>Ga0307514_10003761_pt1 | contig 14301 bp, 13 predicted proteins | sample 16_EM_MG_FD_203088 | JGI IMG/M metagenome (GOLD analysis project Ga0307514, IMG submission 203088) | Populus trichocarpa ectomycorrhiza microbial communities from riparian zone in the Pacific Northwest, United States - 16_EM | ecosystem: Host-associated > Plants > Roots > Unclassified | place... | reverse complement strand
GCACAAACATTTGCAAAGACGAGTTTTGCGGACGGGAAACTCGGAGCGAGCTTCTTCTGTTCACGGGATTTCGACAACAGGAGTGATCTCCGGACGATCTTCCCTACCCTCGCCTTCCAGCTCGCCCGCCGGTATCCGGCCTTCCGAGGGGAGTTGCTCCCGGTCTTGATTGCGAGTCCCGGCGTTGGACGGGAATCCCTCTGTTCCCAGATGGAGAAACTCATTGTTGGTCCGCTCAAAACTCTCCCTATTCCGACTCTGATCGTCATTGATGCCCTCGACGAGTGCAAGGATGAGGAGCCCGCCTCTGCCATTCTATCAATACTATCCCGCTATGTCGACCAGATTCCCAATGTCAAGTTCTTTATCACTGGACGACCTGAACCAAGAATCCGGTCTGGATTTCGTTTGGCGGCCCTCCAACCCATCACAGAAGTGTTCAAGCTCCATGATGTTGAACGCCCCTTGGTTGATATCGACATCAAACTCTTCTTTCGAATGTGTTTAACCGAGATAGCCAAAAACCGGAGCCACTGGGAAATCATAGAGGATTGGCCACTCCCATCTGATATCAACATTCTCTGTGAGAAGGCAGCTGGTTTATTCATTTATGCATCGACAGTCATCAAATTTGTGGCATCCCCTCATCACCACCCTCCAAAGAGGCTTACTCTCCTCATCTCCCTTCCCCAAAACACCACCCATGAAGGAGAGTCTGGCATTGATGCTCTCTACACTCAGATCCTCAGGCATGCATATCAAGACATGGGTCCAGACAACCAGAAACCAGCTAACCAGGAGGTCTATAGTCATTTCAGGTCTGTGGTTGGAGCAGTATTGTTGGCCTTCAACCCACTTTCAATGCAGAGCCTTTCGGACCTCCTGCCTGGTTTTGATACACCATTTGATATCTCTGCTACCTTGAACTCCCTCCATTCTCTTTTCCTTGTCCCTGAGGATACAGAAGACCCAATCCAAGTTTTCCACAAATCATTTCCTGACTTCCTCATGGACTCAAGGAGGTGCCAAGACACACACTTCTTTGTAGACCCTTCAGTCCACCACACAGAACTGGTGCTTTCATGCCTCAGTCTGATGGAACAGAGGTTGAAGAGGAATATCTGTCACCTGGAAGACTATACTGTTTTCAGCAATATCAAGGATCTTTCTGCTCAAAGGAAGGAGTACATTGGAGATGCATTGGAATATGCCTGCCACTTCTGGACAAAACACCTTGTGAAAAGCCCCAGAAAGGGCTCTGGTGTTGAGAAGGTGCAAAAGGCCATTGACAAGTTCTTCACAAAACACCTCCTGTTTTGGATTGAGGTCCTCACCATCATGGGAAAGCTTGATGTCAGTGTTCATTCCATCAATGATATCCAGCAATGGCATATTTCAGTGAGTTGCAGACATCCTCTTTCCTGAAATATATATTCACCTTTTGCATAGGGTGGCTCTACATGCAAATGGGCAGATGATAGCCAGCTCCTCATCTTGGAACACTTTGACACAATCCAGAACTCTCCTTCCCAGCTATACCATTCTACCCTCCCATTTTCCCCCTCCTCCTCTTGGCTTCAAGAATGCTACAGTGCAGAGCTCTTGCATGAGGTTAGGGTGATTAAAGGAACCAAAGCTGGATGGGGAACATGTTCCCGCACAGTTTCATGTGGTAGAAAAGTACGGTGTCTTGCATATTGGGACAACAACATTGCAGTTGGGTCTGATTCTGAAAAAATCATCATCCTTGATGCAATCACTGGCAGCCAGACAGCTGTTTTTTCTGGACACACAGATGCAGTGCACTGTCTCACTTTCTCATCAGATGGGAAGTCACTTGTATCTGGAAGTAATGATATGACTGTCAAGCTCTGGGATGTGCAGACTGGTGGAGTTGTCAAGACCTTCTATGGTCACATTAACTGGGTTTTGTCTGTTTCCATCTCAGCAGACTATACTAGGATTGCTTCAGGAACAGGGGATCGTATTCGTTTGTGGGACACTCAGACAGGGAAGTGCCTTTGTCAAATAATGCACCAGAAGAGTGTGCAGCATGTAATCTTCTCTCCTATGGATCCTCAACACCTCATCTCCATATCTGGTCATAAAGTCTCATGGTGGGATGTTAATGGTCATCAAATCCTACCTACATGTAATGGTTCCCACATTTCTTTCTCCCCAGACTGTACTCAGTTTGCTTTATGCAATGGAAAAGTTGTCACAGTTCAAAACTCTGATTCAAGGGCAATTGTGGCTGAATTCCATGTGACCGGTTATTATGTTGCTGAATGTTGTTGTTTCTCCCCTGATGGCAGGCTTGTTGTAGCTGCTGCTGGTGAAATAGTCTATGTTTGGGACATCACCAGCCCAGATCCTCACCTTGTTGGGACCTTAGTTGGCCATGTTGATTTCATCATATCCCTCACATTTTCCTCCCCCTCTTCCCTCATCTCAGGATCTGTGGATGAATCAGTCAGGTTCTGGAAAATTGATGCCCTATCAACAGACCAAGTTACAGCTGATCCAGGGTCTCATAAAACCAAATTGTCTTCAATCACATCAGTTGGCCTGCAAGCAAGGGCTGGGATTGCCATCTCAAGTGATTGGCATGGGGTGGTGAAGATCTGGGACCTCTCAACTGGCCTCCACAAGGAAACCTTCCAAATCCCAGCTGCTGGGGGTTTGGACTCAGATTGTGGGGATGCAAAACTGATAGATGGCAGGCTGGTTTTTGCTTGGTATGAAAGTGGGAAAATCCACATCTGGGATGCTGGGAAAGGGGAACTTGCCAAAACAATGGATGCACCACTAGATGGTAGGGGACTCAGGATATCAGGAGATAGATCCAAAGTAATTCTATTGTATGAAGAAGGTATTGAAGCATGGCATATGTGGACATGGGAACCTACTGGTGAGGTGAAGTTGAAGGAAGAGTGTCCATATCTGGACTCCCTTTGCACAGACAATCCAAGAGTCTGGATTGGCTTTATATATTCATCAGCCCAGGAGGGGTGGGATTTTGGGGTTTCAGGCTCTTCCCCTGTCTCATTTGACTCATCCACAGGAAGACCACACCTGGATCTTATTAGTGCTCCATGGCAGGATTGTAGTATCAAGGATACAGTCACTGGAAAAGAAGTCTTTCAATTCAGAGGGAAACATAAAAGGCCCAGTTGCATGCAGTGGGATGGCCAGTACCTGGTTGCTGGTTATGAGTCTGGAGAGCTACTGATCCTGGATTTCCACAATGTGCTCCCTCAGTAGAGATATACACCATGTTTTATATCTTGTAGTCACTCTTATGAATGTACCTGTAGATATAAATGTCAGTCAGTTTTTGGAGCCCCTGATGGCTAATATTTATGACCCTTCAAGTTCTCCTTGCTAGGTATGAGATGAGAATTCTGCTTATTGACTGACCTAATGGCTATGAGTAATTCATCACCTTAGTATTTCACTATTCACAGCTGACATGGTGGGAGTGTGTTGAGGCAGGAGATTTTTGGTCTCCTATGGACTAATTTCTACCAGACTACTTGTTTTATACAAAGTGGAGTAAGTGAAAAATGATAGAAGGACAAGGTAGGTTACTTCAAACCATCACTCTCCCATTTCCCTGGAATTCAGAAAACAACCCCTCTGCGTGAGTTGGAAGGCCAAAGATTGAAGTGGTGGTTGACAGAGCCTTCTCCTTTGCATGTGAACTTGGGACAGGAGCCAGTCCTGAATTGGAAGGTTGTTTGGTCAGAGGAAGGACAGGTTGCTTCCCAAGGTGGATTTTTTGGATGAGTGAACCTTCTGTGGTGCCACTTGAGTGAATGGATGTATTGAAATGCAGAAAGAGATCAGTGCCATTCCAGTGTTCTAGAGGAATTGGCGCAGGATTCAGTTGGATTGTTTATGGTCAAACATCTAAGAGGGCTAAGTACTTAGCTTTTTTCCCGGGGGAAGCCATTGTGCACAGCGATCTCGGATTTGAGTGGTGATTGTTGCCGAAACCTCCGGCACTGGTGCAACAAGTTTATAGGGTGCGATGTGATCGAGATGACCGACAAACGGTGCCCAAACTGGCACCCCCCTTTCGATCGCAAGAATGCAGCTAGTCCCCAGCGTCTCGTAGAGGAAAGAATTCCTCCATTCTTTGTTGATACAGCCTGACTCACCAGATGTCTCAAATTACGTCGATCCCGAGACGGTATACAGGAATATGTCTGGGAAAACCGAACCAGGGGGTTAAAAACCGTGTGTATTTTCGCAGGGGGCTCCGTAACAACAAGATAAAAAGTTACAATCCCGGAACGGTACGCCGATATATAATATCAACAGACACGGATGGGGAGTGATCCAAGCAGCGACGACGCATTAATCGAGTGGTGTAATGAAACGGAACGGAAAAAAAAACAGGCACAAAACGCGTCCCGCGAACATATCGAAGCAATAAAGCGAGGAAGAGAACCAGAACACATAGCGTTCCCAACAAGGGTGCAAGGAGAGGATCGACAAGCGACAAGAACGAGATCAGAACGAGCGAATGAGGTATCGGGTGCGACGATAAATAAATACGATTTCGTTCCCTAGTAAACGCAGAACCACGCAGGAGGTTAACGAGACGGCTAGCGGTGGAAGGGTGTATCGCATCGGATGAAGGAAACTACGTGGACTAACAATCGATGAGTAACACTGATGCCGAAGAGCTGGGGGTCAAAGACGTACCGGGTTGGTGTATTGGGCGATGTCACATAGCGGGCTATCTTATTCACATACGGGACAATTATGAAACCCAGACTGGATACCAATTAGCACGAGGAAGATGTGTGAAACGGATGAAGAGAAACTCACATGAGAGAGCAACGACAATGTACAAAGCGACCAACATCAACCCCTCCATATAGTTAGATTTTCCATCTTGGATCAACAAGTTTACCAGGAGGACGGAGACGAACAACACGATCGTCTCAAAGTTGGCAAAGAAGAGGGTGAGGTCATGACCAGTGATCCAACCAACAATGACAAGTAGTGGGATAACGAAAGCGGCAATTTGCTGTAAAGTTTACCGATGAGCGACGACGCAGGCGAGGAACGATCGGAAAACGTACGATCGAGCTGCCGACGCAAATTCCGATGGTCAACTCCATCTTATTCTTCATTGCCATCCAAACCGAGGTGACGTGCTCAGCGGCGTTGGCGACGAGGGGCAGCAAGATCAAACCGATGAAAGGTTTGGGAACACTGTATCTTTCGGCAGTCTCCTCGATAGAAGCGACAACTGAACATGTGGATTAGGGGCAATGATCGGGCAGCACAGGAGCAAATCCACTCACGATAGTCAGCAGCGAAGGAGGTAACGACGGTGACCGCCAAAAGAGCAACTCCTGCAACGGGAGGGCTCATTTCCAACTCCTCCTCTTCCTCCTGACCTTCAGGGGGTTGGAAAAGAGAGGCATGAGTCTTGAGCTGGAAGACGAGGTAGGCCACATAGACGAGAAGAAGTATGATTGAAGTCCCGCGGGAGATGAAGAGAAGACCAGATCGACAGTGCTCCTCAATGGCACCAGGCTGACCGGTCTTCATAAAGAGGTGGAGGACGTCATCCTCGACGGTTTGAGACATGAAATAAGCGGCAGGAATGACAAGTGCTTTTGTGGATTGTCAAAATCAACTAACGATGCGCGGAAATCAAAGGAGCACTCACTGATGCACGCGAGAGTCATCAAGGAGGCAGCGGTCTGGGCCGCAGTGACCCGAAACTCACTCTCCGGATACTTCAAACCACCAGCCAAGAAGGAGCATCCCAATACGAGTAGCAAATTCGAGAGGATGGAGCCGATCAGCTGTTTAATTCATCGTGGTCAGTCTAACCTTGGCATCAACTTGGGTGGTGCGAAATCGGCTCACCGAAGTTTGAACGATCCTGAGTTGGCCTGGACGATTTAGAGTCGCGTGAGAAATACGATAAAACGCGAGAAGATGTAACAAGAGAGGGGGGAAGCGAAGCGAAGTATCGTACCTTGTAGGAGAGCGGCAACACCGACGATGATTTCAACCGCGTTTCCGAAAGAAGCGTTCAGAAGCCCTGAAAGAGTTTGGCCGAGTTTCAGCGATAGCTGCTCAGTAGCAACTCCTAACAGCTACGAAAAAAAGGGTCAATTACTGAAAACCGACGCGCCAATAGGAGATGCGCGACGCATACCTTTGCCAGGGGCATAATAGCGATGAAACTGAACGAAAACCTCAAGGCAGCATCCCAACCGAGGTGGTGAGACACAAAGCTGAGAGGTACAAACACGAGCATGACGTTCACCCATGATCCAAAAAGGAAAAACTTGGTGGATTGGATCCATCCAGGTTGACCATCAGGGATGACAAAGAGGTTCACGAGGCGCTCCCTGTACGAAGGTCTGCGTTCAAGGCCGTTCGCGCCAGCGCCGTTCTCCAAGAGAGGTGTCCTGTCTGTCAGGGGCATGCCGGTGTGTAGAAAATTGGATGAGGGTTTGGATCTGGAGAGGGGAGGGGAGAGCGGGAGGGATTGTAGGTGTGAGGGAGGACGGAAGCGCGGAGCTATCGTTCAAGAACCATTATGTACCTTTCTTGGACGCTGTTCCTGTTTAGGGCAAGGCTGTGCGATAGGTCGGTCACGTGCACACACCTGGGCTTGGCACAAAGTATTATACAGCCTCGTTCTTTGTCGGTCTGCGCTTTCGTAAGACCGGCAGAGAAAAAAAGCGCAGGTAGTCTCTGGGAATCGAAGGTTGCCGCACATCCAATAGCATAAATGAGACAACAAACAACAGTTTTGACCCGCCATGACAGGCGACACGGATTTCGACACGCGTAGATCCCACTTGGCTCTTCTACCTTCCTAATATGGACATCCCGCCGTGTATGGCACAACCACCACGGCGCCTTTTCATCAATCCCATCCCGTGCTGTCCCGCAGACTTCCAAGATTCTCTCCAAGGTTCTCAGTCGCACGTTCTACCCTAAGACACTCTTGGCTCACAGCAGATCCGTGCGATACAACCCGGCTTGTGCACCCCTTTGAGCCCGTCATTCTTCACACACTCGGCAGTGCATCCTGTACGTCGACGTTCCTCTGGACCACCGGTCCTGTCAGGTGAGAAATGTCCGAGTACCGGGTTATCTTCCCTTTCGCCGACACGGAATCGACCTCGATGACCGTGATCGAGGCGTTCCTACACTTAGTGAGCTGGACACCGTTTTCCACCCGCACCGACTTGTTGCGGAGCGCCTGTACCAGGGCTCCGATGAGCCCTCCGTGGGAGACGATTAGTACATCCCTTCGCCCTTCCACGGACCCTTCACCGTTGCCCGGCTCGGCGGCGTCCTGAGCTTCCATCCACGGTATCACTGCCTCACACCACCAAGTGTGAGCCCTTTCCATCATCCTGGAAACCGGTTCCATGTCTCTTGGTGCATGGCCAAGTACCACGTCCGCGTGTTTCCCTTCCAACTCCCCCATACACTAGAAAAGTCCCAGTGGAAAACCACGTCCGCCGGGTGAATTTCAGCTTTGGTCTGAACAATGGGGTTATAATGGGACAAGGACGTACCCTTTCTCTCAACTCTACCCGCTTGTTCAGGTTAATTCCTGGGTGATGGGCGAGTATCGCTTCAGCCGTCTACCGGGTTACAAATTGGTCAGCTAACCCTCCAGAAACAACCCCATGAAACAAGAGGGCGGTGGACCGACAAGATCGGAACGAATGGGGGATGGTTGATATTTCTTGTCTGATCAAATCCTCGTACCTTGACTGCCCTACTAAGATCGCTCGAGAACGCGATGCCAAGCTTCGCATCCTTCAAAGCCTCCCCAACCATCCTTGCCTGTTCCAACCCAATCGCGTTCAAGAACGTGTCTCGTTGGCCTTGAATTATACCATCCCGATTCTCTTGCGTCTCACCATGGCGGATGATGTACACCCGCACGACCGTTCCCTTTGAACCCCCAGCCCTGTTTGAAAGTTCACAGCCAGTGTCAGTAAAACGCTGTTTCCATGGCACAATAAAAAAAAGGACAAGAACGGCAGATTGTGGTCGAGATTGCGTTTAAAACCCATTACCGTCCCTACTAAGATATCGACGTAACCTCTCCATTTTCGTGGACATCGCCACTACCACTCGATGTTTGGCAGACGACGGCGATTACCCAGTCGGACGTCCATTGGAGAAGAAGAATGGGGACGGTAGAACTGGTACACGCGCACCCTGACTACAATCAACTCGGAAAATACACCCGCGTTTTCAACTCACATTTCGAAAGTTCTGAAGATCGGTATCGCGGGAATTACAATGGACGGATACGAATCAAGGCAACTAGTAAATTGCCACGTCGATGAACGGACGATCGACCTTCTAGTGTACCATTCACACACGCACGCGCGTTCGTTGGAATATGCGATCCTCGGAACCCTTTCGTGACGTATAAGCGTGAGAGAGTGAGACAGAAAACCCCAGCAGTAGATGACCAAATAACCGTGCCGTACACCCACCAAAGCACAGGTACTAATCCTCGTAAGGTCCAGACTCGCAGGGGGGTGGGTCACACCGATCAAAAGTTAGGGCGTAGGGAACGGGACGGGTCAAGTCGCCACCAACAAAACCCAAGCGCAAGAAAAGCGGTGAGAGGTGAGTAAGACTCAGGATCGTGGGACATTTTGACTGTCCCGTAAGATCGCTAATCTTCGGACCCGGCTTTCCAAAATACGAAAAAAAAAAAAAAAAAAAAAAAAACCGCCCACGTATTTGAACCGCCGTTTTGCAGGGAAGTATAGTATCCGGAAGCCGGTCTAGTTTTTTTGATCGCCGTTTTCGCGAAACCGGCTTCTCTATCTTTAGTCAAACCGTCCCTCCCCGCGTCGCGCCGCGGCAGGCGCCAGCGGTTACGGTTGCGACCGGAGGATGGAGGGGGAGGCGGCTCGGGTCCAAAAAAAATCAAGGGTTTTGGAAATCGGGTGCGAAAGGGGGGAAGAGTTTCCTCCTTTCAAGCTTTAAGAATTGGGGGTTATGATGTAGTACAGTGTATAACTTATGACCCGTTCTTTGAGTTCATAAGCACCGAGAGAGTGTGGTACTTGAGTACAGTACTCCATCGGATTATCGATTCTTGCTGAAAAAGGGGTTATGCATGTGTACTTATACAATTATGCACTCGCAGCATGGAGCAAGGAACTCCGATTGCTCGCTCTCTCCATCGACGTTTTGATCGTGGAGAAGGTTACCATGTACAAGTAAACGATTTGGGGGCAGATGTTGTTGGCCCATCCGTCCTATATATACGCCATCAAGTACGAACACAATGACACGATCCCAGTAACCACAAACCCAGGCCCATGTCATCGTCCACTATCATCCCCCATGTGATGTCGTAAAAAAGATCGTCGCGACCCGTTCCCATCATGCATCATTGAAATCGGGACCAGATAAAACTAACGCGACTACCCACAGTTGGGCAATTTGAACTTCCCTATATACGGCCAGACAATGATGATTGGTCGTCGTTATCTTCGCCAAACCCTGGCCCTCGAGCTTCACTGCGGTCTCGCACCGTATACACCGTATACTTGGGTGGGTGGGTGTGTGGGTATCCGCGGGATCATCTTATCATCCAATACAACCCAGCCGTTCAATGACTAGTGCTCAAAGCCATAAGATAAGTCACTGACCTAACCATCCGGAGCCTCGCCAAGTCCAAACAGCTGGCTATAGATTCGTTCTGGCCGGTCAGATGAAATCCTCGAAGCATCTATCCAGGGAACAGCGTCCGAATAGCCACGACATACCCTCAACCAAAGGGTTCCTGTGGTAGGCTTATAAGGTTAATAGCATAGAGGCATCACGATCCACGATAATAGTGAGGAACGTGCATGCAATGTGCACTGGCCACGCGCCAACTCTATGGGCTCCTACATTGGCCCGTGCGCCAGGGTTATGAACTTACGCCCAGACCCATTCAATACGAGAAACGCATAGCTGTACTTGGGAACCTGAAGAAAAGCTATGGGTCAGTGTACAGTGCGAGTCACCCTCAAAACTCCGCTCTACACCAGAACCCTGATAAAGATGGGGATGAATGATTCGACACCATCACATCTAAGCGCCTCTACACCTCGATCAAATGTGCAAGGGATGAACATGGGAAATGTTCTCACCACAAGACACCGAACATCCCCAACCATAGATCCTGTCAAGTAAATAAATCAGCTAGAACCCCACATTCGGGCAGTCACCATAGTACCCGCCTATAGTCGGTCTTGACCAGTGACCAGTGAAAAAAGCACAAGACCACCGAAACATTGGTTGGCACATCATTCTTCCTCCCCGCGCATCAATCACTGCACGAACCATCGCAGTATAGATTTCTATCCACGCGCGCAGTTGTACGATTCCCCACCCACGCAAGAAACTTTCTCAGGATGGGGGTCCTATGGGAAAATCTCGACGTTGGATCTCAAAACACAAAACGCGAACACTTACCGCTAGGTGATATCATCCATCCAACACATCCAAACCGATCTACACACAATACTTGTGAGAAAACCAACACGACCGCGGCGGTCAATCATAAAAACGGCAAGCACCTGTGCTCTGACCCGGAAGCAAAACCTAACACCCCGCGATGGCGGCGAGAGAATCTTGATGAAACTCACTAGTTCAGGATGGGCGGGTTTTTGTCGCGGGATCCCTACCCAGGCTTCGGTTCCCGCCGCAGGTCAGGCTGTGAAGAAACCGGGGAAAAAAAGTATGTAAGCGAACTGGGCTCACCTCGGAACCAAAGCATGACCACAAGCCCTCAAAGGCGATACCGCCGCTGCGGTTCGATTTCTATTGCGGGGTGGGGTGACCACCATACTAGGCGGAATACCGAGAGAGGCAGTGATTTTCCGCCATCGATCCCGCGTAAGAGTGCGTATTTCGTATTCACGCGATTATAGTCGTGCCTGTGGCGCCAATCACCCATGTTAGGCGTCTAGTCGAAAGAGTGTGGCCACGGATGATGGGTGATACACAAAGGGCGGCCCTGCGTCGGAAGCCTCGCGGTCTCGTTTGAGGTACCTGCTGTACCCGACCCCGGACAAGAGTAAGCGACGCGCATGGTCGTCCTCGCCAGAACGGAGCGGTGGAAGATGAGGTACGTTCGCTGGGATAAATCTCGGGAATCGGCTCTGACATGAATTGGATTCAAGTCACAAGAACATGTTGGGACCCATCCAACCGTCTCCATCTGGACCTTGAAGGAGATCCCAAGTCCCGTCCACATTCACATCAGAGCACTGGGGACGAATCATATACCAAACCAAAAATCCACAGGATACCCGGATCCCAAGTGCGCAGGACTGACGCAGGGAAGTGTGGATTCGTTTCCGAAATGAATTGCAACTGCGGTCCAGAGCCCCAGACTCTGGCGCCTGAATCAGGATCAGGAATGGTGTGGATATCTCGCGGAGTTGGTGTTATATACGCCCTCCGAACACACGCGAGTAAATGAAATCCCTTCATGGGCCTGTGACCCGTTCCACAAGACAGACACGGTCGGATTCCCTTCATGAGTGTCGCGAGGAACTCATATTTATCCGCATGGATACGGTAATTCCTGCAGCCCGTCATGCGTGCACACGTTTTGAGTGTTGGTAACCCCGATAACGAGTACCGAGGAAGCGTGGCGAAGCGCACAAAGAAGCGTGGTGTGATGGCGTAATCGAGTGTACTTACGAGATGATCCCTGCAAGACGGTAGACATCCAAAAAAACCCCTGATATGAGTCAGGGCTAGCGATAGTCGCAGAGAGTAGGTAAGCGATTCGGGGCGGCAAAGGGAGAAGGAAAAAATCGTGTTCCATTAGGCTCTTGAATTACGGATTACTGGGGTTATCTTGGACTGTATTGGATTGGGAGCGGGATCTCTTTTTTTCGAGGGACCGTGATCGGGAAATGAAGATGGGGTGTAAGACCTCGAGGAGTTGCATGACCCTATTAAATGGTTCATAGGTACAGACGATCTGGATAGATCGGCGCGCGGGTGATAGGCGGATTGCAAACGGGTTAGGGGAAGAGGGGGGTGGGTTTCCACGAAAAGGACTGAATGATGCAGACATTTTCATTGAAAACGCGCACCGAGCAAAAGCCGGAGAGTGTGCGAGCGTGAGGTTTTAGAAACCCCTGTCCTTGAGCCAGCTAGTGACGTGCTGTTTCCACCTTCCGCCACGAAGGATGATATGGCGCTGCCTGACGATATCCAGCTTGAGTCGTTCGGCCTCTGGGGAGCCTTGAGGGAACAATGAGGACTTGATGTCGCTGGCCAGCGTCTGTATATCGTGGAGAACGTCAGGATCACGAGTTGGAAAACACGGCGGGGTATTCATATGCAGGAAAACGCGCAGAAAGAATACGTCAGGTGTCCAATGGTGAGTGGACCCTTGAAGGTTCTTCTCGAATACAAAAAAACGCGCGAGGACCATGGGAGGGGAAAACGAGACGTACGTTGACGTTGCCTTCTATGTTTCGAATGAGAATGAGGTAGCGGGTCCCGGCGTTGCGGACGTCGGTGTAAACGGGGATGGAACCCTTTGAGTTTCGCGGAACAGAGTAGGGTAATTGGGAGACGGAGGCATTGTGGGAGAGAGAGCTGTGAGCAAAGGCTCGGGCGCGGTGGATGAAACGAATAGGTGACCGAAACATTTTCGTCGAGGAGGGGAGAAGAGATTGTTCAACTGTTGCTTGTTTGAAATTGTTACAAGAGGATAATCTCGGCAAGTCGGAATTCTCAGCCACTCGGTGTTTTGATTCCACTCCTTGAATCGAGGCGGTGATGATATTTTGAAAGCGACCCTCGCCCCCTCACATCCCCTGTCACTGTGGGTCAGGCGATGGCCGAGAGTTGGACAAGGTGTTCCAGTTATATATCTATCCCCTTGTCCCTCTCCCCCTCCCTCCTCCGCTCTCTCTCTCCCTCTCCCACTCCCTCCATCTAAATGCATTCCCTCCTCTCAAACCAAGAACAGGCTACCTGGTTCTACAATACCTCGGGCCCGCACTTCTCCCAATGGAGGAACGAACTCCTCCCCTTCCCTCTTCTCCTTCAACCGTATAACCACAGCAGGACAATGGACCAGTTATCTCCCCTCTCCCAAGCCAGTACGTACCTTCCCTCTTCCCATTCTCCCAAACTGACCCCCCGCACATTAGCCATCTCGCCATCGCCGTCAGAATCATCACTCATGTCCGAAGACGGCTCGCCTTGTCCCCAACATTTGAACGTGGTCTGCAACGTCCCCATCGTGGTACCGAAGCCGAGACCGTATCGTTCCCTCGCCAACCTCCAATTCGACCTTCCAAGCGAAGATCAAGACCTCTCCCACCCTCCCTACTGTACCTCGCGATCGGCCGCAAAACGCAAGCGAAGTGATGACGATGATGATGCGGATGATTGCTTCTCCTCGTCGCCCTCCTCCGCCGACCGAACCTCCAAGAAACGTAGAGCGTTCTCAGACTCGTCTTCCTCCTTATCGACACCAAACGCACACCAAAACTTTCTCTCGAGGAATCCCCATCCGTCCCAACATCTCACGAGATACCCCCAATCCGTGATCTCAAATCAATTCACGCATAGGCAATCGCAAACCCGTCTACGGTGACTTGATTGCCTCCCGACGCTTTTCTATTTCTTTCGTGCTTTCCTCGAACCCCGTTGGCAGTATATGATTTTCGTTCAGGTGAGTTGTTTTCCCTCCCCACGTTAAAGCCACCCTTTGGAATATCGCTAACGACGGATCTCCGCCTATCTCCCTGTTCCTCAGAACATGCCGTACTGTTCCACAACCGTTCTTTCCATTCTCCCACTCTTCGTCTGGTCTGTTATGGATCTGTTTTATACAAATCTATCACGACGACGACAATAGCAACCGTCGCCGCCCTGTTTGACATCCAACGACGGATATCCTCCATTGCGTTATGATGTGCCGTCTTCGCATCTACTAGTTGCATTCTCCGACCCGTGCGTCTCTCCTCTGCTCGATGTCTCTGCGCACCTTTGCGCATGAGCCTTGGAGCTTTGGTAGATTAGAGGCTGGTGAACCGTGTGGCTTTTAGCTCTGGGGCACATGGGAACAGCTGCCGATGCGAGACGGGTTGACGGGTCGACAACCTTCCCCCGTCAGAACCCCCCCCTGTGATCACAACAGATGTCAGATGGTTCCTACCCTTGTGAGGATGGTCATTGGCTCCTTTCCGCCTACCCTTTTTTTTACATCTTCCCTGCCCTCTTGCCTCGGTCTCAGTTTTTTTT
>Ga0307514_10003760_pt1 | contig 14304 bp, 18 predicted proteins | sample 16_EM_MG_FD_203088 | JGI IMG/M metagenome (GOLD analysis project Ga0307514, IMG submission 203088) | Populus trichocarpa ectomycorrhiza microbial communities from riparian zone in the Pacific Northwest, United States - 16_EM | ecosystem: Host-associated > Plants > Roots > Unclassified | place... | reverse complement strand
CTGTAGCGGCCTGCTTCATCCATTTTGAACTGGCTATATCATAAACCCATATTTCATCCATAGGCCGCTAGGTGCGTATCCCGTGGAGCAATGTTAGTACGAGGCGAATTGGGTGATTTCGTTTGGAATTCAGATAAAGCCCAAAGGCATGAGCCATAACTTACAAAGTCTTCTAGGTTCTTGTTTTTCGATTTCCCAGCCAAACCGATCAACACTCCTTCGTCTCCAACCCTGTCCAAGCTGTGCAACAGAACATAGGCCGTAGCGCCAATACCATCAGGTACATCAGAAGTATTGAATATATTCTTCCTAAAATCATATGCCGATAAAGTATTTTGCCAAACGCTTGGATCGTTAAGTGGAGGAACAAGATTTTTATTGGTGCCTAGGTCCCGTTGCTCCACTACTGGAAACCCACCAAGCGTGTAACCAACCTTGTTACGCTTCGACTGCGTATATCCAATATCACTCAAACGGTGTATGTTCGGGGGAAGGGAAATGGATGTCCAATTAGCAGCTGTTCTATTGTATGCATGGATGGCTATTGGTGGAAGTTGGAATGTGTATGTAGTTGAACCATCTGCAGCTTTCACTGGTGTATAATAAGGCTCCGTAATGCGATGCCCTCCAGGAGGCCCTTCGTAAGCGTTGGACATCCAACCCCCTAAAGTATAAAATGTGTCATCCCCCAAATTCCATAAAGTTCCTTGTGCTCCGTTATAATGCCTATTCCAATCGTCTGGCTTGGGATTTGCTGTCCATGGAGGATTCGAGGTGTTGAATTTGGCTGATAGATCTAGTTCCCATAAATGTTTATCTAAACCAATCAGATTGACAGTACAGTGCAAATGTAAATCAAGTACTCACTCTGCCACCGAACCATAGTCGACCTGGGGTATGGGGTATCGATTCCTTTCCGATACATTATTTGATCCATCTGCTCCCCTCCGGTAACAAACATTTTATCTCCCACAACAGTCCCTCGCGCAAATCGCAGATTGCAAGTTGTCTTAACAGGATTCCATAAAGTCGTGCCTTGTCCATCGCCTACACTCGCTGAACTTAGAAGACTAATAATTAGTGTCGCCACCGGCGCCGATAGTACATATTTTATCTTCCGCCGTAAATTGCCCTTGGATGTTTGTCGTGCCATGTTTCGATATTTAGGGTGAACGTAATCAATTTCTGAATGATTGGTTGAAAAACTGTGCCAGTTATTGTACTGTGAAGAGACGAAAACGACAGGCACAGGGCTTGTGGGGGAAATAGAAAGGAAGCAAATATCGAAAGAAAAGAACCTGGTGGTGCTGGGGTGATATTGCTGAATTAAAGACGGTTATATTTGCCCTACTTACTGCGGATTCCAAATAAGGCTAGCACATAGTAAGTGAGACGCAAGCTTAACCCTGTATGTCCTATTCCTGTGCTGGTGAGACAAAATGTTGGTATCATGGGTGGCACCCAGCGATCACGTTTTGTCCTAGCGGTTATACTCTCCAATAGATTATGAGCTTGGTGCACATGTCACAAGTTCGACTCCCTGAGAGAGCGTTGGGACAAAAGGAAGGGTATTAAATGGTTACTTACAGTGATATGAGCCTCAGCTGCAGTTTGTTTTTTAGTTTATTGGCCCTGAAGAGTATATCAGGAGCGTAATTGTTGATTTGATCTCTGTGTGTGGTTTGAGGGGAAGTGTTGGTAGACAGTACATCATCGGTGACCTGGCACTCAGTGATCACGTTTTGTCCTATATAGCGGTTATACTCTCCAGCACAATAGAGTGTCTTGTGCATTACTTAGTGTATCTAGGCATGCTAACTACACAGGACGGGGAAAGGCGTATAGACTCAAAAAAACAAAAACTACATGTGATAGCTATTTACAGACTTATAATACGCATTGGTATTATCACGGAGCACCTCCCATGTCAGGAGTGAAGAGGTAAACGTTGAGTAGTGATGTTGGAAGCGGTAGGCTTGACATCGCGATTGGCTGCAAAGGCGCATATCATTCAGGGGTTGAACTGATTGGTGATGGTGAATTGATCCATGTCAACTACCCTGGTTGCAATGGACATCGCATATACCCCATACAGCCCCTCACGCGCTGCTCCAAGAATATAACGAGGGTCCTTGCGATGGCCGTTATGTACAGTAGATAAATAAGTATAGTACTCGTACAGTCCAATAGGTACCTAGCTTAGATAAATTATACGTGAATAACTTTAAGCTGTTGTCTCTACTACTATCCTGATGATACTGGGAGAACAGCTTCTACCGTAGTATCCCATGCGCACTCTTTATAGAGTAGTTCTGCCTCCAGCTCATACCTAGGTACCTACTACTACCTACTTCTATTCTATTCAACTGACCACTCTAGCCGTTCATCGCTTAGCAACCCTAGCTTCCTAGAGTATAGATGCCGCTTACCAAACTACAGTCTAACCTTGCCAGACTCACCAGACGACCAATGTGTCTAGTATAGCAAGGTTCTGGTATAAATTAAGGACAAAGGTTTTCAATTTTCTAAAAGAGGGATTCTCCACCCCGGCCTGGCGGACAATGCAACTTTAGTCACACCACCTCCAACCCTGGTAGCGTTAGATGTCCGCCAGAAGAGTTTTACAACCTTGCGAGTGTGTCAAGTATTTGGTACCGTAGAAATTGGAAATTAACAACCCCTACTCCGTACTCGAATACAACGATCCCCCTATATTTAGAGATTGCACATATGCAGGTCTTCTGCACTACCAACCACCTGGGCACTGCCTATCTACGGTACTTGAGCAGACGGAGGTGACGAGGTGACGAAAGAGACCATGGTAGGTAGTCATGTTGTGCAATGCAGACAGGTCGTTCAATCGAAAATCCAATCTAACCCAATTCCGTCATTTGTTGTCATTTTTGTGTGGTAATCCGCTGGCCAAAAAATATGCTATGTCTTAGAGAGGTTTTATACCCTTGTCGATTTCATTGTAACCACAGCAACCCGACTACTGTATATCATGTGATTTGCTGGGATGTAAACAGGGTAAGTAGGTACGGATAGTTTTCGTCCCTGCAACATCCTAACGTTATGTTGCCACCAGAAACGACAAATATGAAACATGCGCTAGCGCACTTTACACTCCACCACATACTGAACTATGTGAAGCCTTACATGCTGAAGTATAATCATGTATTCACGTCACATATATGAGAAGCATGTGTTACCTATTCCTCGTGTATATATAGGTAGGTGGATAGCTCACAAGTCACACAATTCACACAGCTCATTATGTTCCATAAGTCTGCTGGAATACATGCTCGTATACATATCTACATATTCATACATCGCATATTCCCACGGGGTGAAGTGTTCCTTCACTGGCCACACATCTGAACCGCTGCCACTCTCACTAGCCTCATATCATAACCTGGTATTCCAACAGGGGGTACGTACCTAGGTAAAGCATATTTGCTTGACATCAAAATTTCAGTTGTTTATATTGCCATCCTGTATAATAATAATAAGGTCAGTATCGCAGTCCTCCTCAACTGTGTCGGTATCATCACCTGTGTTAGTATCGCAGTCTCTAAGTGCATGTATAAGTAAACCTTTCATTCCCGGTCCTAGAAAATCGTGGTATGCTAGGCATTCACTGTCTCCCCACCCGACTGTAGACAATAACCAGCTCTGCTGTTCATAGGCAATTGGCGCCCGATATGGTGGTGTATCCTAACTGCAGACAGGGAATACAGCAGCAGCAACCCCTCTCATGACTGATGATTAGTAAAGATACTCTGTAATGAAGCCTCTCTACCTAAGACTTTTCCCTCAGTGCTACATCCCAGCTGATCACATGATATGGTCGGGTCGCTGTACTCTCTAATAGGTAATGCCAGGGCTAATTTCTACAAATAGGACCACAGTGACCACTACAATACCACGTCAACTATTAATAGGACCACAGCGACACTACTAGAATCAGCAATTTATACCCCCAAAAACTATTACTAAAACAAACATACCTACCTATGTAAATCCGCACTGGTGCCAGCCAGTGGCGACTCTACTAAATTAAATGAACTAATTTTTTTCCACCAACGTCATCCACGCATGTGTTTCTCCATATTTTTTTTCGTCATGATGAAACACTACTTCCGTAGATATGTCGTCGAGTTTTGCTTTTATAAGTGTCAGAGCTTTTGCTTTTCTCTTCTCTTCAACTCATCCTTTGTACCTACGGCGCAATTAAGAGTGCAAGATGAGGCAACCCAGACGAGGAAAAATGTATCCTCAGTGACTATGGATTGGGGAGTCTACGCAAGATTATAAAAGGCTGCAGCTCCTCGAATGGACTACGAAAGAACGCACAGGACTCATACCAAAGGATAGCCAACTTCGGTTCGCCATGGCTATAGACTCTGGCAAGGATGTAACATGCGGTGCAGCGACTGGATTCGGGAAGAGTTTAGCATTTGCGTTATTCCAATAGAAGCCTTAGGGGAGGAGCAGGTTGCAAAATGTATGTCGTACGGGATAAATGCAGTTATTCTTTCAGAATATGAAATCCAAACCAATCTGGGGTTTATAAAGGCCATCTCAAAGGGGGAATACGATTTAGGTGAGCTGAACTGACTTTATAAGAAGATTACATCAAGCTTATGAAATGTTTCAGTTTTCCTTGCCCCGAGAAGCTCATGCAATATAATAGTCCATTTCATCAATTATTGAAGGCAGGAGGAGGTGCGAATTACAAGAAGCTTGTGCTCATGATAAGATAAAGCATACATATATCGTTGGAGACTGGCTTGCCTATGAGTCATTGGTGGACGTTGGCTTGCCAAATTTGGGTTGGGGTCTCAAGGAAAGCACCAAGTTTGACAGTGGAGCGCATCTAAACTCGGTGGGAACGCACTAGCTTTGCGTGGGAACATACAAATTTTTCCGCCTTTCTATAATATTACTCACTTTGAAAATATCGAACTGACTATTTCTGCTTTAACAGGGTATAGCGACTGCAAATCCGGAGAAACTTCAATGTATTAGGTTGGGACTTTTCCCCATACTCCTTCCCAATGCTTCATTCTTCTCATACTCCTTCCCAGTGCTCCACCCCCCCCAATACTTCTTCCCAGTACTCCCTTTCCCCCATGCTTCTCCCCAGTGCTCCGCTTCCCCCATGCCCCTTCCCAGTGCTCCGTTTTCCCCATGCTTCTTCCCAGTGCTTCTTTTCCCCCATACTCCTTCCCAGTGCTGCCTGTCCGTCAACTTGAGCATTGATCACAAATTTATAGCACCTCTTGACTTGGTCCCCCCCTCAATGATTCGATTTGGCAAATAAAACAACCGAATTGCTCAATCTTTTGATTTAAATTCCACTGTTGGATATAAAAGTCTGACATTAAGACTTTCCTGAGCCCATTGCCACAACCAGCATAAAATCTTGTGCCACTGGCTAACGCCATAGCAAAACATGTTTGTGCTGGTTAGGATTTCCTCAAAGTCATCCATTCCAACCTCAGTTTCATATTCTTGTACTCATTGCTTTCTTCTCAATCCTTGGCTGGTGAAGAAACATTCTTTAGAAGTATGTATCTGCTGAAGCGGCTACTTACTGCCTCATTCATACTCTGACTTTTTCTGGCCATCCCAGCTTGTTGGAACCAAAGTCACGTGAGTCACTCTAATGGGGAAAGTCAGGGTAACAGGCGAAGGGTATAAGCGCAGGTTTTCGCATGTATCCAGAGTTCTGTCTTGTAGAGAATCCTTAAGATTCGAAGAGCGCAATAGTTCAGCTGCCTACTTAACTAGCAAGCTCAATACACTCTACATCTATCCATAACTGCTTCTCGGCAATAAACCAAAATTATTTCCCTCATAACGTATATGAATGAGATGGGGCCAGCGAGGGGTTTGCAGCGCTGCGATGCACCATTGCATTGTCACCGGAAAGGAGTTAAGAGAATTCTCTGTTTTGTGAAAACTACCATCAATACACAATTGATTCTGGGAAATGTCTCTAGGCGAACAGGGGACGAAATTCCGAATATAGCACCCTTTAACCACTCTACCCAGGTCTAGACCCGCTCTGATAGGTGCCAGTGATTACCCAAGGCCTTATATGCTTGTTAGAATGGTAGCGGCCCCCCAGCGTGCGTGACTCCAACCCATGCAATTTAGCTTCTCTCATGGCCTGTATAGGCTTGATTATTGATCTGCAATTCCTAGTACCGAGGCCGTGGATAGAGGAGGAACTAAAGAAGCGAATGCAGGAGAGACCAAGGCGATTAATGTGGATCAGAGGGCATCAGGGGACCACCGGGAACGAGGAGGCGGATAAAAGAGCGAATCTAGAGGTCGAGATGGGGAGGAGGATGCACCAACCAGACATTGCGACACCAGCAGGTATAAAGCGGGCGTACCATATTCATCCTAAGGCGCCGGCACACCTGAGATGGTCAACACGGGCAATAAAAGGGCTGGCATACATGGACACGGACAAGCGACCACAACGGCAGTGGGTGAAGGAGATGGGGAAAACAGAAGTCCCATGGTGCGTATGCGATGGATGGGCACCCAGAATGCAACACACTTCCAGCGCTGTCCATGGGTTGGAGACGGGAAGGGACGGTCGTGGGAACAGATGTGGCGGGACGAGGAGTGGTGTGAGCAGGTGGCAGATTTAATTCTGTAAGATAAATCAGTAGATAGTTGGGGAGGGCAGGGACTGGCCTGAGTAGAGGAAGAGAGGCCTCGGGTGAACCCCGGGAGCTGCAGTCCATCGCCATAGTCTAGATAGGCTGAATTCGATTAATGATTCCTTAATAAAAAAAGGCTTGATTATTACCCTCAACCTGGAAACATCTCGGAGTGGTGATGGGAGATCAGTGCCGGCACCAGAAATACAGGGCGCAGAAGGCGAGAGCAGCGTGGGAAGTGATAAGGATCCTGAACAGACTCCCCGCGTTAGGAAAGAGGAGGATTGTGGCGCAGTAGATCCTACCGATCCTCACCTACGGATGCGAACTTTACCCTGAGCCGAGCGAGCAACAGAGGCGATTAGCAGGGGAAATTCAGCGGTGGGTGATAGGAGCATACCGCGGCAGCAATATGAGGAATGTCGAAGAGCTGACCAGCATAACGGAGGTTGGGAGACTGATGCAGTGTAAGAGGATAAGATGGGCAGCGTCGGTATACGGACGACATCTACCGGAGCAGAGGGAGGTGGTGGAACCAATCTTACGGGAGTGGGTTGAAGAAGATGCTGAGATGCGGTGGATGGAAGGCTGCCTGAAGGAAAGGACGGCGAGGATAGAGGAACTAGACGAAGGTGGAGTTGAAGAGTGGACGGATGGAAGCAGGATAGATGAGATGGGAGCTTGGGGACAATGGCTACGATTGCGGATGCGGAAACGATAAGAGTGCCGTTGGCCTGGGAGACATGCGATACGATACGGTAGCGCTAGATAACCTGGGGGTGATAGAACAAATCCACGGGCTAGAGGAACGGCTAGCGAGGCTATGAGAGGCAGCGCAGCCAGACTACTAGCGAGGCAGATGGTGGGGAGACAGAGAATGCTGATGTGGGTGAAAGGTAGTCTGGTTCGCACAACACCCTCGTAGTCAGGGTTAAGCTCGGCTGGGGACTGGCCTGAATCATCAGGCCGGCATCATATAGGCATGGCGACCAGGTGTGGACAGCCTGGACCGTCTAGACGGACTGGGCGGGACTTGGCCGGACTGAAGGCTGGCCTGTCAACTTACCATCGTGGACAGGTTAGCCACTTGCTACTTTCATGACTGCTAGATTGGAATGCACTCTTTGCACCTTAAGCCTCTTCACTAAACTCCGCACATAGCGTAGACTATGGTCATCTGTCCCTATGACGAGTAGCAGTCTCTGCCCTTACTCATCCCAGTTGCATTTCGACCCATTCCACCTTTACCAGCATCGACTATGGTCCTCTGTCTCTCCGACGAGTTGCAGTCTCTGCCATTGCCTATCCGAAGATAAGTGTAACAGTTATGACTGTCGTCAGTTCAGAGTTCCACGAGTTGCTCCACTACCACCAGCATCAACTATGGTCTTCTATCCTTTCAACGAGTTGCAGTCTCTGCCCTTGCCTATCTGAAGATAAGTATAATAGTTATGACTATCGCCTCCGAGTCATTAATCGTATCGAGCCTACATAATCTAGACTATGACGATGGACTGCAGCGCTCTCCAATAGCTATCTATTTTTTTTTTTAAGGAGCCATTAATCGCATTCAGCCTATCGAGACTATGGCGATGGACTGCAGCCTCGAAGTGAGGCACGTGCACACAAAAGGCAACGCCAAGCCAAACCGAGATCTAGAGAGTCTGGGCACGAGACCAGACTGTAGCCTACCGGTTGCCCAGATGCCTCTCCCCCCTACCGGGCCCCTATTACATACACATGCGAACTATCTAGCTACAAAAAGAAACTCCTTCACCGTATAAACCTCGCCACCGCTTCACACCACACCTCATCCTTGTATGCAAGCTCCCTAGTTCTCCCTCTCCCGTCTCTCACCCACGGACAAGTGTATAGATACGCCGCGTTCTGCGAAGACCACCCATCGCATACGCAGCTCGCATCCTCTATTTTTCCAATTTCCTTCAGCCACTGTCTCTTCAGGCCTTTGTCCGTGATCAAGTACGTGAGGCCCCCCAGCGCCGTCCTAGACCACCCCAGGTGGGCTGGCCTCTGAATAGGCTTGTCGGATGCCTGCCGGTGTGGCAATATCAGGCATATGCATCCGCTCTCCCATCCATACCTCTTTCTTAGCTCTTGCATCCGCCGCCTCATACCCCTCCACTCCGCTATGCCCCTTCTTCACCCACATCAGTGCCCTCGGCCTTTCTGCCATCTGCCTTGCCAGCCTTTTCTCTTACCACGAGCGGGTGCTTGGAACATCAACCCCCATATCCACTGTATCACTCCCTGACTGTCCAGTGCTACCTAGTACCATGTCACCTCTATCCCATGCCATCGACATCCCTAGCTCCTCGGTGCCCGCGATCGTAGCCAACGTGCCTAGATACCTCGCTTCCGTCTTCGTCGCTGCTGCCGCCCTGCCTGCCATCCTGCTCCCGTCTGACCACTCTTCTACTGTATCTCCATCCAGTTCTTCCACTCTCACTGTCATCGCTCCTGGTGCGCCCTCCATCCGGCGCAGCTCAGTATCCTCTTCTACCCATTCCAGTAGGATGGGTTCTGCGATCCCCCTCAACCCCGGTACGTTCCTTCCATATACCAAGGCTGCCCATCTTATTCTCTTATTAAGTCCAATCTCCGCTATGCCAGTCAGCAACAGCTACCCATGTCGGTACTCTCAACTGGCTCCTAGGAACCCAAACTGAATACCATTCGCCCTTTCACAACGAACATACATTGACAAATTACTGTTACGATTTGGCATGATGTTGTTTGGTTTAGTCTGGTTGCATTCTACTACCTAGAGTCGAGCCATGTACGTTAAGTATCAATTCACAACCATGGTTTTAGCGCAAGCCACTAACTAAACCAATATAGGCCGAATGAACTGAGTTACCATACTCGAACAACCACGAAGGTCAGAAGGAGCTCAAGTTCTAAAAGGCACTGATGCTACAATTGAGGCTGCAGCATGTTCTTATTTATTTGATGATGTGGAAGAGGAAGAAGAAGAGCACATACAAGACCTTTGTGCAGTACAAGAAGTCATTGCTCACCGGTATCTATCTCGTGATACCAGTGCTGGCAGGCATGATATTGAATTTGTGACGCTGGCTCAGAGGGTATTTGGGAGGTTATAAGAGATTCCGTATTGAAAATAATAGTTGCATTTGGACGTGAACCCCATATTTCCACCAAATGCAGGAAAAAAAAGACATTTCCGCTCCAATACCTCATTAATCGACTCTTCATTCTCTTCAGGTTTAACTCCCACCCTGAACGTTCTTGCATTGCTTTCGCATCCTTCCAAGCTTTCCTCATGTTACCCATTTTCTCTGATTCTTTTTACTGGAGTGTGCCCTTCATCTGCAAATACCTGTTCCTTAACTTCCTTATGCTATTGAACTTGCTTGCCTCATATCTCTTCCGGATCCTCATGATCTTCCATCCAATTGCAAGCAATGATCCGCTCAACCTCATCTTAAGTCCATGGTCGTGGGGCTGTAGTAGGTGTAGCAGACGCTGTAGCGGCAGTTTTTAGCTTTCTGGCACTGCGAACTACTGGGTCTATTCTGGCCTGACCGGGAATCGGCCCACTTGCGAATACCTGGGCCAGATTCCCGGGCAGGCCAGAACAGGTCCATGTCGGTTTTCAAGACATAGACCGAACTCACGTTAAAGCCACTTGTTTTTGACCTTGTATATCGAATTTCCTGCGTGAGTTCGGCCTATGTCTTGAAACGTTGTTCACCAGCGGATGTGAACCTGCAGTGATGCCACCATAGAGTTGCGCCAATGAGAATGGTCGCCAAGTGCCAATGTGTGACAATGTGCATGAACTTGGTTGTGGAATGGTAACCCTTAGTCAGTGTCACTCCGAGTGGTGTGTAGAGACGTCACGTAAAAAATTCCGGCTTGAACTATCATCTTCACCTAAGCATCTACCTACATGTACTCACCTACTTACCACCGATTCAGTAGAACAGTGTCGGAAGTTGTGTTTTTCATGTCGAGCGAGAACTATTCCATTTCCATGTATGTATGTTTAGCTTGTACATATATAGATCGCTTGGGCCTTCATGTGTGTCTGACATGCCCAGCCTGAGAAAAAGAGATGAAAACCAGAAGCCATACGAGTAGAGTTAGTCTAGTAAGGTAACGATTGATTTAATATTAGAAAGACCCAAACTATTAGAAAAACCCAAAACTCCTTCAAAAACCCCAAAACTATTAGGAAAACCCAAAACAGTGCTCCTATTCGCAGACACTTCCTCTAGAGCCCACAGTTCTTGTGCTCAATAAACACACTAAGGGCTAAAATGAGGCTAATTACCGTATACATACTTGCCCCGAATCCCCAATACTGAAGTTTGACGCGTTCCCTCTCCCCACAATTCAACGACTGGGTCATTTGTCTCTCCAGTGTCAATGGGAGAGGGAGGCTGAGTATTGCCAAACTTCCCCCAGTAATCACTGCTTGGGCCCCAGTCTGGGTAACAGGCCAGAGAATAGTGGAGGTGTAGGTAACAAAATATATGAGGACGAGGCAGAGGTGAGTCGTGTACCCCTTTGGAGGGGTCTGTTGTGCTGCAATGAGGAAGATTGCCGAGAGAAACAGGCTTGGGATCAACAAAAAGAGAAGTGGTATGGCCGGTCTCTCGTTCTTCCACCAATCTTGGTACTCAGTCCTGTATTTTCCCCTAGAAATCATGTTACTTAAGAGTCCCCTCGTACATCCGGTAGGTAAGTTTCCTTACATTCCCTGAAAGTCCAGTCTGCTTTGGCCTCTTGCCAGTAGATTGCGTTTGCCCCTACAAGATATAGGGCAAGTGCGAAGATAGTGATTTGATATCGCGATTTGCGGGCGAGCAGTCAGGGGACTCAGCCGAAGTAGGGACATATAGAGTAGACACTAGAAGGGACACTAGAGGGTGACGGGCCCTGGCAGATAGACAGATAGATAGAGTTCATGTTCCGTCCGAACATCAGACAATCATCAATTATAAGCTTTTCAACCACGCCGTCTGTGTACATTTAGGCTCTGTCCTCCTACAAGAGCCATTGGATGAGACCTGAGTACATTTTGCTCAGTACCGAGCAGATTCGGACCCAGACTTCTCGGAGACGTGGCATTTTAGTGCTGTGGAGGATTGGCGCCGAGATTCAGCGTAAACTGAGCACTTAGGTGTTGGTGGGAGGACTGTAGGGAAAAGATGTGCGTTTGAGTTCCAATTGATAGGAAAAAGATGTGCGTTTGGGTTCTCGGTGGGATGGAATGTGAAATGACAGTCTTTAAGTGTGGTAGTAACTCACGACGCCTTATATAGAAGGAACTCTGTTACGCTTGCCGTCGAGTCCTGTTGAGGGCCCTTAGGGGGTCGAAATGCAACTGAGGCAAGCAAGCGCAGGGACTGCAGCTCGAGTGTTGGGTTGAGACTATTGGCATTCTACCGGATGGCTGTCTGTGGCCGGAACTATCGCCAACACAGACCAAGGACCTGCAAAAATGGCAGGGAGATAGTCATGCAGGAGAGGGGGGTAGTCACTCGGCGGGGTAGTACACCGTAGTATTGAACGATGTCCACGATAGCAGACGCGGAGGTGCTAGGGGTGTCGTTGGCATGGGAAACGAACGACGTAGTTGCCCTGGACAGCAAAGGGGTGATACAGAGGATTCAGGGGTTGGTACAGCAGAAGCCACGGTCCTGTATAGAAGAGAGGTTGGCGAGACAAGTGAACGAACGCCCAAGGACTTTAGGGGCGTTCATAGTTGTCCTTTCTCGTGTCCTTTCGGTTTCCCACTCGGTGTCCTTTCGGTCCTTTCTGCGAGGAACATGGTTGTTCCTTTCACGTCCTTCTAGGGAAGCGCTAGTAAAAGTAAAATGTGTTATAGCCCGTCTGAGGGGAAATTGGAATCAATGTCGGCACCATGATTGGGCCTGAAAGAATCATGACCCAGCACGCATCAGTCTGACACGCATAGGTAAGTAGAGAGTTGATACACAGCACCTCAGAGGCTTTGTAGAACAAGAGAGAAGATACTGCCACAACAGTGTCCCGAATTGCCAACACTGTTGACATATTGCATGCAGTCAAACCCTGCAACAGACGAGAAAGAAAAACAAGACTAGAATCAAGGCTACTTGCACTATTGCTCTAAAAGTATAGCGGGAGATCCGGGTTCAAAATTTGTCGCATTCAAAGTTAACCGTCCTTTTGCCTGTCCTTTCGCCAAGAACACTTCAAAGGACTGGTAAAAGGACACCTGAAAGGACAACCTTGAACGCAGCTATTGATGTGGGTGAAGGGCCATGATGGAGCGGAGGGGAATGAGCAGGCGGACACCAGGGCGAAGCGAGAGGTGTGGATGGGGGAACGAATGCACTGGCCTGACATGTTACACCGAGGGCATTCGACAAGCCTATCCATTGTACGAACGAGCTCCGGAACATTTGAGCTGGCCACGGCAGGCACTCCGAGGGCTTACATACCTGGAGACAGGCAAGGGCCCCCAACGGCAATGGCTCAGAGAGATAGGGAAGACGGATGATGCGAGTTGCGTATGTGACGGCTGGACACCGCAGAACGTGACCCACCTGTACGTATGCCCATGGGTGGGAGATGGAGTGGGGAGATCGAGAGAGCAGGCGAGGGAGGATGCGGTATGGTGTGCAGTGATGGCGAGGTTCGTAGTGTAGGTGCAGTTAATATCTATGTAAATAGAGTGGAGGGCAGGGGCCGGCCCGGGAGGGGAGAGAGGCACCTGGTCAAACAGGAGACTGTAGTCCATCGCCATAGTCTAGATAGGCTCAATACGATTAATGATTTCAAAAAAAAAAAAAAACTCCGTACAATAGCGAGGGGCAGGCCAGGCAGATGCTCTAATTGTTCTCTAATATGCCACATCAGAAGAACCAAGCCTTATTGAGGGCGTTCTTGCACACTCTCCAGCGAGTAATCGTGCGGTAAGTTTCGTACAGTGTATGCGGATTACATTAGTGCATATATTTGAGGACTTGAGGTGGGGCAGGTGTAGGTAATGCAATTATGTGGCATACCACTACCTAACCAGAGAGTGCTCACTTGGTTTTACCGGGGACCTAGCATATTGGAGCTAGCACTACCATGCTTGAACCACATTGCTGGATGTCAAAATCCCCGTTCCTGTATGGTTTTCTTCAACGACTCCTGGGAGCATGCGTCCATGGCCGGCCAGTATCTGGTTGAGGCACTACCAGGGGTAAACCCCCCTTGGTGGAAAATATTATTGGTAACCAGACTATATCATGAGTAACGTGGTTGGGGAGGGCAGGGACTGCCCGATGTGGAAGAGAGAAGCCACCCGATATCCCCGGGATGCCTCGTTTCCTGCAGTCTATGGTCGCAGATGCTGCAGTCCATCTGATAGGATAATCCATAAGTATGCCAAGCCAACAATCCAACTGACGTATGCCAAACCAAAATATGCCAAGCCAACAATCCAACTGATGTCACCACCCAAATCCATGTGTATGATACTATCACATACTGCGTAACGATCGACACCCGTGTAACGATCGACAAGGGTTCCGCTCTCATGAACATTAACCTCCCAATTGTGCATCAATGCATCCAATATCTCAACAATAAGAACCATGAG
>Ga0307514_10003759_pt1 | contig 14306 bp, 14 predicted proteins | sample 16_EM_MG_FD_203088 | JGI IMG/M metagenome (GOLD analysis project Ga0307514, IMG submission 203088) | Populus trichocarpa ectomycorrhiza microbial communities from riparian zone in the Pacific Northwest, United States - 16_EM | ecosystem: Host-associated > Plants > Roots > Unclassified | place... | reverse complement strand
TCAAAGGTAATTCCTGTGACTGCAGGAGAAAAGAGTTCAGTTGGATAACCTACCTATTCCAGGATTCGTTTGCAGGAGTGTTTTTGTTTTTTTTGAGGTCTCACGATTTCCTCTGTACTGCACTTAGCCTGTTGTTACCCCCTCCTTATATTCATTCCCCTGGGGATGTATGCGAGTAATGAAGTTTTTTTTTACAAAAAATACATATGCAGCTTGTTATCCCTGTGTCACGGCGCAACAGTGTGCGGAACAGGACTGCTCGATGGATTGAACTATTGAGAAAGGTTTTTAAGGGGACGTTGTCTATAAAAGACCCGCCTGTGCTCTCCCTATTGCTCTCTCACTAAATATATTGCAATTTGAAAAAAAAAAAGTCCTGTACATACTCTCAATTCAAATGTCCACTCTCAAAGCCACAGTCAAGGCACTCTCTGGAGCTACTCCACCAGTCCGATGTCATAGTCCTGTTTGTTGGAACATTAGGCACCCACCACATCCTCGTTGTGTTCTGTTATCGTTTCATCAATGTCATGCATATCGCTGACCCAATACCTTTCTTACCTTTCTTACCTCATACATTACTAGTTGAAGTTATTAAGGCTGACGTACTTATTTAGTCCGTTATTTTATATATATACCTGTATATTTCCCTCTGTTAGATAGAATTATACAAGCAAGCAAGCCTTCACACGCTGTCTCGTTCGTACATTACCATCTAGGTACGCACTCGACTACCACCGTGCCCCAGCCTCATACCAGTCTGCACCTAGCATATACACCTACTACTCCGCTGTGCCTAACACAACTCTCATAGTTTGTTACCGTTCCACTCCGCCTGGATTTTATTTGACTCATTTATACCTGTCACGGGACTCACCGTCATATCCCACATCGGCCTCCAAATATGGGTGTGCGTGAGTAATGAGTATATCTCTTTTAGAAGAATGGACATGCTGTAATTAGTTCCCTAAGCAGTGACCATCTCTCATGAGTAGGCTCCCTTTGAACTTAATAACTAGCCTATTACTAGGTAGTGGTAGTACTTAGGGATACAATATCTGATATGAGAATCTGACCCATAAATAGGAATATATTTAATTGGCAGAATATTTCCATTTTGGCAGTTCCTTACCTTCTAAATTCTTAGATCGCAATTCTGATGATGATACTGTAGCTACGTAGTAGTTGGGTTTCAGTTTTGGCTGTTAGGGGTGTTTTTTCTTTTTTTTTGAAAACCAACAAGTACGCTTACTCCTCAAACACTTTCATACCTAATACGTCATATGCCAGTGAGTCACCTGGTGCTACTTATGAATGCCCCATTGCTATTTACCTCTACTACATATTATATGTCGTCTGCATTTGGCGCATCGCGAGGGTCCGTGAGGCACCAGAGCAGCTATGGCTCGCGATCGGATACCAGATCGGGGGTTGGAACACCATTTTACATCACAGCGTGTGGAACTAGGTAATCACACACCACCACGATTTCTTTTTGCAATTCTAAACTTGTATGGGAGTTCACAAACCCACACCCTACAATCACACCCAGAGGGTCCTATTCTGAGTGCCCCCCCGAGCACGAATATTTGCTTTTCATGCTCGCCTGGACAGACCCACAAGAGCCTCTTGTGGGTGCAAACTCGCCGAGCTGAGAGATTGCTTTTCCTGTGGTAGTTTGGCTGTTGCGGCTGGCTGTAGATGGGTTTCGACGGGCCTCATGGGATTTACTCCGATTTAGGGAGTTACCACGCCTGTTATTCCGAAGGACTACAAGGTGGAATATACTCCTCGATATCAACTAGGTCAGGGTCCTCGTCATGAAGCAGGGTCGGATAGGTCAAACAATTAGCTCTTGCCAAGTCAAACTGCCAAAAGGGGTACGGTCCTGGCCGTAATTAGCAAGGCATGGGCTCATGCGCGCGCATGCCCTTACTCTCGGTGGCCTGATTATTTCCAGCGAATTCAGCAAGGTGGCAGCTAGGCTTCCCAGTCATCCTGCAGGTAATTAACGTAGGCTCGGAGGTACTGTTCCAGGATGGCATTGCTGCGCTCTGTCTGTCCATCAGCCTGCGGATGGAAGGGGGTGGATAGCAGAGCTTCAATCTTGAGTATCCTACACAGAGCGCATCAGAACTTGGCTGTGAACTGGGTTCTACAATCTGATATGATGGTTTCTGGGAGTCTATGGAGACGGAAAATGTGACGGGCATATACGTCTGCCAGCTGCTCTGCAGTGCAGGTATCTCGACAGGCAGTGAAGTGGCGCATCTTGGTTGATCGGCACACTACAACCAGTACCTCATGGAAGTCTTGGATAAGTCGCAGCTTGAGAGACATATAGTCTGGTACAGAAAGGCGGTTCTAGTAGCTTAGCCTGCTACCATTATTACTAGTATCGCATTCTGCAAGAGGGGGTTGCTTAGACGTTGTCTTGCTTTCTCGGAGTTGTTGCAGGACATCGTTAGGGAGGGGTCTTGTTTATAGGCCTGGATATAAAGAGTTCTGGAAGGGTAGCATATTCTAGAACTTCAATAGCATTCATAGTCAGATTGTAAGTTTCAGGACAACCTGATTTTGGCGCTCATCCCCCTCCTTAGGTAGATCTCTAGATCGTCTAGTAAGGGCATCGGGCTTGGTACTTTGCTTGCCTGGTCGATATACAATCTTGAAGTTGAACCGGGAAAGGAATTCCGACCAGCGAGTTTGATGGCGATTTAAGAGCTTTGTCGACATGAAATACTCCAAATTTTTGTGGCCAGAGGGGACTTGAACTGGATGTTTTTCATTCACAGATTCCAACTCTGCTCTCCACTCTTCAAAGCAGCGAACAATAGCCATTATTGTAAGGTGTTGCTGTAAATCAGAATACTGTGCAGAAGTTATCGAGAAAAGGATGTAAGACATCATTGATAAGAGTTGGAAATCTGCAGGGATGTTGGTAAGACCAAAGGGCATAACCAGAGACTTGAATAAACCATAGCGTGTTCGGAAGGCAGTTTTCCACTCTTCTCCTTCTGCAATTCTCAACAGGTTGTTGTCACAGGGTGACAGCCAACCCTTCCCGAGGAACTTGTGCCAATATAGAACGACCCTGATGAACCTACGAGTACTTCAGGAAGACTTGAGGGAATCTTGCGCATATTACTCAAGTTAGAAAATATCCAGGTATTTCTATCTAGAATGATGCAGTCACTGGACAACCGTAGTGTCGTTGGGTTGGAACGAGACTCTAATAACATGATCAGAGAGGTACCCTCTATCATAGGTTCGAGCTTTGTGAGCTTCCGACTACTGGTCATTGAGATACATTAAGAAGCAATAACTTACCGCAAAAATTATATGGTGGCTGTTACCCTGAACTTGCATAAGTTACCCCGAACTCAACTTCGAGGCTTAATAACTCTTGAACCGGCACCCAGATGAAATTAAGAAAAATACCATTGCAATCAGCGTATTTTTCTCCCCTAGATTCAATCTACAAAGTGTGGTTTTCAAGATATTTTTATGAAAGTTAATTTCGTAAAGATGGGTTTAAAAATCAACCACGTAGGGGGTAATTCAGAAGTGTGACAGGTGACACTATAAGGGGGCATGAGTTGAGCTGAGCTGGGAATCAGACCCAGCGAAAAGTTATTTGGAAAAAATTCGGTTCAAGTTAATTCTAGGGCAGAATTACGCGCTGATTGCAAATCTGAAGCCAGACATTTCTATGATTTATATTCGTAAAGTGATTGACCTGTTCTGGTGTGGGCTATAGGTCCCCAGTGCGGCTTGTCAGACTTTTACTTCAAGCGCATGTAAAGCGGGACTGCGAAACCCTTCCAAAGTGTCTTGAGCCCGCAATCAAACATATATGAGCATGAGATTACTTGTGCTGGGCCTGCAGGAGGGGGCAGGGCTGCAATATAGGTTGGCTATTGCAAAGGTTTGGAGTGGGTTTGAAATAGGCTATATGTCAAACATAAACTCATCGCCGTTATAGAATATTTTAAAGGCATCGCAAGCTACCTATCTAGCCTATATGGGTCATGAAAGAGTTTGAATTGCAGATGCTGTTGCTGTAGGGGGGTAAGGGGCTATCATTAAGTTTGACCAAAGAGCTGAGGGCGGTAAATGCTATTGGGACTGCTAGGGCCTCAAGAACCATGTGCAGGGGTACTTGGAAGCCTCAAGAACGTTGTTGTATGAGAATAGCTCAGTCAAGGCTCTTACAACGTAGAAAATACCATACCGAGTTAGATATGTAAGTATAGGATGGTAGTTTTGACACTTTGTGATGGATGCAGTATATCCATGAAGTGAGCCTGTGCTCTATGCTTATGATAGTTATATGAGGGACCTATAAGGAGTCTATTCCTGCTATTAACAGCTGGGTGGATGGAAGAGTGGTCGAGGCGGAGACATTCGGAATAGTGGGGGGGGTTTTAGACTCTACAAAGGTTATAAGTGCTATAGTGAGTTCGGGGCAACTCTGAGCGGTCTGTCGATGCCAAAATCGAATTCAGCAACTGTAATTAGCCTATAGATGCTGTCATTCCATGAGATAGTTGGATACTGTGAATAAATCGCTATATTCAATATCGTGCCAGATCGGGTTGCAAGCGTTCTTTACCTCGTAATCGATATTTACCTAGTTAGGTATACAGTAGTACTCCGTTACCCGTCAATTCTGAAACCTGATCCGTCAATGCGCTAATGACCTGGTGCCAACCAGACTATGTACTCGTGAACTTTTATTCCCTATTCGTGAACAGTTATGCCACTCATGATGCGATGCTCGTTAATTAGTTAATTAAACAAATCACCGCCTACAACACAAAAAGATTATTCCCGGTAAGTAATTTGCATAATCTGCCGTCTATGCCGTCTATATGTGCAATGCTTGCCATATGCAATGATGTATTCAATCTATTACTTTTATTTTTGTTTCATTTGTCATGGACATAGCTATTTATTTATTTATACATTCATTCCGCAGATAATATTGCCTGCGATCAGAGAGAAGAGACAAGCGAGCACGAAAGGCAATGAGCCGTAAATATACGTAAGATTCAGGTTGAGCGCAGTAGAAGGAGATATCCCGTAAGAGGGGATGATGTCCGATAGCTCAGGACTAAACAAGTATTCTGGGTCGTCTACCAGAACCTGTGGAAGTTGACCGCTTCGCGTGGGTTAACAAGAAAGAGCTCGACATCATGGACTTCCAGGTTAGGGATTGGGGTTGGAACAAGTCCCCGAAGGCGAAGGCCATCCTCCTGAACTACCCCCCAACAAACCGGAATTCCCTCAGACCCCCAGAAAGCCGCCGAGATCAAAAGTCCAACCATATGGGACGGGATTTCAACCATGTCGCCATTAATCACACCTCAAAGCTACTCCCCAGCCGGAGATCCCAAAGGGTTTCGAATTTCGTTGCGCTCCGCATGGGGCCACTAAGATATACTAAGAAGGGTAGCAGACAGAATTTCGTTAGTCTACTATACACTCCCCATCTCCCTTTGATCTCAGGAATTTGGCCTCAACTACATTCGTTCCTGAGCATGCCATACATGTTTGCTGCAAAATTGTCCTTGGCCTATGTGCTTTTCTTAACTCGCATACCAGGCTTTATGCGACACAGTTCTTAGCTTAGCATGCGCAGCTGTTCTAGGGTTAAAATAAAAGAGGACGTGTAAGACACAGATGTGCTAGCCTAGTTTGTTCTGCTGCCTGCATAGTCTCGCTCCCTCCTCAAATGACGTGGAAACATGCCTCTAGAATGTCGATTGTATCCCAACACCAGTGTCGATAACAGCGCCGTGTCGGTGATAACAGTGTTGGTGTCACTCAATAGCTTATTCACCTCACAATGCCCGGCATTTGGTATACCTAATATATCTATATTTACTAATACATATACCGGCCCTAATAATAAGTAAAGTAATAATTAATAGGTCTGTTAACCCGAATGCAGATATCTGCACCGAAGCTATTGAGTGATATTGAGTGGAGAGTGGGAGGAAGTGGAGATGTGCATTAGTAGTAGAGGATTAGGTACATGACAAAGATCAGGCTAGAGTACGGGTACGAGAACACGTGACAAGTAGAGAAACTACTTGACGAGAGAAATTACTTGACGATATGACCCAGATATCTTTCCATATTGACGAGTTAGTCTGGTTGGCACAAGCCGCTCCCTCCGTAGAGCGTTGACGAGTAGAGAAATGACTTGACGAATGGAGGCTAGGCACCAAGATAACCAAAAGGAAAGATTTTACCCATCCTCATAAGTCTTATCCGTGCTGACTTTACACTACGCGTCTCTAACGCGTGGAGTAATATTCCACTCGTAATCGGGCTTATCGGACCAATTGACGAGTGTAAAGTTAAAAACTTATATACGAGTCGTTAGCGTGATTGACGAGTAAAGTTTCGTGATTGACGGGTGCATTTGCAACGAAAATGGCAGGAATCAACAGAGTAGTTATGACCCAGATATTTGCCCTTAACTAGGAACATTTGGTTGTTCTCGTGCCCAGACCGATTTATTTTTGTGTGGTAGCTAATTTGGTAAGCGAACGAAACTGGATACTAGGCGGGATAAAGAAGCCCAGGCATACTACGTACTGGGATAATGCTATTGTTTGCTCTTACCCCGCATCTCGATCCGCCCAACATGAACAAGGGACACAACCGTACCGTAAGTACTTCCCTATAGTACATCTCCCATAGTATAGATAGAGCGTTTTGACTCTTTAGAAAAAGTAAAAGGAACCATTTCGATGAACAGATCTATGATGGTCTTCAGAGCACGCGAAAACTATAGCTCAATTCTGTAACAACTTTGCCTTCATATGTAGGTCTACCGTGAGTTAGCCTCTGCGACATGTGCTGAGTACAGATGTGTGCGCGCATGTACGGTAGCAATATGAGTGCCAAAAGAAAGTACAACCAAAGTCTATTGGTCGGACCCCAAGGTGAACTGTACTTACTGTATAGCGACACAACCTCCTCCCCAAGTTATCAACTACATATTTGGCGATATAAGTCCAATACGCACAAGTAAGGTATGCCATCTTATTTCATATGTAGACAGGTATAATCGTTTATCCTACCTAACACTGGATACGCTTAGCATTCCGGGTCATATGCATTATGGAGCCAGCTAGCTTCACGATCGGGGTTGTCGGCCTTCCTGGACAGCTAACTAAGGTTGCCATGGACTGCTACAAAATTTTCGATAATATGGGCGATGTGGGCTCCACCTATGATGCAACTCTGCATGAGCTACGCATGCAGGGACTTCGACTCAGGAGATGGGAGCAGGCTTGGGGATTTGGAGGTGACGACAATCAGGAGCATCGGCTTCAGCCTGAAGACTACCGGTACAGATATGCAACTGCAAGTCTAGCAACAATAGTTGCAGTATTTTCCAGTGCTGAGAAACTGCAAGAGAGATATGGGATTGTGGTGAAGAAAAAGTCACTTTCCGTGAAAACTGGGAGGGATGAACGGAAGCTACGATTTCGGGATCGATTGCTAGTACCAATTCGAGGTTGGTTCCAGTCCAAATCCCCAGATCAAAGCACGAGTAGGACCCAAACATCAACTCCCGGTCCGACTAGCGATAACCTGCATGTTTTAGAGAATCCTCACGTACTGGCAGATACACGCATTCTCCCTGACCTTGATGACGAGATTAAGTCCATGGCCCAGGCAACGAACCGAGTACAGCAATCCTTATCTGTTTATCTCAAACTCCGCTGGGTTATTTCAGATAACGCAAAGCTAGAGGAGCTATTGAGAAACTTGACCAGCCTCAACAATGGGCTTTTTCAAGTACTTCCAGCACCAGAATGCCCCCTAGCATATCCGGCTAAGCTCCATTGATGTCAAGATTCAAAATTACAACTCTCATGCGATATTCCTTTTCTACTCAATGTTCGGGAAAATTGTGACTTCGTCGGAAGAGAGTATCTCCTCGAGAACTTGCAGCAGGAGATAGAAAAAGGCAAAGATAGGCAGAATATTATTGTACTCTACGGCACCGGAGGTATGGGAAAGACACAACTTGCACTGAAGTATGTGTATCAGCAATATCGGAACTACTACTCAGTCTTTTTTATCAACACCACCAGTGTTCAGACGACCATACACGGATTCATTCAGATAATACAGCGTCTTATTCAGCATCATCAACAGATCTCAGATAACTATGCACATATTGGTCGGTTGTTAGGCATGGTGGGAAGACTGGATTCAGTGGGATGCTTTACAGTCGTATCAGAGCCTGAGGAGCAGCATGTTGTGAGCACAGTCAAGGAGTGGTTTTCAGCCCCCGAAAATACAAACTGGCTCCTTGTATTTGATAACCTCGATGATCCTGACCTAGTTAATATCAAGGAGTACATTCCATTGTGCAATCATGGGATGGTGATAATTACCAGCAGGAGGCATGAGTGTGTACAGCAAGGCCGAAGAAGGTTGGAAGTGCAGTAGATGCACTGTTTGGAGTCAATACAGTTGCTACTTCATGCATGTTCAATTCCTAAGTTTGAGGATCTGGTACCTCTTGGTAGGCAAAACCTATCGCTATTTATCCCTATTATATCCTTTATAAGAAGCACTTATACTGATAATATATGCCTAGAACAAACTGCCGCCAGTACTATAGCACAAGAGTTGGGATATCTCCCACTTGCACTGAGTCAGGCTGGAGCATATATTCACATATCTCGGTATTCATTGAGCTGGTATCTAGAAGAATACCGAACCGAGGCAGCCTATCTGCTGAGCCAAAGATGGACAACGAGACAAGATGATAAATCAGTGTTTGCGACATAGGAGATATCATTTAAGGCAATTCAGGATACAAGCCCTAAGGCAGTAGAGCTATTATTAGTCTGTGGGTTTTTTGACCATGAAAACATCCAGGAAGAAGTTTTGCGACGTGGCCTAAAGTTGGAAAAACATAGTATGAATATCGTAGATACTGGAATATTTGTGAAGACCTTGCTAATGATATTGGGGTAGATCATGGCTTCAAAGAATCAATTCGAATATTGTTTTCCTACTCTCTACTGAAGCGAGGTAGCAGCAATGACAGCTTTCGTATCTATCCTTTGGTCCACTCTTGGGCTAGGCTTTGGCTAAAGTCTGAGCTGGAAAAGGAAACCGAAAAAGCAGTGGAAGCCTTTGAAATGGTTGCATCAGTGTTAACTAGGTTGAGCAAACAGAGTACGGCAGACTGGGAGTTTGAGCAGCAACTTATGCCACATATCAATGCAGTGATAAAACATATCTCGTCACAATACCTTGCACTAGATGTCACTAAGATCTTGGATAAAGCTTGCACGTTAGGCAATGTGTTCAATAGGCATGGACAATACAAGCAGGCAATGACGTTGTATGAGCAAGCATTAGCTGGATATGAGAAGGCATTGGGGGTGGACCACCCAGATACTCTCACTGCAGTCAACAATATGGCATCCATATTCGGCAACCAAGGACAGTATGAGAAAGCGCTGGAGTAGTTTGAGCGTGCATTGGCTGGGCGTCAGAAGGCATTGGGGGTGGACCACCCAGATACTCTCTCTATCGTCCATAATATGGCATCCATATTCGACAACCAAGGATACTATGAGAAAGTGCTGGAGTGGTATGAGTGGGCATTGGCTGGGCGTCAGAAGACATTGGGGGTGGACAACCCAGCTATTCTCACTGAAGTCAGTAATATGGCATTGGTATTCGATAAGCAAGGACAGTATGAGAAAGCGCTGCAGTTCTATGACCGAGCATTCGCTGGGTATGAGAAGGCATTAGGGGTGGACCACCCAGATACTCTCCGTACGGTCAATAATATGGCATCCGTATTTGGCAACAACGGACACTATGAGAAAGCGCTGGAGTGGTATGAGCAGGCATTGGCTGGGCGCCAGAAGACATTGGGGGTGGACCACCCAGCTACTCTTACTACAGTCAATAATATGGCATCTGTATTCCACAAGCAAGGACAGTATGAGAAAGGGCTGGAGTGGTATGAGAGGGCATTGGCTGGGTATGAGAAGACATTGGGGGTGGACCACCCCGCTACTCTCACTACAGTCAGTAATATGGCATTGGTATTCGATAACCAAGCACAGTATAAGAAAGGGCTGGAGTTCTATGAGCGAGCAATAGCTGGATATGAGAAGGCATGAGGGGTGAACCACCCAGATACTCTCCATATAGTCGATAATATAGCATTGGTATTCGATAACCAAGGACAGTATGAGAAAGCGCTGGAGTTTTATGAGCGGGCATTGGCCGGGCGTCAGAAGGCATTGGGGGTGGATCACCCAGATACTCTCACTACAGTCAATAATATGGCATCCATATTCGGCAACCAAGGACAGTATGAGAAAGCGCTGAAATTGTACCAGCAAGCATTGACTGGGTATTAGAAGGCATTGGGGGCGAACCACTCAGCTACTCTCACTACAGTCAATAATATGGCAGTAGTATTCCCCAACCAAGGACACTATGAGAAAGCGCTGGAGTTGTATGAGCGAGTATCCGCTGGGTATGAGAAGATATTGGGGGTGGACCATCCAGCTACTCTCACTATAGTCAATAATATGGTATCCGCACTCGGCAACCAAGGACAGCATGACAAAGCTCTGGAGTTGTATGAGCGGGCATTGGCTAGGCGTCAGAAGGCTTTGGGGCTAGATCATCCAGATACTCTCACTACAGTCCATAATATGGCATCCATTTTCAGCAACCAAGAGCAGTATGAGAAAGCGCTGGAGTTCTATAAATGGGCATTGGCTGGAAGGAAGAAGGCATTAGGGATAGACCACCCCTACACACAAAACACACTCTGTGGCCTCGTCGATCTCCACAAATGCGCGGGACAAACCGAGCAGGCTCAGAGCCTCCAAGCACGCTTGCATACGCCGAAGAGCCCTTGAAGCTGACCCAATAGGGTGCCTCGTTTGGGGAGCAATGACATCAGAGGTAATTCCTATGATGCAAGAGAACAGAGCTCAGTTGGATAACCTACCTATTCCAGGATTCGCTTGCAGGAGTGATTTTGTTTTTTTTGAGATCTCACGAATTTTCTCTGTACTGTACTTAGTCTGTTATCCCGTCTTCATATTCATTCCCTTAGGGATGCATGCGAGTAATGAGATTTTTTTTACAAAAAATAGCTTGTTATCCCCATGTCACGGTGCAACAGTGTACGGGACAGGACTGCTCGCTGGATTGAATTATGAGGGAAAGGTTGTCAAAGTGACGTTGTCTATAAAAGACCTGTCCTGTATATACTCTCAATACAGACGTCCGCTCTCATAGCCACAGTCAAGGCACTCTCTAGGGCTATCCCACCGGTCCACGTCATAGTACTATTCCATTCCGCCTGGATTTCATTTGACTCATTTATACCTGTCATGGGACTCACCGTCATATCGCACATCGACCTCCCAATAAGGCTGTCCGTGAGGAATATGAGTATGTCTCTTTGCGAACAATGGACATACTGTAATTAGTTCCCTAAGCAGTGACCCTCTGTCATAGGTAGGCTCCCTTCGAACTTAATAACTAGCCTATTACTAGTTACTAGTACTTAGGGTGACAATGTCTGATATGAGAATCTGAGTCACCTTCGCCCATGAATGGAAATATATTTAACTGGCAGAATATTTCCATTTTGGCAGTTCATTACCTCCCAAATTCTTAGATCGCAATTTTGGTAATGATAGCTACGTAGCAGCTGGGTTTCAGTTTTGGCTGAACTTGGTTAATGTTAGTGGTATTTTTTGGGGGGGGAAAATCATCTAACTCCTCAAACACTTTAATACCTAATACATTGTATGTGCGTGAGTCATCTGGTGCTACTTAAAGATGCCCCATTTACCTCTGCTGCCAGTGTTCATGTTTGTTATTGTGTGGAGATATTATATGTTGTCGCTATCTGGTGCATCACGAGGGTCCGTGAGGGACCAGAGCAGCTATGACTCGGATACCGGATGGGAGGGTTGGAACACCATTCTACATCGTAGCGTGTGGAACTAAGTACAGTGATGTCGCGTTATAAGAACCGGAGCTCCAGTCACATCGAAATTTGTATGGGAAAATAAGAAACTCTCGTGATAGGCAGTCTTCGCTTAGTAATGTACATAGAGTTTCTTAAGTTGTGGTGTAAGGTGGTAAGGTGACAGGTGACACGTGATGGCTTAGTCATAGCTCATGGGATACCTATATGTAGTCTCGGAGTACTGTAGCTAGAGATCCTCAGACATACATGATTATATGGTAGCAACACCTTCGTTTCTTTTCTCAATTCAACTCTGTTGATAACTAGACTCGGTTGAATACAAGGCATTTCGAAGAAGTATGTATCATTTTGAGGGTTGGCAGGACAACTTGGAGCTCGATAAGCTATACTTGGGAGGTGACCAGTGGACCAAGATGCAAGAACCCTCCTCCAGCACAACTGAGAGCACTCAGTCCACGGCAGACACAGGACCCAAGTTCTCAGAGAAGTCATTTGAGATGCCCTATGGGGCTCGATCCGCGAGGTTCTATGAATGGAGGCAGAGCCTGATCGATAAGGCTGTAGATATACTAGTCGACACAGACATCAAACTTGCCTCGATGGCCCAGGAGGACATGTATACGGAGATGGTCTATAATGAGAAGAAGGTTTCACAAGGACACCATACCAAGCTAGTAGAGGTTAGGCAGCAGAGGGACACCTTGAAAGCTACGTTGGAAGCCCGTATATAGCAATTAGAAGCGGACAATACAGCCCTTCGTACTCAACTCACAGCTGCTCAATCCCAACAGCTCGCAGCATTCACAGCACCCAGTGAACGCCTCAGAGTATTCACAGCCAAATCCTCGAGCCTTCCCCAATTCTTCGGCAAGGGAGATGCTGAGAAGGTCATTAGCTTCTTATGTGCGTTAGAGAGGGCCTTCCATCTGCATGGGTCTGAGACGAGCACTTCTGGCTCAACCAGGCACTAGGCAGAGTACAGAATACAATGCCTAAAGGGGAAAGCAGCTGAATGAGCTCATATGACGTAGTTCTTGGAAGAGGATGTGTAGTGGGGGGAGCTCAAAGACAAGTTGGCTGAGCATTTTATCCCTACTGATGCCGCCGCAAAACTCCGTACTGCATTTGCCAACCTGGCATGGAACCCCAAGACTCCTCTCACACAATTCAACGACGACTTTAAAGCCCTCCAGCAGAAGATCAGGATTATCACTAAGTCGAGGTTAGATGACGAACACGATGCGGGGGTTATTGAGTCCTACCTTCTAAGATCCAGAACGCATGCCTGAAAGAGAAAAACAATGGCCCTGCTTCAGGAGTATATGCTGTGTTCACGTCTTGGGAGGCATGTTGGGTGGATGTACAACATCCCACACTCACCAAGATCATGATCTTCCTGGCTCATCAAGATGATACCCAGAACCGTCACACGGCATATACTCTCTCCCATTCATTGGTCGGTCCCTCCACCGACCCCCTCACTACTTCCCAGGGTGGAGACCTTATGGACATTTACAAGGCTGAGGTGAAAGGAGACAACCACCGAGCTTGGGGAAGAGACAGACCTGCGTTTGGTAAGAGAAGTGGGAAGGACAGGGGTGGGAAGAGCGAGAAGAATAGGAAGAGGAGAGATCTGAAGGGAGATGAGTCTTCAGATCAGAAGAAACAGAGAGAGGATGAGAAGAAGGAGGACCACGACCCCAAATAGCTAAGAAAGCAACACTGTTTCCACTGCGGAATGCCCGGGCATCTCAAGAAGGAGTGCAGAGGATACAAGAAGCTGGTTGCTGCTCTCGAAAGGCGGGATGCCAAAATTACGGAGATGGTAACTAGCGACAAGGAGTCGGGAAAAGACTAAGGGGTTGCTCAGCTGCGGAGCCACTCCTGGTGCTGGAGGATGTGTGTGAAGGGAAAGAACATATAGGACAGAAGACACTACAGGATGACGGGATTGAGATACTGTATATGAGTAATGTACTTCCAAAATCCAATTTACTGCGGTTTCATGGTTACACTATCCTGAACGTTGAAACGCTCTTGCACAAGCTCCAACAGTGAGCAGCATATAGTTTGAATCCTATGGGGAGGGTGAGGAAGGAGGGAGAGAGCGTGAGGTCTGGGAATGAGGAGATGTCGATAGTTATGAGGGAGAGAAAGAGTAGACGGCTGAGAGTGTCAATGCATCGAATAGTGCGGAGGAGAGCTCTAATCTTGAAGGACGATGGTGCCTCCCACAATTTTATTAGCTTGTCATACCTAGACCGGCTGCAGAAGATGGACGGTG
>Ga0307514_10003758_pt1 | contig 14307 bp, 8 predicted proteins | sample 16_EM_MG_FD_203088 | JGI IMG/M metagenome (GOLD analysis project Ga0307514, IMG submission 203088) | Populus trichocarpa ectomycorrhiza microbial communities from riparian zone in the Pacific Northwest, United States - 16_EM | ecosystem: Host-associated > Plants > Roots > Unclassified | place... | reverse complement strand
CTGAGCTCGTATTCCTGCCTGCGTGCTGCACGATTTTCTCTTTTTTTTTTTTTGGTTGTTCGACCACACTCTTCATTGCTCCCGCTATCGCGTCTCATACGTTGAGTTCTGTGCCCGACCCACTTTTCTTAGCGCGTCGCTGGCGCTGGCGCTGAATCTGACGCTCTGACGGGGACGCCACAAACGTACACCTGGCGCCCGCGGTACCTCCATCTCACAAACAGCATCCTTCCTCCCCGAGACTACGTTTTATACTCATGTCTATCCAATCTCGAGGGGTTTCGGGTCCGAGTGGATTACGGCCTGCTTTCCAACAACTAGCTGCGAGTGGGAGCCACACAGCGCCCGAACCGGCGTTGGGATCGTTGCTTCGGATACCGCCAGAACAGCCGATATCCCACCAACAACTCAGGAGATTAACTGTAAGTCCGCTCACTCGATCTCTCAGACCTCAGGGCTGACGTGGTACAAGCAATCTGTTGAAAAGTTGCTGTCGCAGAACGAGGTACGATACTATCGTTCCTACTAAGCGTCCGCCTGACGAGTCAGAAGGAGTCGGCCGTGACAAAGGAACAGATTGACACTCTGGTTAAAAGTTTGGATGGGCTGGGGCTGGGGACGAACGATGGGGGTGTGATCCGCAAACTGCAGTCATCACAAAGCGACGCCCTACTCGTGTAAGTTGTTTTGGTCCTCTTTATTTACTCCCACATTCAATACTCCCCAGTACACTGGAGCGTATCAAAGACAAGCTCCGGGACGTATCTGATCGTGTCGAGAATGCGGATCACTTGGGGAGGGATGATGGGAAGGTCGTATCCGGACTCCTGGTCGATATTAGAGCTGCTGTCAACGATTGCCAGGTGAGTAGTGAAGCTGGATCGGCGGCTTAAATTACTAATGAACGCAGTCTCTCATACTCGCATCCACCACACCCGGTGAATCACCGCCACCGCCACCGAGGGCCTGCTTCGGACGTGACGAGTTGATCGAGGAGATCGCTGGTTACGCAGAAAATCTGGCTCCGGTTGCTCTCATCGGTGCTGGCGGGATTGGCAAAACATCGATCGCCCTGGCCATTCTTCATCGCCATCGGATCAAGCAACGGTTCGGCGAGAATCGTCGATTCATCCGATGCGACCAGTTCCCAGCTTCGTTCGCCCAACTCCTCAATCGGATTTCCAAGGTCATCGGTGCAGGTATCGAAGATCCCGAGAACTTGACCTCGTTGTACCCGTTCCTATCTTCAAGGGAGACACTCATAGTCCTCGACAACACGGAATCCATTCTTGACCCACGTGGAACACACGCCGAAAAGATCTACGCCTTGGTGGAGGACCTGAGTCGATTAGAGACAGTATGTCTCTGCGTTACGTCTCGCATCTCCACCATCCCATCCGAATGCAAGATTTTCGACATCCCCACACTGTCGATCAATGCTGCTCAGGAAACGTTCTATCGTATATGCAGGAAGAGAGAACGGTCAAATCTGATCACTGAAATTTTAGAGCAACTCGACTTCCACCCCCTCTCTATCACATTACTTGCGACAGCCGCACATCAAAACAAGTGGGACACGGGGCGATTGACGAGAGAATGGAAGACACGACGGACGAACGCACTGCAGACCGAGCATAACAAGAGCCTCGCTGCCACGATCGAACTTTCACTCGACTCCCCCCTGTTTCGAGGACTTGGCCCTGACGCCCGAGCGCTCCTTGGAGTTGCCGCCTTCTTCCCACAAGGCATCAATGAGAACAATGTCGACTGGCTATTTCCAACGATCCCCAACATAACAAGCATTCTCGGCAAATTTTGCATCCTTTCCTTGACGTATCGGAGCAGTGGGTTCATCACGATGCTTGCACCACTCCGAGATTACCTTTCGCCCACGGATCCCAAGGTATCCCCGCTTCTCTGCGCAACCAGGGAGTGCTACTTCACTCGGACGTTGTCTGGGAAGCCTGCGTCAATTTCATGAATCACCTCCGTTGGCACAAAAATCGACCGACGGTTCTGGGGCCAAGGATCGAACAGCTTCCAGATGATCACCGCTCCAAGCCAGAATGCTTGTACCAGCTTTCGTGGTTATTTGAATTAATTGGCAATACGGTGGAGCGAAAGCGACTCCTTACTCGTGCCTTGGTGCTTTGGAGGGAGCGGGGCAATGACGGCCGGGTTGCTAAAATGTTGAGTGTCCTATCTCATTCAAGTCGTATAATGGGTCTCTACAAAGAAGGGATACAGGAGGCGGGAGAGGCATTGCAGATTTACGAGTCACTCGATGACACAGCGGGACTGGCATTCTGTTTGCTTAATCTCGCTCGGTCGTTGTGCGAGGATGGTCAGCTCGACGTGGCAGAAGAGACGGCATCCCGTGCAATCAATCTCCTCTCAGAGAAAGACCATCAATATCAACTTTGTGAATCATATCACACTCTCGGCGGCATATGTCAATCCAAGGGCGAGACCGACAAAGCCATTCACCATTCTGAGCTAGTTCTCGAAATCGCATCCCCTTTCAACTGGCACCACGAGTTAGTTTGGGCTCATTCAGACCTGGCGTTACTGTTTTGTGATGAAGGCAGGTTCGACGAGGCAAACGCTCATGCTGAACACGCTAAGTCGTACTCGGTCAATCACGCATACCTCCTGGGTGACGTGATGTATCTGCAGGCTTGGGTCTGGTACTGCCAGGGTAGGCTTGAAGAGGCGAGGTTTTAGGCTCTTCACGTCGTCGATGTTTTCGAGAAGCTCGGGGCTGCAGGAGGTCTAGAGAACTACACACAACTCCTCCAGGTGATTGAGGAGGAAATGAGCAACCCGGTTACCTCTGGTCAGTCCGGATTCACTTGTGGGCCGCTGCAAATGACACGGTTTCCTGCACATATTGACTTTCTATTCTTAACTTAGAAACCGAATGAAAGTATCGACGGTCGCACCGCATTTCTGCAAATGCATCCACATGCAAACCTTTAACGTCTCATCCTCTCTGCCCATCTACCATTGTGTTCAAATACCCCCAACCCTCGCTTTGTTAATCTCCTCTGCTCACACACGTCATTCCGTGTTTTCTTTCCCACTATCTGTCATTAAGCTCGCACCAAGAGATGTACCTCTTCCCGTATCCCATACCATGCTTGTTTCGTGTTTATTCGTGTCTAGCAACGTTACGTTTTCCAAGGAACCGCTCACCTCGATCGCGCCTCGTCGGTAAGGTGAAAGCATCGTTGAAGCAACGTCGAAAAGATGGTCGATGTATCGCGCGTCGGCAAATCCGAAGATGTGCCCATAGTAAGGGTCGAACTTGACTCCGATCCGACCGCCACCTGTTCAATTTTCGGGATGGAGAATACAGCTGTGTGGGGAAACACCCAGTACTCTATATCATATCTATGTCCGCACCAAACTTACAATTGATTAGACGGAGATCGACCTGGGGCGGGGGTGGGTAAAGCGGAAGTCGATCCTTGCGCCTAACACTACATTTTGCGTTGCTTATATCACCAAAGTCATAGGAGAGAAACAAAACATAAGCACAATACATAGATGTACTCGATGAACAAGACCCGAACCAAAGCAGGGCATCTGCATCAGCATTGAACAACAGAACCCGAGGACGTGTGGTTCCAGCGTTGATCAAGCGACACGGCACGGCAGGACCCCGGTGACGGATCATAACAGATGACGAACACCTTGGTGCTGACCAGTTACGAAGCAACGTAGGGTGTTGGCGGTTTCGACCATCTTCTGAGATCTGGATTGCAGCATTACGGAAATCACACGATGGAAACAACCGGGATCCTTGAAGTAAAGTGTTTCCGCGGCGAAGGTGCTCGGACGATCAGCTAATCGCATGCGTCTTCGAGCTTCAAGCTTCAAACGCTACGACCGCGAATACGATTCCCATACGCTGGGCGCGCGACGCCTAGATGGTCCCTCGTCTCTATTTGGGCTCGTATTCCACGTCACAGCCTGTGCGTCACGAAAATTTCTCAATTTTCGGTTGTCCAAGTCGCAGCAACCTGTCATAGGGCCGAACCCCATAGAGGTAACCACACTTTTTTCATTGCTCCCGCTATTGCGCCTCGTACCTTGAGGACATGAGTTCCGTGTCCAACTCACTTTTCTTAGCGCGTCGCTGGCGCTGGCGCTGAATCTGACGCTCTGACGGGGACGCCACAAACGTACGCCTGGCGCCCGCGGCACCTCCATCTCACGAACAGCATCCTTCCTCCCCAAGACTACATTTTATACTCATGTCTATCCAATCTCGAGGGGCTTCGGTTCCGAGCGGAGTACGGCCTGCTTTCCAACAACTGGCTGCGAGTGGGAGCCGCACAACGCCCGAACCGACGTTAGGATCGTTGCTTCAGATACCGCCAGAACAGCCGATATCCCACCAACAACTCAGGAGATTAACTGTAAGTCCGCTCACCCGATCTCTCAGACCTCAGGGCTGACATGGTACAAGCAATCTGTTGAAAAGTTGCTGTCGCAGAACGAGGTATGGTACTGCCGCTCCTACGAAGTTTCTGGCTGACGAGTTAGAAGGAATCGGCTGTGACAAAGGAACAGATCGACACTCTGGTTAAAAGTTTGGATGGGCTGGGGCTGGGGACCAACGATGAGGATGTGGTTCGCAAACCGCAGTCAACCCAGAGCGACACCCTACTCGTGTTAGTTGTTTTGATTACTCTTTATTTACTCCCACATTCAGTCCTCTCTAGTGCACTGGAACGCATCAAAGACAAGCTTCGGGACGGATCTGATCGTGTCGAGAAGGCGGGCCACTTGGGAAGGGATGATGGGAAAGTCGTGTCTGAACTCCTGGTTGAGATTCGAGCCGCCGTAAATGATCGCCAAGTGAGTAGCAAGGATAGGTAGATCAGCGGCTTAAATTACTAATGAACGCAGTCTCTCATACTCGCATCCACCACACCCGGTGAATCACCGCCACCGCCACCGAGGGCCTGTTTCGGACGCGACGAGTTAATCGAGGAGGTCGTCGGTCTCGTGGAAAACCTGTCTCCGACCGCTCTCATTGGTGCTGGTGGGATTGGCAAGACATCAATCGCACTGGCCGTTCTCCACCACCATCGCATTAAGCAACGGTTCGGCGAGAATCGTCGGTTCATCCGATGCGACCAGTTTCCAGCTTTGCTCACTCAACTCCTCAATCGGATTTCCAAGGTCACCGGTGCGGGCGCCGAAAATCCCGAGAACTTGACTTCGTTGTACCCGTTCCTATCTTCAAGGGAGACATTCATAGTCCTCGACAACGCCGAATCCATTCTCGACCCACGGGGGACGGACGCCGAAAAGATCTATGCGTTGGTAGAGGAGCTGAGTCGGTCGGAGACAACATGTCTCTTCATTACATCTCGCATCTCCACCATCCCATCCGAATGCGAGATTTTCGAAATCCCCAGACTGTCGACCAATGCTGCTCAGGAAACGTTCTATCGTATATGCAGGAAGAGAGAACGGTCAAATCTGATCACCGAAATTTTAGAGCAACTCGACTTCCACCCCCTCTCTATCACATTACTTGCGACAGCCGCACATCAAAACAAGTGGGACACGGGGCGATTGACAAGAGAATGGAAGACACGACGGACGAACGCACTGCAGACCGAGCACAAGAAGAGCCTCGCTGCCACGATCGAACTTTCCCTGACCTCCCCTCTGTTTCAAGAACTTGGCCCTGACGTCCGAGCACTCCTTGGAGTTGTCGCCTTCTTCCCACACGGCGTCAATGAGAATCATGTCGATTGGCTATTTCCAACGATCCCCAACATAACAAGCATTCTCGACAAATTTTGCATCCTTTCCTTGACGTATCGGAGCAGTGGGTTCATCACGATGCTTGCACCACTCCGAGATTACCTTTCGCCCAAGGATCCAAAGTCGTCCTCGCTTCTCCGCACAACCGGGGAGTGCTACTTCACTCGGATGTCAGTCCATCTCGATCCAAACAAACCCGAATTCGGAGAAGCGCGATGGATCACGTCGGAGGATGTGAACGTCGAGCACTTGCTGGATGTCTTCACGACGATCGATGCGAACTCGGACGTTGTCTGGGAAGCCTGCGTCAATTTCATGAATCACCTCCGTTGGCACAAAAATCGACTGACGATTCTGGGGCCAAGGATCGAGAAGCTTCCAGATGATCACCGCTCCAAGCCAGAATGCTTGTACCAGCTTTCGTGGTTATTCGATTTGGTTGGCAATATTGTGGAGCGAAAGCGACTTCTTACTCATGCCTTGGTGCTTTGGAGGGAACGGGGCAATGACGGCCGGGTTGCTAAAATGTTGAGTGTCCTATCTTATTCAAGTTGGAGGATGGGTCTCTACAAAGATGGGATACAGGAGGCGAGAGAGGCGTTGGAGATTTACGAATCACTCAACGATACAGTGGGACTGGCACTCTGTTTGCTTAACCTCGCTCGGTCGTTGTGCGAGGACGACCAGCTCGACGCGGCAGAAGAGACGGCATCCCGCACAATCAATCTCCTCTCAGAGAAAGACAATCAATATCAACTCTGCGAATCATATCACCTTCTCGGCGACATATGTCAAATCAAGGACGAGATCGAGAAGGCCATTCACCATAACGAGCTGGTTCTCGAAATCGCATCCCCTTTCAACTGGCACCACGAGTTAGTTTGGTCCCATTCAAGCCTGGCGGAACTGTTTTGTAATGAAGGGAGGTTCGACGAGGCAAACGCTCATGCTGAACGCGCCAAGTCGTACTCGGTCAATCACGCATACCTCCTGGGTCGCGCGATGCATCTGCAGGCCTGGGTCTGGTATTGTGAGGGCAGGCTTGAAGAGGCGAGGTTTGAGGCTCTGCGCGCCGCCGATGTTTTCGAGAAGCTCGGGGCTGCAGTAAATCTAGAGAACAGCAGACAACTCCTCCAGGTGATTGAGGAGGGAATGAACAACCCGGTTACCTCTGGTCAGTCCGGATTCACTTGTGGGTCATCGCAAATGATAAGATTTCTTGCGCGTATTGACCTTCCGATTTAAATTTAGCAACCGAATGAAAGTACCGACGGTCGCGCCGTATTTCTGCAACTCCATTCACACGCAGATCATTAACATCTCATCCTTTCTGTCCGTCTACCACCGTGTAAAATACGACTACTGTCCTCACCCCCCGCCTTGTTACTACCCTCTACTCACGCATGTCGTTCCATATTTTCTTTCCACTACCATCGTTGAGCTCGTACCAAGATATGTACCTCGTATCTCATACCATGTTTGTTCCGTGTTTATGTATTCCATAGGTTACCTGTAGTGTCCAATGGCCGCGTCCAGCAAATGTCACTATTTCCGGGGAGTCACTCACCTTGACCGTACCTTGTTGGTAAGGTCAAACAATTGTTGAAGGAACGTCGAAAAGATGGCGAGTTGATGCATTGCACCAGAAATCCGAAGGGGTGCGTCGAATTCGACTCCGATCCGACCGGCACTTGCTCGATTTTTGGGGTGGGGGATGCGGCCGTGCGGCGAGACACCCGGTACTCAATTCTGTGCTAATGTCATCTCCGTGCCAAGCTTACGACTGACTAAACGGAGATCGGGCGGGCAAAGCGGAAGTCGATCCTATATCACAGAAGAGAAATAAAACATACAAGATGGAAAGGTGTTCGAAGAACAAGACCCAAGCCCAAAGCGGGGCATCTGCATTGGACAACAGAACCTGAGGACGTGTGGTTCCAGCGTTGGTCAAGCGACACGGCACGGCAGGACCCCGGTGATGGATCCGGGGGGCCAGAACAGATGACGAACACCTTGATGCTGAAGCGCTGACCAGCCATGAAGCAATGTAGGGCGTTGGCGATTTCGACCATTTTCCGAGATCTGGATTGCAGCATTACGGAAACCACGCGATGGAGACAACCGGTATCCTTGGAGTAAAGTGCTTCCGCGGCGAAGGTGCTCAGAAGATACGGTTCTCATGCACCAGGCGTGCGACGTCTAGTAGATAGTCCCTTATCTCTATTTGGGCTTGCATTCCATTTCACAGCCTGCGCGTCACGGAATTTTATTAACTTCAGTCGTTCAAGTTACAGCAACCTCCATAGGACTGAACCCCATAGAGGTACCCACAATTTCTTCATTGCTCCCGCTATCGCGCCTCGTACCTTGAGGACATGAGTTCCGTGTCCAACTCACTTTTCTGAGCGCATCGCTCCCGCTGGCGCTGAATCTGACACTCTGACGGGGACGCCACAAACGTACATCTGGCGCCCGCGGTACCTCCATCTCACAAACAGCATCCTTCCTCCCCGAGACTACATTTAATACTCATGTCTATCCAATCTCGAGGGGTTTCGGGTCCGAGTGGATCACGGCCTGCTTTCCAACAACTAGCTGCGAGTGGGAACCACACGGCGCCCGAACCGGCGCTTGGATCGTTGCTTCAGATACCGCCAGAACAACCGATATCCCACCAACAACTCAGGAGATTAACTGTAAGTCCGCTTACCCGATCTCTCAGACCTCAGGGCTGACATGGTACAAGCAATCTGTTGAAAAGTTGCTGTCGCAGAACGAGGTACGATACTATCGTTCCTACGAAGCGTCCACCTGACGAGTCAGAAGGAGTCGGCCGTGACAAAGGAACAGATTGATACTCTGGTTAAAAGTTTGGATGGGCTGGGGCTGGGGACCAATGATGGGGGTGTGGTTCACAAACTACAGTCATCACAAAGCGACGTCCTACTCGTGTAAGTTGTTTTGGTTCCTCTTTATTTACTCCCACATTCAATCCTCTCTAGTACACTGGAGCGTATCAAAGACAAGCTCCGGGACATATCTGATCGTGTCGAGAATGCGAATCACTTGGGGAGGGATGATGGGAAGGTCGTGTCTGAACTCCTGGTCGGTATTCGAGCTGCTGTCAACGATTGTCAGGTGAGGAGTGAAGCTGGATCGGCGGCATAGATTACTAATGAACGCAGTCTCTTGTACTTAGATCCGCCATACCTGGAGAATCGCCTCCACCGCCACCGAGGGCCTGTTTCGGACGTGACGAGCTGATCGAGGAGGTCGTTGGTTTCGTGGAAAACCTGTCTCCGACTGCTCTCATTGGGGCTGGCGGGATCGGCAAGACATCAATCGCACTGGCCGTTCTTCACCACCATCGCATCAAGCAGCGGTTCGGCGAGAATCGTCGATTCATCCGATGCGACCAGTTCCCAGCTTCGCTCGCTCAACTCCTCAACCGGATTTCCAAGGTCATCGGTGCAGGTGTCGAAAATCCCGAGAACCTGACTTCGTTGTACCCGTTCCTATCTTCAAGGGAGACACTAATAGTCCTCGACAACGCCGAATCCATTCTCGACCCACGGGGGACGGACGCCGAAAAGATCTATGCATTGGTGGAGGAGCTGAGTCGGTCGGAGACAACATGTCTCTTCATTACATCTCGCATCTCCACCATCCCATCCGAATGCGAGATTTTCGAAATCCCCACACTGTCGACCAATGCTGCTCAGGAAACGTTCTATCGCATATACAGGAAGAGAGAACGGTCAAATCTGATCACCGAAATTTTAGAGCAACTCGACTTTCACCCCCTTTCGATCACATTACTTGCGACGGCCGCACATCAGAACAAATGGGACACGGAGCGATTGACAAGAGAATGGGAGACACGACGGACGAAAGCACTGCAGACCGAGCACAACAAGAGCCTCGCTGCCACGATCGAACTTTCCCTGACCTCCCCTCTGTTTCAACAACTTGGCCCTGATGCCCGAGCACTCCTCGGAGTTATCGCCTTCTTCCCACAAGGTGTCAATGAGAATCACGTCGATTGGCTATTTCCAACTATCCCCAACATAACAAGCATTCTCGACAAGTTCTGCATCCTCTCCTTGACGTATCGGAGCAGCGGGTTCATCACGATGCTTGCACCACTCCGAGATTACCTTTCGCCCACGGATCCAAAGTCATCCCCGCTTCTTTGCGCAACCAGGGAGTGCTACTTCACCCGGATGTCAGTCCACCTCGATCCAAACAAACCCGAATTCGGAGAAGCGCGATGGATTACGTCGGAGGATGTGAACGTCGAGCACTTGCTGGATGTCTTCACGACGATCGACGCAAACTCGGACGTTATCTGGGAAGCCTGCGTCAATTTCATGAATCACCTCCGTTGGCACAAAAATCGACTGACGATTCTGGGGCCAAGGATCGAAAAGCTTCCGGATGGTCACCGCTCCAAGCCAGAATGCTTGTACCAGCTTTCGTGGTTATTTGATTTGGTTGGCAATGGGGTGGAGCGAAAGCGACTCCTTACTCATGCCTTGGTGCTTTGGAGGGAATGGGGCAATGACGGCCGGGTTGCTAAAATGTTGAGTGTCCTATCTTATACAAGTTGGAGGATGGGTCTCTACAAAGATGGGATACAGGAGGCGAGAGAGGCGTTGGAGATTTACGAATCACTCAACGACACAGTGGGACTGGCATTCTGTTTGCTTAACCTCGCTTGGTCGTTGTGCAAGGACGACCAGCTCGACGTGGCAGAAGAGACGATATCCCGCGCAATTAATCTCCTCTCAGAGAAAGACAATCAATATCAACTCTGCGAATCATATCACGTTCTCAGCGACATATGTCAATCCAAGGGCGAGATCGGGAAGGCCATTCACCATAACGAGCTGGTTCTTGAAATCGCATCCCCTTTCAACTGGCAACACGAGTTAATTTGGGCTCATGGCACCCTGGCGTTACTGTTTTGTAATGAAGGGAGGTTCGACGAGGCAAACGCTCATGCTGAACGCGCCAAGTCGTACTCGGTCAATCACACATACTTCCTGGGTGACGCGATGTATCTGCAGGCTTGGGTCTGGTACTGCCAGGACAGGCTCGAAGAGGCGAGGTTTGAGGCTCTCCGTGCCGTCGATATTTTCGAGAAGCTCGGAGCTGCGACGAATCTGGAGGAGTGCAGACAACTCCTCCAGTTGATTGAGGAGGAAATAGACAACCCGGTTGCCTCTGGTCAGTCCGGGTTCACTTGTGGGCCACTGCAAATGATACAATTTCCTACGCGTATTGACTTTTTGTTCTAAACTTAGAAACCGAATGAAAGCGTCGACGGTCGCGCCGCATTTCTGCAAATGCATCCACATGCAAACCGTTAACGTCTCATCCTCTCTGCCCATCTACCATCATGTCTAAATACCCCCACCCCTCACTTTGTTGATCTCCTCTGCTCACACACATCATTCCATATTTTCTTTCCCACTACCTGTCGTTAAGCTCGCACCAAGAGATGTACCTCTTCCCGTATCCCATCCCATGTTTGTTTCGCGTTTATGTATCCCATAGGCTACGTGTCATGTTCAACGGTTGTGTTCAATAATGTCACAATTTCCGAGGAGTTGCTCACCTCGAGCGCACCTTGTTCATAAGGTAGAACCATCGTTGAAGCAACGTCGGGTCAAAAAGATGGCCGATGCATTGGATCGGAAAATCCGAAGGGGTGCCCGTGGTAAGTGTCGAATTTGACCCCGATTCGACCGCCACCCGTTCGATTTTCGGGATGGAGAATACAGTCGTGTGGGGAGACACCCGGTACTCGATGCTATACTGATGTCACCTACGCGTCAAACGGGTAAAGCGCAAGTCGATCTTTGCACCTGACGCTACATTTCGTGTTGCCTATATCATAAAAGTCATAGAAGAGAAACAGTACATAAGCACAATATATAAAGGTCCTCGAATAATAAGACCCGAGCCCAAAGCGGGGCATCTACATTGGACAACAGAACCCGAGGACGTGTGATTCCAGCGTCGGTCAACGGCATATAAACTTCATGCTCCTGACCAAGATCGCTCAGAATCCGGATCCTCTGAACTCATGTTTGTCATCTCAACTTGTCCCGTCACATCCGTTCCTTCCGGTCTCGCACCACTTGATCGGCCAGGATTGAACGCCATGGTCCGTGTCGCCACCGCGTCCACTAGGTGACTGATATCTCCTGTTGCGATAACCTTGGAATCCGCTGCTTTTCGCAAGGACATCAGGAATCGAGACACCATCATTGGGAGTAGGCTGACGGTAGCCGAGGAGAATCAGGGTCACCATCCGTAAGATAGGCACGCAGGGGCAAAACTCACATGTTGTTCACGCTAGCAACCCGAGCCAACCAAATAAGCTTCGTCACACCAAACCTAAGGCCATATTGACTCACACAGAAGGAATCAGCTTGATATTTTCCTACCACGCCCATAAGCACGATGGTAATCCTGTCCGTGTAAAGTTGATACTCACCCGAGCGAAGAGGATAAAGGAGCCGACCATGATATGCGAAGTAAAAATGATGAAGAAGTAGACGGTCGCATCTCTGACGATCGTCCGCACGAGACCGGGGATTCGCATCGTGCCCCGAGGGGACGAACGGACGATGACAAGAAATGCTACCACATCTAATAATTCTGTTAGGATACAGGGTAGTGACAGAGCGCACATATGAAACGACGTACCGTAAAACAAAGAGAAAACCGTGTACGTGGTCTCATACCTTATCTTTCCGTTGTACAGACACACATGGTAGGCATCCAAAGGGATGTCCGGAATGACCAGTACTGTAGCACGTGATCACAACAGATTAGGTCCATCGAATGGAAGAGGGCTCACTCGAGTTGTGTGCCAAGGCGACCAGTATTCCCAGGATGAGTTGAACGAGTGTCAGGAAGGGAAAGAACACAAGTAGTATCTTTTTCCCCGCGTTCAACGCATATATCCTGGTAGACACATAGTCGGCCAATCGAATCCGAGGAAAAAAATACGTGTCTCACCTCAACATAAGGAATATCTGGGCTGCTGATGTCGAAAATATGAAGAACAGCGGTTGGATGATCGTCGAACGACGGCAACTGAATAAATGCCAAAATCAGCGGGGACAGTATCATTGGCTTTGTGGTCTGCGCATACGCCTGTCGGAGAGATATTAGCGAGGAAAACGAAGAATTGCAGGATCGTACATTTAGCGAATACCCTGGCCAAAAATCGCCTGAATGTTTCAAACGTCAGACGAAATTGTACAATATGACTTGAGCTCCGCGCATCCACTCGCCGAAAAGCACCCAGATCTTGTACGCCATGGGAGTGTATCTATTCTGCTCTCCCGGTCAGCCGTTATAGCTACGTGAGGAATGGGACGACCAAGTACCAGGATGAACAGATAGAAGACTAGGCTCCCCGTTCAACAATTGCCCTCACGATAGATTTTCAGGACGGCACTCACTCCAAGTCTTCCTTCCGCCCCAAACATACTGTACCTGATCCAGTCGCAAATAATCAGGAACGGGGTAACAACCGACAAATCGTCCACAAGCTTACCTCGTCCTCCAGGGTCAAGAAATAATCGTAAAACGCAAGGGCGGTTGTCGAAACCGATATGCGCTATTTGGGAAGACCCAACCACAACTGAGGAAACCACGCGGGTGGAGAGCGGGATCATAAAGCTTACCTTCATCGACAAACTTTGGACGTAGTTGTCGAAGCGGTTGGTCATTGTTAAATTTTGAGTCCTCACCCTTATAAATAATCCCAGGGCTACTCACATATCATTACCACCCTGGATTAGTTCACGAAGCAACTCCGAGACCTGAGACATGGCGGGGGAGGCGGGGGGAGAAAAGTGTCGATAGTCTGTGTCCTCGTCATCCTCTGGGGTATTTAACGATACTCAACTGTCGTCCTGATGGCTAGGCGGAACTCATTTCCATCCTCAGCTCCAACCTGCAGGGTAGCCTTATGGGTCCTTGAGTTGGGTGTAGCGCCGACGCATCTCACATACTGTATGGAGAAGTCATCGAGCGTGCAGAGTTGGTACTCGAGAAGTCCAGAAAAAGTTTGGGACAATGAGTTAAGAAACATTGCATGCGAAGCCAATTGAATGGCCCATTTCCAAAGCAGATGGTGGTGGCAGTGGAAGGCGCGATCGTGTGACAAAACGTTGGATGCTCGATATCATGTCTATTCCGAAGCAACACGTTGTATCACTATGCTGAGGTATCATATATCACAGCTGAGAATCGTTTGCCGGACTTTCTTTTACGACCTGATGATATCTAACGCAGGGTCAGGTACAGCGATCAGCTTCTATCGCCTGAGGCCATCAGAAAACCCCCCCTCATACCAACCCGAACGCCAACTTCACGCCTCCGACACCGGTCGTTTACAATCTGGATCCTCAGAATCCATATCCGTCATCTCAACCTGTCCCATCGCCTCCGTTCCTTCTGGTCTTACGCCACTCAACCGGTCACCACCAAATGTCA
>Ga0307514_10003757_pt1 | contig 14310 bp, 9 predicted proteins | sample 16_EM_MG_FD_203088 | JGI IMG/M metagenome (GOLD analysis project Ga0307514, IMG submission 203088) | Populus trichocarpa ectomycorrhiza microbial communities from riparian zone in the Pacific Northwest, United States - 16_EM | ecosystem: Host-associated > Plants > Roots > Unclassified | place... | reverse complement strand
AACCTGGAGGATACCGTATAGTACAAAGTCAGTGAATGGAGGAATGGGCTAATCATGTACAGACCACATTGGGTAATCTAACAAGTGTACTCGTACATGCTGAGGATATTGTAAATAGACATAGGCCATGGGGATTGTAGTATGTATTTGCAGCAAGTTGCAATCGAGTATATAGGACGAGCTCGCCCCCTTTCTGCATCTATAAGCAGCTAGATCTAAGTAACTACTTTTCCTTTATTAGTTAGTGAAATTATTGGTGTTCTGCTCGAACTGCTCTCCGTGATTTGCGTCCTGTGGAATTCGAAACTCCTATGGCACAGTCGCGTAGTGATGGACTGCAGCTCCCGACCAAGCTCACGTGGCCTCTCTCCTTCCCACGGGCCAGTCCCTGCCCTACGCATGGGAATTAGGTTACTGCTTTCTAAAATGATCCTCTATGCCTCTTCCGTTCACCTTGGACCTGCCTACCGCTGTGAAGGTTCCCCGGCCCGTTCGCAAAAATGCTGCGAATCCCGCTGATACTCTGCGAGTAGATACCAACTATTATGGCTGATAGCTCATCGGCTAGAAGCCCTGCAAGGTGAGACTCGATCATTGGTAACGCGTGTACAATGTTGTTGGAGACTTATAGAGACTCCTAACTAGGTACATGCTACTTTCTCCATGTTTTGTGAAGGATTTTAAGATTGAACTAAGTGTCCATGAAGCAAACCACCCATGAGTCCTATATATATATTTTACCTATCAGGAATCAGGCTGCACTGTTGATCAACTGTCACTTGTAATTTGTCTCTGGGTTCCCACTGGTTGCCTGATCTACCAGGTACCTAGTCATCGCTGTCCACACATGTAACACGTGGCCATCAGTTATGTGATGCAATAGACCAGGCGGCCCAGGGTATTCCCCTTGATGTGCCCTGGGACCACCTAAAGTGGCAGTGAGGAGATTGGTCATGGCCCGAAAACTCCAAAAACTTGAATATCGATGGCATATATATCTGCATATACGGTCACCATAATGAAATCTTACAACCTATCGAGAGGGTGTAATGCTGGTTGCTGACCCTGGAACATGTAAGATGCTTTCCTCACCACGGAAGCGTAGCAAAGCATTTCACAGAAGCAAACATGGAACTCTTCTTTGATTTGCCGATAGCTCCACCTGAAATGCCGCAAGAGTATCGATGAGAGGCCGGGTACAAAGTAGTACTGTCATTGAAGCTAGAGTGCTGGCAGAGCCCTTGCTCTCGAGCATGCCCCGCAACTGAAGACTGGGAAGAAAATCCAATACTGGGGTTATTCCGTTCAGCAGACTTGTGACACATGCATTGCATTAATCGTTACAGACCGAGGCCAAATGAGGGGTTGGCTACATGGGGTTGGAAAGGCGGAGGGCCCCTTATACAAATGCGGAATGCGGTCCATCTACTGTCATGTGGGTTAGTTGGCGATGGGAGAGGGACCAAGGATGGGGCAAAACTGTAGCAGGATTCCTGTGTTGAATCGAGCAGCCAGCACGACCGAGAAGAGGGATAATCCAGCGGGGTCGCCACCTGAGGATGCGTGTCCTCGCCATATACTAGATAGTATGAATGTGATTAATGATTACAAAGAAAAAAGTAGTACAAACAAGTATAAATTTCTCTCACCATGTCGTGTGTTGGGTGTTCCACACTGTGTGACTATCCTGCCATGACAGTCACTTTCTGTGTCGCATCATAATCAGAAAAACTTATGAAGATTCCCCAAATATCTATGCCCAGTTATTTTGCCATGCTGAAAAGGCCCTACGCTAAACATCGTGTATAGGGTCCCGACGTACTCTCCTCGAGGAGATGCCAACACGGTGCATAGATTCTGCCTGTATATGCAAAAAAGAGTGGGATAAAATCCTTCCGTTGTTAGCCAACAAGAAAGCCGCGGATTCTTGTGTCTCAAGGTCATGACTAACAGTATCTTAAATGAGATTCTGCGTTTCGTAATTTCGTGACCATTCAGCCCCAGTATGTATGGCAAAAAGAGTGACCCCCAGTCACAGATGATGAAGTAAGTAAATCAGGTAATATTAGCATGCTGTTTCACCTGGGTTTTCTAGCGCCATAACCCCTCAATGTGAATCACAGGTTCATGGCAACCCTTGTCAGCGGGTCGCTAGACCAGCCTCTAGTTCAGCCTTATATGATGCTGGACAGTTGGCACATGCATGCAGTCCTCTGTTGCAATTGCAAGTCTGAGAACAGGACTTAAGCTTTTGGAACCCCAGTTTGTCTCACTTTAGATTTACTAGAATCAACCGGCGACCAGTATTAACGTATGTGACACAAGACACCTAGTCAGAACATTGGGACCAATATTTATTCTCGTCTGTTATGGAGACACAATTGTGTTTCACATTACTGCATGTTTCTGTCAGCAATGGAGGCTCCCAGTCACGTATCCAGCTTTTTTTTTTTCTTTTTCTTGAGTCTATACGCCTTTCCCCCGAAACGTATCCAGCTTAATCGGGAGTGTTTAAGTATTAATGCAGCCACTATAGCTAGTAGAAATAGGAGATGTGCGTTAGGTCGAGAAGGTGCCTGACGGTGGCTTCCAGCGAACACAAATTAAAAGCCATTGTGATCGAAGGGAGTAGATCTACCTAGATCTGGATCTCCATCTCCACTAGCCTAAACTCTCACCCCTCTTTCCAAAGTTGCGTTCTTCCTGCTACAGTTAGGAAGGCAGGGTCTATATCGTAAATTAACTGTATATCACAACTCGCAGCTAGCGCTGGAGAGAATGTTCATGCCTATTATGTTAACCTTAAAATGGCTGCTGGGTCCCGACCTGAAGTGTAGGTGATAATTAAGTGCCTCCGAAGGTGCAAATTACTATAACTCACGTGCGCGCGAAGTGCATTTGGGCATTTGCTGTATACCCAAGTATATTAAGTTTAATCCCTTCGGGCTGCATACATCATACTTCCCCTACTATCGTAGCTATGTAACCTCCCACCTACGTGTTTTATGGCCCGTGCCGCAGATGAAGTACATCGGGACAATATGGTCAGGACAAGCAAAATTCTATGATCAAACACTCACAGATCGTGAGATCTATCAACTATAAGTGCTACTGACCTACAGTGGCCATGTGAGAGGGAAGGAATATATATATCTATATGTTATGTATCTCGTCAGTTCTGGACCTCCTCATCATGAATCCACAGGCTCGATTACATATGGTTGAGATGATTGCACGAGTTGCGTTGAATTTTTTGTTTTGAGTCTATACATCGACAGTGTCCCCCGAAGGGAGCCATGGGCTATGAGACGGCCCCGTTAGTTTTGTTGAATAGGTATGTGCTGTACCATGAGCTCTCGCACTGCTATTGACTCACAAAACATTTTGAGGCTTCATGCGTCAGAATCCACATATTTGCGGGATTGTCCTGTGGGTTCAAGTAACCTGATCACGGCGCGATAATCCCGGCTGTCGCTACACACAGACATCAACCACTCTCACTGAAGGGCATAGATCGGTGACTATCTATGTAACACAAGAAAAAAGCCACCAAGCGTGTGCTACATGACACTGTAGAGTAGGTAGTACAAAGGCTGCATGGACTACCTACATGTAGGTATAGAGAGAGTGCTGCGAGTCAGGCAAAAGAGGTTTTATCTCTAACCCACGACACACGTTGCCATCACGAGGCTATATTTTCCAGAAAATGTTAGTGATATTTAGTAAGGAGTGTGGCCAAGCACAATATTTGCTGATAGCACTATCACCGAAAATAAAAGATTTTATTCTAGCGACCAATCCTTTACGATGAGCTCCGATCTGTAACATGCATGATGAAGTATTCGCGCATGAAAAGCCTCAACTTCGGGGGAGAAGTGGGGAGGGTGCCCGATCAAGGGAGCTACTGGATCCACGGTGCTCATGGGGAGGTCTGGATATCAGGTCAATTTTATCATTTCGAGTGGGCGCTTTCGGAGCAATATCATCTACCTAGGTAGCTGAGATTGTCAAGCTCAATTTGCTATCGGATCGTCCATGCAGCATGTTAGTGAGTAATATAGGAAATCTGGTACCTATCTGCGTAATTAAATTTATATTATTTACATCGACGCCGAGAATAATCTATTAATACCAGAGTGCTACAGCTCGTGTTGAAGTGATGGCTGTCGGTTACGGCAGATGTACGGCTTATCGCCACCCACTCCAGCTTTGCCACAGCCATTCGACCGTTTGATGTCCCCTGCAACATATTGGTATTTGATCTTATGCCGCTTTATCAAGGGAAGAAAAGCCTCAGGTATTCAGGGACAATGGAGGTACCGAATTTAATTTTCAGCTGAAACTGAGTGTGCAGCTCTCAGGATGCGAAATGGCGTATGGGCTACATCTTCCAATCTTACAGTCCAGAAATTGGAGAGTTGTCGTTGCATGCAGATTTTTTTAAAAAAAAGAACCATATTTTTCTTCCAGCGCATCTAGAAAAAAATCGTGGAGTTATAAGATTAAAGTTAAGAACCTATGGTATATGCTGAGCATGTCGAGCACTCCAGAAGTTACGCAACGTAAAGTAGCTTTGCTTGAGGACATATCATACTGCATTCTGGCGGCTCTGACAGAATTGACTAGTACTAAATGCGGCGTTTACTCCAAAATAGTCCCGGGGATAGGACCAAACATCGTAAAATATGTAAATTCGTTATAAAGTGCGGAATTCTCAGTGCATCATGATAATTCGGTACATTATGTCTGACCTATTGCTCAGGGAGCAGCAAATAAACATCGCCTGCTTACTTCATCCGATATTGGAAACCAACATCCTTTAGTACCCCAAATACTCGCGGTTCCTATAATTTTCTATACATAAAGCCTTCTTATGGACGCCGAGCATCTCAGCACCGGGTTGATGCGTTTACTCATCCTACTAAGCTCAGTATTTGTCCTGTGGGAAGATCATTGCGCCATGGAGGCGACGTGTTGGTAACCCCTGGTAGGTCACATGCATACTTCTCAACTTCCGGTTGAGGTGAAATGGCTAACTACTTACCCTCGATTTTCTTGCCTGGGTAAATTCATTACAATTCAGGTATCTCTTTCGAATTTTCGTCCTCCTAGGTGCTTCACTGCCCCTGCAAGATTACTTAGTACCTCTAACCGCATAGCCCCTCACACTTCCACTAGATCATAATAATTGAGCCATTGAGGTACATAAATAAGTTCGCCTTCCACCTCTATTCGCTGCATGCGCAAAGCCTACCCGTATGATAATCATCGATCCTCCGGATCCAAGTGCCAGCATCTGTTTGGGCAACCTTTACCCCGCGACAAATATTGATTGATTGCCTAGGCTGAAATTCTCCTGTCGGGATACTCCTGGCATATTCTGTCCAACCTATTTTGCCCTGTCTTTGTGCATGCAGATCCAACCCCACCTCAATCGCGTACACTCAACTCATTGTCAAGCAACAACGTCACGGCCCAGTGGCGTTCCTAGTCCATAGTATATAAGTCCTGTCTAGGCCCTTCCTCAACCATTTCTAGAGAGCAAAAGTTAAGTCCTGTGCACATATCTACTGACACGGATACCCCATGATGACCATTTCACCCATACCACCATCAGGTGGACTTCCATTGGGAATGGGCCATGGGATGGGCGATATGAATATGAACTTGCCTGTCCCAGGTCTGGACGTGGTCCAGCGGCTTTTCCTTTCACTGGGCCTTGACCCGACCCACTTGAGTCCGTTGCCATGCTCTTATATATGAAGTGGAAAAGTTCTAATCGTCTAGTGATGTAGTGAGTTTAGGAATGGCCTTCACAGTCCTTGCGTCCCTCGGTGGTTTCCTCAGCTATGCAATGAATGGCCTCCACAGTCTATGGTCCTTTATCTACGATAACTGCATATCCTCAGCAACAATACATTCGTCAGATCAAGCATATCTATACATAATGAAGTGGTTAGCCACACACAGAGTTTCAACAGATTGTCGCAAATTCTGCGTAACCAGCAGAAAGAACCCCAACAGTGCCAGAGTGAAACGATTTTCGATGTACAGCAATTACCACGGACGAGCAGGCCAAGACGATGAGGAGGAAGACGATGAGGAGGATGATTTGGGTCCCATGTTGAAGTACAATCCTGCCCCAGGTTGGTAGTATTCTTTTAATTCATCGTTGCTTGCTTGCATGCTTTTCTTCATTTCTTATTTGCCGATCACAATGATACCCAGACGTCTTGAGGCTGTCCTATCAACCGTTGCTTCCATTTATCACAAATGAGTAAGTGCGCCAATTGGTTGGCAAACGCAGGGCCCTCCTACTAGTACTGTGGCAGTCCCAAATCCTGTTGGATTGGCCGTTTGTAACCATCCATGTCTAGTATTCTATGTATAGCTTCCAGCCTCACGTCAGATTCCAGCCTCAAGGCATGGCATAAACCTGGGATCGTTTAACACCGAAAGGTGCTCCCTGTCTTTGTTTATTTCCTTTGTGCGAACTTTTTCTCTAGGGTCATTTATTCCTGGTGCTAATGTACAAATTGGGGCTGCAGGACTCTCGTATTTCTGGTACAAGAAAAATCTTGTTATTATGCAACGAGTTCCCGAGCACCATGGATATCTGAATAATGATACACCAGATGAAACGATGATTCTCATGACGATTGGGCGATCCCCCAATTTGCTACGCTCGCTTTTGGCTGAGGCGCGGGCACACTACTTGCAATCTGAGAGTCGTAAGACTACGGTTTACACCGTCAATTCCTCAAATTTCCAAAAGAGCTGGGATAATGGCCGATCGCGAGCTTCCAGGGATATCAGCACGGTGATCATGGAGGACAAGGATAAGGATCTCATTCTCCGTGACACCAGAGACTACCTTAACCCGGTGACTGCTCGGTGGTATGCAGCTAGGGGTTTACCTTACCGCAGGGGTTATCTCTTTTATGGCCCACCGGGAACGGGTAAAACAAGTCTTACTTTGGCACTGGCAGGAGAATTGAAATTGAATTTATATATTTTCAATCTTGGCGCAGGAGGTGGGGTTACCGACGAATCTCTGGGGCAGCTATTCCAGGCGCTGCCCAAAAAATGCATCGTTTTGTTGGAAGATATCGACTGCGCCGGCATTGGGAGAAGTCCGAACTTCAATGAGGTGGGATATGGAAATCCGTACCAGGCTATTGAGTATTCTGGAGATGAACAGTCTGGGGACGAGGATGAGTCAGAGAATAGAGAAAAGCAATCAGATGCCAAGGATGGTAAGGATAATGCAAGTGAAAGTGAGAGCGGGTCCTTTGGAAGTGGTGCCAGTGCCCCTGGTGCGAAGGGTAATGGCGAGGAAGGAGGATCATCGAGTGCGAAGCCTCGTGGGGGGGGGAACGCAACAGCAAATGGCACTGGAGGTCTGCCCCACATTCACCCAATGCGACATGCGGCCAACAATAAGTCGCAAATCTCCTTTTCGGGGCTCCTAAATGCCATCGATGGCGTAGCCAGCCATGAAGGCAGAATTTTAATTATGACAACCAATCACCGTGAGCGACTGGACCCAGCCCTCATCCGACCAGGTCGTGTGGACGTCCAGATCGAGTTCGGGTTTGCGAACAAGGAGACGATCAGACGAGTGTTCCAAGAATTGTACAAGGGGCTGACTGATCTACCTGAACAATCACCTCCCCCGCTCGGCAGCCCCAATCCTAGTAGACAGGATTCCTACGTACATGAATACGTCGATCCTATCTATCAGCCTTCCCCTGTCGAGTCAATACATTCTGAGTACTTGTTCTCATATGAAAAGAAGGAATCACATAGTATTGACTCCCTTGCAGAAAGGTTCGCTAACGTGGTGCCTGCCGGGATTTTTACGCCTGCGGAACTACAAGGGTTTCTCATGATGCATAAACATCAACCTCACCGCGCTATTGCGGAAGTGTCGAGCTGGACCGAGAAAAAGCTGAGCGAGAAAATGGGTACTGGGGGTTGTAGCAGGTCGAAAAGCAGGAAGGCTGTTGAGAAATCACGAAGAGATTCATGGGAACTCTGTGAACACAGCGACAACCTCACAAGCCTCTCGAGTGCTAGAAGTAGTCCTGTCACTCCAACAAATTTGCCAACTCCGCCAGCCTCAGAAATCGAAAGCACATGGAGCCCTTCTAAGAACGCAGCGCCTTGTGGGACCACCGTTAAGGCAGGGAAAGCGTTACCAAAACTTAGTGAATTACAGACGAACGTGAATAGGGGGTCTAACACGGGACAGCGATGTAACAATAGTATCACGGGGGCAACCACTGCAGCTGGCAAGAGTAGGAGCAAGGGCAGGCTTCGGCGAGGGAGCTCAAATATATCTACTTGAGGTGAAGGAGCATAAAAGCCGCAAGACTCACGTCATCGATGGCCCAGCGTGGAGGGGAAGGGCAAGTGGATTTGCATCGTACATAGGTTTGGGAAGGTAGGATGGATCCGTATTGGGCGCAAACTAAGCCGTTGTAACCTACGAATGGAGGATAAGAGTGGGGGATCCTAAGATTACCCCAAAAGCGTTACGCTATTGGGTGGAATTCTAGCTCACGGAGTACTTTATTATCTTTGAACCGATATTTTCCGTTTTTCATAACTATTTAGGGTTTCCATTTTCCTGTTTCGGTTCTTCTTTGCTTCAGGGCGGCTATGTATGTCTTTGGCGTCGACCGTTATTCCACCCCAAGAGCTAAAATTATATGGAGAGGAGAGGACATTGCAATAAATAATATGATTCCCTTTCGTGTCTGGCTTTTCCAAACAGTATTTTCATAGCCTTATTATCTAATTATCGTTGTGATATGGATATATATAAAGTTATGCATGGGTGTGTCTCTGTGACCTTGCTGAATCCCCCAGTCATCGGGTTCAGTTAGCACTACATCAAAAACACCCTGATAACAATAGAATAGTACCAGAATGCCCGCCAGTGACGACGGGTCCATTTCGGTAATCAGCATAAATGAAGTACGTTGAGCTTCCACCAGAATTTCATGACCATGACCACATCAGCGGTCGAGGCAGTGTATTTGTTCTGATGGAGCAACATTGTCCTGTGATTACTATTGGCAGACACTCTTGTCAGACAATGTATGTACGTACTGTACATACTACATACTGTACATATATAAACGAGAATATGCAAGGTGAGGTGCAATTTGCGGTCAGTTGATCGACGCCGCATACCCCTTGTGCACTTACACGCTATTACATACTGTGCTCTCAACCCACAGGCCCCACCAGTGCGGTGACTGGAATTTTCCCATTGTTTTAATCGCGGTGATGACTTCCCTTTTTGAAGTTCTCCGTGCGTGGCAATGCGATCGAAATATCTTTTAGATCGAGCTTTTGGATCAATTACCAACACGCCGCACCTGTTCCATTGATCTACATGATCTGGGTAGCTACATCTATATATGGGAGTATGGGAACACGGAATGTGGGGTACATTACAGTCATCGTTCATCATTGGAAGGCCATTGTGGAGTCCAGTACTTCAATTCCACGTCCATCCGTTTAGGGACTTTGCAGACTGAAACAGTGTATCCATCCATGTCAACACATGAAACCCCCCAGGAATAAAGTTCTCACTACATACCAGATATTGTCTTCGACTTACCTATACGGTACCCCCTAACGGGACCGCATGGGTGTCAAAAAAGCGGCAACCAAAAACATGCACAGGTGCTACACAACTGGCCCCTTACAAACTAAGCTGATTCACAAAGCTGCGAGTACAAACCTTCGGGTGGTACATGGGACACCTCGTTAACCCACAAGGTGTTCTTACTGATCTCTAGCAATATTCAGATCCCTCAGGATAATATCAAATGCACTAAAGAATACCATCCTAGCTTTAACAGTAACCGATGTATGCAAGCCATGCATAAAGGCTAAGTTATAGAGGGCAGTCATGTTCCTTCCTAATTAAATTGGGTATTTATGTGTATAAAGCTTTGGTCATCTAAAAACTCAAAATGACGTTTGATGGGTTAGTTTTTTATGGGGGGCCATGGGGACGGCAATTCCTGAGAGAGATCATGGAGGGTACAGAGGACGTATTACTAGAAGCTGGAGGCAAGTGGATGTTGGAGTGGTCCACGTGTGTCCGTAAATTCTAGCCTCGAATTCAACCAACCTCTCAATATTGTTTTTCCTGCGAGAGCTACTGTACATACTCTATGAACTGTCATCTAAACTATCTGCATTTCAAGTATGACTGGTCGTAGGACAAGTCTGCCTGCCTTATCATAAAGTTTTAAGAGCGTGCTGTACATGTGTGCATGCGTGTGGGCAACTAAAGAACAATGACTGCATTTTGCATGCAGTACGCAGGCGGGGATTACCGGTAGAGACTTTCAATAAGGCCAGGTAGCCACCCAAACGCCTATCGCACGACCCTGGCCCATGTGTGGGGGAGTTAGGCTAGGAGATACAATGGTGGGGTTTTTTTTTTGTGAGTCTATACGCCTTTCCCCCACATAATGGCGGGATAAGTAATATATTAATTGAGAGTATGCCGGCTAATTGGGCGTTTGCTGAATGCGCGGCTGCGCGCTTAGTGGAAGTGCCATTGGGACAACTCATGTGCGTCAATTCCACAATGCATCAAGGAACGTGGGGGCTGCACAGCAGACGTCATGTACAAAAGTGCTTTGCCCACGCACCCCCTCTTACGTAGGTCTAAGATCTGCATAGGCATCAATGTGAAATCTCACTAGCCATTAGATCGAGACATGCATGTTTCCTTCCATTAGCTCTGAATTTTTGGTTCTTGTAGGGAGGTTCCCAGGAGGATTATGGGTCTGGATTTCGTTCGAAATAGTTACGTAATGTATAGCCGAAGCCCCACTGTAGCTTTGGCAAGGCAATTGAGTGCCACTGCTGGTTACTGGTGGGTGCTGAGCCGGTCCTAGATATACCAGTATATGTTGATAACTGGTTGACAGAGCCACCAATACCTCTTTCATACGTAGTATTACTCCTACGGGGGTGAGAGACTTGTGATAGCCATCAATTGAATTGTAGGTAACCTGTCTTCTACATCTACTACTTACATATTACAAACAAGTGCTTAGGTAGAGGGCAGGGACTGGCCCGTATGGGAGAGAGAGGTCACCTGGTACGCCAGGAGCTGCAGTCTATCGCCATACTCTAGATAGGGTGAATGCGATTAATGATTCTTTTTAAAAAAGGAAAAGTGCTTAGGTAGACAGTTTCATCACTAATCTTGTGAGCTTCACGCCCCGCAGTGGCGGTAAGGTCGACTGTGGGTATAGGTCTCATATTTTGCGAACCTTCACTCTGCATTCTTCTCTGCATAATTTGGTGTCCCAAACTTGCAGCTTCGTACATACGGTATCTCCGGGGATTGTCTGTGGGAACATCCTCTAGACTGTTTTGGCATCGATTACCGTTCACTTTTGTTTTGCTTTTTTTTTTGGAAACCCGCACTTCATGCCATTAATAGAACCCGTGTGGCGGAGCTTTCCCAATCGGGTAATACTTAGATTTTGAGGCTGAGTTCAAGCAACGAACACCAACGCCATAACTATATTTCACAAGTCCCACAAAATCGACTCGCGGTGGTAGTTTGTCAATTGTCAGCTGAGAAGTGCTGCGGAATTTGCCGTTCAAGGCAAGGAATTTTGAGCACTGGATGCACTATAGATAGTTAGCCAAAGAAACCAGAAGCTTAAGTATACAAGAACGTGGGAGGCGTTGGTAGCAGAACGGCATACTAGTTCCATCACGGCTGAGTCCTGGGAAACCAAGTGTGGATAATCGGTGGGAGCTGTTTTAGCTGAGCTTATAAGTACCTGAGATTGCAAACGTTACGTAGGCGTGTCAATGCTAGCAAGGCTTGGTGTGGAGTTCAGTGCTAACCGGGGACTGGGTAGACTACAACTGGGGATGTGTGCTTGCCAGCTGCAGGGACTAGTTCCCCGTGTTCCGCAAGCTACAAGGGCGGGCCCATGGAGATATGAGGCGGCGCAGGGCTAGCGTTTATCCCCGCTGCTTACTTTCCATCGAGCATTCGATGTCAGCAGTATTAGTGTTGAGTTAGCCTAGTGTGGCAACATACGCCAGCCCAGAGGCTCGGGGAGGCCGGTGGGTGTCAGGCCTAGGCTGGTCGTAGCATGTACTACTCCACCTAGCACTCCGAGTGGCTCATGATTCCTCTCCTAATAGGGATGCACACGAGTAATGAGTCCCTGAAATAATATTAAAAAAGTAGCATGTCAAACTATCTGCAGCCGAGTAGATAGCCCAGGGCACAGCTACTTAGAAAAGCCAGCGATTTTTGGATATAAAATTACTAGCTCCAGCAGCTAGTGCTAGTAGAGGGTTTTGTATGGAGTCACGACGGCACTGGCAGTCGGTAAGCACCTACTGGTGATATCAATACCGCTACATTGCACAAGCTCAGCCTTGTACACGTAGGGAGAGGGTCTCCTGACACCGGCAGCTGGATACCTCCTGTACGAAGCTCTGGCAGGCCCCAGCTGATGCATACGTACAAGTGGACACAGTTTTGGATGCTCAGTGGGAGGAGTATTCCATCTGAAACAATATCAGGAATATAGGTATCTACTTTTGGAAGCCTTCTACACAGAGTACCGGCAACTGCCATATGGGCTTAAGCCTGAGTCATGGTTGTTAGATACACGGCCGGACTGAGCTGCCACATTCAGGGCTTACGATTGGAACATGAACAGTTGGTCGTGGGCATGTGTACAGTTTGGACATGTGGACAACACGGGCCTTGTCAGTAGTTGTCAGGTTGTCAAGCCTTTTACATGTAGTAGAGACTGCAGACTTGGTTCTGCACCCTTCAGCTCGCGAGCTCGTTGGCGCCCCTTAGCAAACTAACGATTAGTAGGTAAGGCCTAGGTCATTGGCGTTACTTGAGTCAATCTTCAGCTTAACATTCTAGCTGTCGGATGCTGTAAGCCAAGCCGGCTATCTGGCTTACCGTATTTGATTTGAATCTGTGTTACTTTATCATAGCCGTTTTGATTAGGCTATGGCATCACGTAGCTACTGCAATGTGTTTGCACAATTGCTTAGGGCTGGGTCCCCTTGTATATGCCCTGGCCTTCGGTATACGTAAAGGCTGACTCAAGAACTCCGCAAGTGGGGCAACACAATGCACAGCTGAGGGTGGAAAGCCCTTAGATTGTGTTGATCAGATCAAGCAAGTAAGCTTAGGGTTTCACCGGTGCACTATCAGCCTGTAGGAGATCAGGAGCGCAAGAAGACTACCATTAGGGGTGCTTAGGCCTAGGTTCCTATCTTTCTTAGGGCAGCGAAAATGATGGTGATTCAGATATCTTATCTGGGCTCGGGGCGGCCGGGTGTTCTGTAGTAGATCCATTAGGAGTGCCATAAGCCATACAGGCCATACAGGCCATACATGGGTTCACATTCATCAGTAAAAACACTCAACAAGTGATTATTGGGAATCGAGTGAGTCCTATGTAATCCGGGCAAATCCGGAGCGTATCTCGCGGCGTCCATACATTTTGAAAATTGGCGTCTGGGAGGAAAACTCCTATTCTGGATGTCACCAGGAGACACCGGGAGACACCTGGGAGACACCGATGCCACGATGCACTGCGATGCCCACGATGACGCACAAATATCTTTTCCTGATTTTGTAAGCTGGAGGGGCTGACACTCGCGCATTGGTGGACTTAGGTCTCACTAAAACGGAGATAAGTATGGGATAGCTAGAGATAGCATTTGATAGGGACGCGTCCTAAGACAATCCATTCTAAGCTTCTACTCCGAGTAGTGTAGATAATGGGATTTATTTGCGCCTGGGTTGGTAGGTCTGAGGTAGCAACTAATGATACTCTAGTTGCCTATTTTCCACCACCAGCCCGTTGCACGTCGTTGGGGTTACTCTGATCTCGTGCCCAGACTCTTATCTACCTACACTAAAATAAATACGCTGCGGGGAAAAGGTACTTATAAGAGTCTGGGCACGAGATCAGGGTTACTCCAAAAGTGGATCTATAGAATCCCCAACTGCTGCAATTGCTTCTGGGTCACAAATCTGCAAAAACACTACAACCGGGCGTTGAATTGGCACAGCACAAGATAGTACCTACCGCGCCCATGAGCAAGATATTGCACATGATAAGAAAGGATATCCTCGTGGGTACCATACATCACGGGGAAGCGGCTCATCACGGGGAAATGGCGCACTAACCGGTACATTTATTTGGCGCCCGATCTCGATCTAAGTACACGAGTAGAAGCAGCAACAGGCAAGGTAGAGGTGCGGAA
>Ga0307514_10003756_pt1 | contig 14310 bp, 13 predicted proteins | sample 16_EM_MG_FD_203088 | JGI IMG/M metagenome (GOLD analysis project Ga0307514, IMG submission 203088) | Populus trichocarpa ectomycorrhiza microbial communities from riparian zone in the Pacific Northwest, United States - 16_EM | ecosystem: Host-associated > Plants > Roots > Unclassified | place... | reverse complement strand
ATAATATGTTAAGGTAGTGATTGACAGTGTAATAGTGATTGTTTTTCAAAGTGTTTTTAAATATTTTTAGATTATAATATCAAATAATTTTTTATAACTTGAATATTTTTCATTGTATTGAAAAATAATTGATGTGACACACAGAAAAATATAGGATGTACTAAAATTGAAAAATGATCCCATTATTAGTTTTTCTTGGCTGTTCATAGCAAATGGTAACCTTGGAGCTTTTTGTCAACACAAAAATTTGACCTTTATAATTTTTTAATTATAAAACCAAATTAGAACATTGGAGTATTTAGAGGAGTAGAATATGGTTTACCTTTTTAACTCGAATTCAAGAGACTTGCTTCGTCTTGAGTTCACAGATAATTTAGTCCATACGCAATAGCCAAGACTTTCTTAAGTTATTTCGTAATTAACCACAAGCGAGTCATTAAAAGAGACTATTTATCTTTTTAAAAGGTACTTGGGAGTATAGTTTGATTTTATTTTTAAAAAAAAAATTGTTTTTTTTTTAAGTGTTATATTAAAAATAAATTTTTAAAATATTTTTTTATGGGTTTCCAAGTAAAAATAATTTTCGTATATGTTTTGTACTTTTCAAAAATTTTTCTTTTGAAAATATATTGAAATTATTTTTATTTTATTTTATTTTTTAAAATTTATTTTTGATATTCATACATCGAAACAATTCAAAAATATTAAAAAAGTAATTTAAAACTAAAAAAAATTCAAAAGTGTTTAAATTTATAATTGAACCCAATGTTAAACTAACCTTCAAAAATTTAAATTTAGGTTGAGAACTGAAGTTAAATAAATCTATTATTGATTTATGGTAAGTCAAACTCAACGCCATAAACTATGTGCAAGAAAAAATAATTGTTTTAGATAGTCTTAGTCCATAAATATCATTATTCATCATTATTATAAAGAGTTTTATCAAACTTTTTTAATATAATTAGTCAATCACAATTACCAAAGAGCTTAGATTATATCATCCAACTAATTAAATTATTCATGTCCTGAAAAATAATTGCTTACTATGCGTACGATGGTGTTTATTGACTGAATCCTAGTTTAGCAAGCCTTCGGGGGTGGAAGAAACTCGATTTTGCTAGCTCAGTGAGTGTTTTTTTATATATATATTTTTAAAATATTTTCAGATTGTTTTTTATTTAAAAAAATCATTAAATTAATAATTCTTTAACCATTTTGATATAGTTCTAATGTAATGATATATTAAATAAATATTATTTTAATATTTTCCAATTAAAAAATATTTAAAAAAAAAATTATGCACAAGCCAATCAACTGTGCATCATCACAATGTTTTCCTTTATTAATAAAATCATTTTTATATCCCATAGGTCATAGGGTCTTCAATTTTTTTTAATTTTTTTTTCTAATTTACTATAGGCATATTAATTAACTGATGGATTTCTGATTTATTAACAAAGGGCCATTTGTCTGAAATTTCCCCTCGGATTGTACAGCACATGAAAGATGATTTGCTTCTCGAAACATTCATAGCTGCTCATTTTTATGTTTAGCTGAAAATCAGTAATCCTCCTTTCACTGCGTAGTGTACAATCCGAGGGAAAATTTCAAATAAATGTCTCCCTGATTCTAAGCTCCATGTTTCCATGGTCTCCGTTTTCACAACTTCAACTTTCGAGAGATTCAACATAATTTATCCTTGGAATGGCCAATGCTGAGAAAGTAGCAGCTCAACGTAAAGGGCTGTCAATAATTTATCCTGTATGAAAAAACTACAGTGGCTTTTGGATACAATCAAGAGTAAATCAGTGGAATATCCTTGTATAGCCCAAAAAAAGAATGTTGTGCTTGAAATATATAGATACCTAAATTCTCACTGAAACCAATGAATGACAGTTGATACTCTTACTGTTTAATGGGAAAGAACAAGAAGGGGAGAGGAGGGAAGGATCAACTTCAAATCAGACAGCAAGCGGGTTTTCTTCTGCAGTGAGAGGTGGTTCAAGCAGTCTCACGGAACGAGGAAGCATAAACTCGGCAAATATAGGGTAGTGTGAGGATGGATAGCGCCCGTTTATATTATCATTCACCAATTCGCACTGGACAGGAATCAAAGATCTACCTCTGAAAAGAATCCAATCTACATGCAGATCCTGTGTCTGGCGGTCCCAGCAGAGGCAGAGTGCCCTCAAGATTAACTTGAAGAACTCAAGGGCTCCTTGCTTGTCACCTGACAATACTAAGTAATTGAGTTTTGACGGGATTGTATCATTATGAATGATCATTACAGAATTGGCAAAACGATACCTTTGAAATCATGGAAAGTGTGTACGAGGGAAACATTTTTCCTCACTTGAGCATTGGGCCATGTATCCCTCATATCTCCCACTACACCATGCTCGCTGCAGAGGAAAAGCCAGAAGCCAGTAGCAAGCAACTGAATCAACCCCTCTTTTTTATTTTTTTACTACTGAATCAATCCCTTAAACAATCACTAAGAATGAAAGTGAAATGCTCATATATCCTTAAGCAGCGTTTCACAAGATAAAAGGAAATAACTTGGTAATGGAAGCCTCAATTCTTAAACTAGCCATTTCATCAACTGTACTACTACAGACCAAGATACAACAAACTTTTAACCCATCATTATTAAAATGATTAAGATAAAATTTGAACTTGTGATCATTTTGGTCAACAAAACTTTGATATCATATCAAAACTATTTCACCTTAAAATTTAAATTATTAGGGAGGTTCCAAAATAGAATATATATTATATTTGACAGGAGCAACTAACATTACAACACCACCTATTATCTAAGGAAAATGTGAGAACCGAAGGGGCTGAATTGAGATTGTCATTCATATTATATATACAATGACATGAACATTAGGTAATTGAGAACTATTTCTTTGGTTCAGCTAATTGATTGGTATTGTTGGTACCTATAAGAAGGGCAGTTTCAAACTTGAAACATGGCTGTGGGTTCTTCATGTTGATACCATGCAATAACCTAACACGAGAAAATTACAACTTAAAAAACCCAAGTGTCTATGTAATGAAGATACCTTGATCTTCCAAGAAGAAAACGTCCTGTAGTTGATTCTTTGTGTGTGTTAAATCCTCCACAATACACAACTGGTAAGCTAGGAGGTAAGGATGCAATGTGTTGCCATGTGAGTAAAGCACTTCGTCTACGTGCACGAGGACTAAACTCATCCATGTTTGTATTCACTATCTGCAATGAAAAGCCTGGGGGCTCAATCCCTTTCAATTGGAATGTGTGACATCATGTCAAAGAAACATGGAAGAAGACACCTCCAAAAATCCAAATAAAAAAAAGGACTTGGCCACAAAATTGACAAGACTAGTATTGGAAAGGATATAGCCCACGTTGCAATACATGGAACTGCAGCACCCCATGACATGCTTCCTGGGACAGAAGGCGACTCTGATAGCCAAAATGTTCCATCTTCTAGCAGCTCTACCTTCATTTAATAGGACAAGAGCACATAAAGAGTGGCCAAATCCCATCAATATCTCCGTTAAACAGAATTGGAAATCTCAACCAGAATGAAGAGCAAGTCATTCCTTACTTTTTCCTTGTCATAGAAGATAGTACAGTGTTCATCTAGGCTGTCTTGAGATCCTTTTCTTGATATTCCAAATTGACCATAACCTAACAGATATAAACAATCAACCCAAATATAAGCCTAGTTTCTGGTTAGTTAAAAACGAGTTTTGACCGCTGCATACATTTGAATGCCAAAACACAATACTGTCAAGAGCAGAAACATAGAAAAATATAACAACAGAAAATAGAAACACAAGTATGTTGGGATTTATCCCTTCCATATTTTATATATTGGTGATGGTCCTGCATAAACCCTCAGGATCATGGTTCTATTTAGGAAACCAAAATTATAAGATTTGCAAGAGTTTGGCAGTTCAACATTTTATCTATCCAGCAAAACGCTAATACCGCAGGAATATGGACCGATTTAATCATTTGGCCTTCATAAATGTCACAGAACCCAGTGACACTAGTCAATTTGCTGCCATGGGGAGATTGAATAGCTTCAAATGGTATTAAGAATTTCCAATGAATGTGTCGGCTACAATAGCAGATAAAAATGCATCAAGTGACATAGCAGCACTATTGGTTGAGAAAAGATTGTGCAAACTTGTCAACTACGTTTTACTGCATAAGGTATGAAGCCAAATGATAAAACCATCGGAAAACAGTTACCTGGCAAGCACTGCTGAAGATAATCCAACTGTGTTTTCACACCTGAATCCATACACAAAATAAGAAGTAGAAATAAACAATAAGAGATACCAATAGAAACCATTCAAATCCCAAAAGAAAGACAATAAGATCAACAAGGTGAAGGAAACACTACAATATACAACCCACATAGGCATTGAACAAAAATCCCCTATAAAAAACTCAACTACAACTCAAAGGAACCAAAACCCATCTCCAAAACAGAAATAAAAAGACACCCAGATCATCCTTCGCAAAGAAAACAAACCAGAAACAATTTCACACACAAGCGCACGTACACGTAAAAAAGGATCAACAAACCTTGTTGAGTACAAAGAATCATAGGAGAATAACTAGTGACGACACTAATACACAAATCCTTCCTCTTCTCCCATGAATTTGGACTATCTTCAGCCTGATCATCATGAAGATTAAAGGTCATCACCGTCAAGGAAACACTCATTTTTTTTCCTTTTTTCATGAAATATAAACCAGCTCTCCTTTTTTGTAGTATTTGTTTTTCTTCAACTTCAACAAAATATTACATGGTTGGTTGTTGGTCATGAAATTTACCAAAAAGAGCTAATAAGCAATGGTGTACCATGCTTGTCAACAAGCTCAGGCTGTGTAGGTTTGTCTTATTAATTGGATTCAGTGCAGCTGTACTGTGCAGTATATTCTTTTTGGATTTGGGGTTACCGACCTTTTTCGCTGTGCAAATGTGAAAGTAGAGAACAGAGAAACACGTAGAGACTGCGAATGTTGTAATAAATTATTTTTCTTAAGAAGTGTGGACCGTAAGAAAGTAATTGTTTCTTTCAGCGTTGAACAAATACTGGCAATTGTTTTTTATTCAACTTCTTTAAAAGTTGATAGAGACATGTCAATTCATTACTTGAACCACAAGGTAGATCAATAATTAGATTTAGCCAGGTTAGATCAATAATTAGATTTAGCAAAATTTATATGAGACCCGATTGTATTAATTTTCTTTTAAATTATTTTAAAAAAAATAAAATCATTTCAGATTTTTTAAATTTTATTTAAAACAATGTAATTTGATGTTTTTAAAAAAAAACAATATTGTTTTAAAATAGACAACACTTAATCCATAAACCTACAATTCAGATCTTGAATTAAGTTTGATAATTATGTAGATTTAACACTATATTATCACATTTGCAGTGTTTTTTCAAGTCAAAAATAGGAGGAAAAAAAAAATATATATATATATATATATATATATGAAGAAAAAAGAGCTAAAAAGAGTACGTTTGCTATAATTATTGTTAGTGTTGAGGATATTATTGAGATTTTATTAAAACTATAACACGAATATTAAAAAAGAAATTATAAATCATAGAGATGAAGCAGAGAATTGTTGAATCTTACTTAAAAAAAATAAAAATATGATATAATTTATCATATTAAAGTATCCAAAATGTTTAATTAAAGCAGGAAGTGGAACAGTGGAAGTTAAAAACACCTTCAACTTTAAAGACATCAATGCAAAATTCCCGGATTATTTTTTTTTTGGATTTTATCAAAATTAAAGGATTGTATTTTTGTTTTCTTTTTAGATCGCGCGGTCCATGTTGATTTGTTTTTCAATCGTGGGGTCTATAATAAATATTCACCAAATTACCGAATTAGACTCGATATATATAATAGGCGTGGGTATAATTTAGTGCTATTTATAAAAGTCAAGGAGAGAGATGATTCAAAAAGTTAATTTGAATGAAACCAGTCTTGGGAGATTATTCAACAAAGTTAATCTATATTAACTTATAATCTAAAAAAAATTAAAATAATATTTTAAATATTGACTTAATTTAATCTATTTAACTCGTGAATTGAACCTTGTGCTAAATTGAATTTAATAAGTTTGGTATGACCTTTCATAATACTAATGTTGCCCTTGTGTTATAGTCCAATAAACCTCTATATTTTTATGATTGCAATTGATGAAGTAGATTGCATAACAAGCTCAAGAACAGAGGTTGTCTCTACCCTGTATAATTGGAATCCAACCTTCCAACCTTGCTAAGAACCTCAATTTAACTGATTAGGGATGACATAAGATTTGGATTAAATTCTTGCGCGAATTGTGCATGCAAAACTCATGGAAGAGAAGATTACAAACTAATGGATGCCAATTGCAGTTGCTGATGCTTTTTATCAAGTTCAAAAACCAGGAACTGTGATTTACAGTCATGGGGTAAAACCAAGCCATGCCTCAAGGCAATTCCATTACATTTCCAATATCCTTTTTTATTCATATGACTCACAGTACCACCAAAACAGCATACAAAGCTTCCTTTTCTCCTCTTTTGATATCTAAGAAGAGTGTTGCTGGACCCACTCCACAAGGGTTTGGATGCCAAATCCTGTTGCAGTGCGCTTCTTCTCGTTCCAGACAGGCCCAGCGATGTCAATGTGCATCCATTGAACCTTCTCGTCAACAAACTGCATGATCAAAGATAAATTTTCAGGATTTCCTTGGATGTGAGATCATATGGTGCCAAGAAACAAGCGCTTATGACCAGTAAATTATCAAGTTTTCCCCTTTCCCCCTCTCATCGGTTCTCCATCCAAAGATTGGTAGACAACATTCCCTGCCAAAACATGTGGACAGTGGATGGTGTCTCTGTCCAAAAACAGCCAGCATTCGTTCTGGATGACAACATGCATACAGGAAAACTTTGAGAAACGTCTTACTGTTTGGTACATTACCCAAACACTTCACTTTGAAGTGCCAAATCCAACTCTTCTACATGGATAGGAATATAGTTGCTGTAGAAAATAATGGAAACTCTTCCAAGTAGCTGAGCTCTACGCATGGTTGCATACCAACCTGGACACTGCTTTGCATGTCCATCTAAATGGGTAATCTCATTGTGAAGAGCAGAGATGGAAATAGGAACACAACTATTAGAATAGGCACAGATTGCAATGGTCACACACCTGTTTCAAAAACAGAGCTGCAGTGATAGCCCCACCCTGACGGCCACCAGTGTTTACCATATCAGCTACTCCTGACTTCATGGACTCCCAGTAACTTTCCTCCATCGGCATCCTCCAAAGTTTCTCTCCGCTGGCTTCTGCTGCTGCAAATACCTCATTCGCTAACTCATCACTGGGTGTAAAAACACCTGCATAAAAAAAGGTTTTTCATCTATTAAACAGCAGGCAATTGAGTAATCAAACCAAGCCTTGAGAAAGTGTCAATTCTACAAGTAACAACAAATACCAAGTTTAATAAGCCAACACGATAATGTCTTTGAGACACTTGAAGACATGAGTTTAGAAGTTGTAAACAGTGTTCTAAAAACTGCAAACACACCCAAAGCATGGTGACATCTTTAGCTGGTGATAGACCTCATTTGAACCTTTCAGAAATTCTTAAGAGCATAAAAACCTCATGGTATCTGTGTATCTTTGTTCAGCTGTCAAAAACTTGCTTTTCTGCAACCCCCACCACTCCCCTCCCTCAACCATAGAAAACAAAAATGGGGAAAGAAATTCTTAAAAATAGATCCCCACCAAAATCAGACTTCGCATCATGATTAATAAAAATGTTTGAACGCTTGCATTTCAGCACAGCCCTGCAGAAACATGAATGTCAGTGTGTACCTGCAATTGAGGGCCCAAGAGCAACTACGCAGGCTCCTGTTAGCGTTGCCAAGTCAATTATCTACAAAATAATTTAAAATATTAAGCAGCATTCTAAATTCCAACCAAACGATTATATAACTATCAGCATGCAGCATCCTTACCATGTTAACTTAAGAGATGATAATGTGAGGTCATACAACTACTATTTTCATTGCTGATCAAATATCAAGGTACAAAAAGTTCCAACTTATGGAGCAACTAAAATCAACAACTTCTACCCAGTAAACATATATTTTAACATGGTCATTCCAAGGCATACAAAGTTTCTATCTGATTTGTCACAATACTATGTTTAAATGATACCTTTTCTGCACCCTGGTTACAGGCATAAACTAAAGCATCTGCAAGTGTAAGCCTGCCTTCAGCATCAGTGTTATTGACCTGCAATGGAATTATCCAGCAAGAGATTACATATCTAGTTGAAGAAATTAAATAATGTTATCCAACCCTTGAAAGATATGAAGGACAGAAGAGATTCTAAATCCTTTCGAACATAGTTCACTTTGCCTCATAGTTAAACTACTTAATTACAACAATAGTAAAGGAGCTCATCTCTCTTGCGATGCTTTTATTTTTTTTTCTTTTATTGTTCCTTTCTTATTCATTGACAATAAGAAACTAAATACATCAGAAAAACCTTACAGACAACAAAAGGCATCACTAAAGGAGTCAATGACAATAGGACAAGAAAACCAAACAGGAATGTTTTCAATTAACAGACATGCCAAAGCTGCCTGACACAAACAACAAGTCACAGCTAAACTTTTCTGTTGATGCAAGAGAAAGAAGCATATGGTCCATATGATAAAACAGACTGGGGATTTGGACATGCCTAATTCAATTAACTCAAACCTGAATTATTGCTATCTCGACTCAACAATGACTAACAGAAAATAAGCAGGACTTGCTTTTTAACAAAATGTCTTGATTAAATTATTACAACATTTCATGATGCATAGATAGCAATAGCGAGGTTACAACTGTTGGGTGGTGATGGTTGTGGGGGGGAGTACTGACAAGCAGACTCCTAAATGCATGTCTAAATCCATGCAAACCACAGCACTTTAATCGTATATAAAAAAAAGGCCTTGTTTTTTTTTCACGTCTTTTTCCCTGCAGGATGACAAAGCCATACCTCAATCGTCTTTCCATTTGAGGCTGTAAGTATATCTCCTGGCCTCATACCAGTTCCACTAATCATATTCTCACAAGCTGCAACGATGAAATGGACCTGCATAACAAAATTTCTGCTAAGTCTCGAGGGCATTTAAACTTGAAAAAAAAATGCATGTAATTGCACAAGAATGGTAGAATAAGGGACAGGGAGAAAACAAGACCTAAGTAGATTGATAGGGACCTGGTTTTAGCAATGACTATGAGAACAAGGACAGCACGGGAGGCTTACCTCAACTCCAGGAGGTTTAACTTGACCGATGGCTTTTGCTGCACCTAAAACTGCTGCTGAACCTCCCATATCAAATTTCATGAGCTCAATGGAACAGCCAGGTCCTGTCTTGATGTTGTAGCCACCACTGAAAACATAAAAGACACAGCTTTTAAGAACCCCTACTGACATCCAAAAAATGGAAAGCATAAAAAATAGAAGCACCACATCCAATAAAAGGGAAAAACACATGCTGACAGAGTAGTCAGCTGCTTGACCTCCTCCTTGACAGGGCATGAACAAGACTTGCAGTTACATGAAAGATATCCAAATGATGTTACATTACGCCATCACACATTGAACATCCAAAAGCACACCTTATCCCCACAGATGTTTTTAGAACTGACAAATCTATATAATCAATCACCTGTCAAAAGTCAATCCTTTTCCAACTAATGCCAGCTTGGCTTTAATAGGTCCACTTGGAGGCTTATAACACAAATGGATGAAATGAGGAGGATTAGCAGAAGCTGCAGCAACACCCAGATAGGATCCCATTTTCAACTCTTTGCACTGCTCTGCATTCAAGATGGTAGCTGAAAGAACATCGCTGTACGTGGAAGCAATCTTTGTAGCTTCTTCCGCCAGTACCGCTGAAACATAGAAATCATTGCAGACAATTAAAGCTGTGATCAGACACATGTATGGACGCATATCTATGTATTGGGATGGGAAAATGAAATTTGGCCCATCAAAACATTAGTTCAAACACAGGAAGCAGTCAGGTGGTAATTGTAATCGGTGCATTGTGCCTGTAAGCCTTGAGGGGAATGAAGCTATTACGAACCAGGGGTGAGTACATTGGCTGGTGAATTGACAAGTTCTTTTCCAAAAATTATTGCAGAAGAAACATCTTCAGCATATTTGAGCTTCTTCTCTAGCTCAGGTCCAGTTCCAAAACCAAGAATATCCACAGATTTAAGCACAGGTTTCTTTGAATCTGACTTATACCTATTATCTTCATATGTCCCCAGCACAGTCCCTGTCACATTTTAAACCATTCAACATAAAGTATTTCCAACTGTTAATGCAAACAATTGTCACAATGCTATTAGTTCTCAATATTAGTACCAGATGCTATCGCTGAAGCAGTATTAAGTTTTGATTCATTTGCGGTGCTTCCAGTTGAGGCAAGCACAATGCCAACATTACAGGCTTGAGCAGTCTTTGCAGCAGCTGCAATGGCCTCACCAAAATTGCGAAAAGCATATGTGTTTGTAGCAGACTGTCCAAGCCCAATCAAGCCGATTCTTTTGGAACCAAGACCTGGAAGTCTAAGAACCAATGACTGGCCAGGTTTTCCTGTGAAATCCTCCTCGGAAGAGGCTTCACTTAAGTGACCACCCAGCTTGGCATCTAGCTTTTTCAAAAGAGAGTTCTCAAACCTCTTGCTGTCATCCTTGGTCATATCTTTCTCTGTAACACCAACAGCAAGGATATCTCCTTTCCATTCTGCCACATCAATCTCTTTTGCAGAGATAGCAATCTGTCAAAGATTACAGAAATACATCATCCACCTCTTCAGTGCCCAATAGATAACAGTCAAAATGCAAATAATCACAAACTTCACCAATTAATATTTTATCAAAGCACATTTCAGAAGGTAAACATAACAAAAAGACATCCCAGTACAATGCTGATCCATATAAAACTAAATCAATGAGGTCACATACATTTAGCACAACTTCAAGCCATAAATCACAGACGGAAATACAACACCAATAAGGTTTGAAAGCAAAAACTAAAACCCCATCAACAAAAAAAAAAGTTCAATTAGAATTTTAACCCTTGATAACCAATCAAAACCGCAACTTCATGCATACAAAAGCAAAACCACACGCCAGTTTCAATTATTGTTACTCATAAAAGACATTCAAATCTATAGCTGGCTTCGAAAACGAAAACCCATTAATAAAAATTAAAGAAGAATCTACAAAATTCAACCCCCAGAACACACGCAAATCTGTGATTAACTTTACGAATATAAAACCATCATAAGAAATCAACAATCGTCATGATCTAACCACAAAAAACAAAGAGACAAAACGTTGGGGTAAATTCTTTTAGAGGAAAAATGAGAGGGAGGGGGCAGAAAAAAAACCTTAGGGGCATCGATGTTAGCAGGCTGGGTAAGACCAAGAGTAGCACGAGCTAAAGAGTGAGCCATGAGTTTGCCGCCTCCTCTGGAATAAGAAAAGGGTGAGACTGAAAAAGTGATTCTAAGACAAGGTGTCGACCACAACTTGGTGAAAACGAAGGACGAGGAAGATGAGAAAGATGAAGGGACAACAGCAGCAGTAAGTGAAGTGGCCAAGGATACCACTGTGGCGGCCATATTTCAGTGTGGGTGTCTCTATCTATTTATAATAAACCCATCCACCAAAAACTTAGTTTAAGATAGACCTGAATGGTGCCATTGACATCATCTCTGACCGACCATTTGGATTTTAGACTTCGGCTTGGCATATAGACATGGCCGAGATTCAGTTGGCTACTGATAACTCGTTTGATGGGTAAAGTATGTGTTGTTTGGATAGTTGTTTTTTAAATTATTTTTTATTTTAAAATATTTTTTATTAGTTTAAAAATATATAAAAAAATAAATTAAATCTATAAAAAAAAAATTAAAATTTTTAAAAAGCAATACTTATATATTTTATTCATTGCTTTACAGTAGTATTTGGCACTGTAATTAAAAAGTGTTTTTAAAAAAAAATTATTTTTATTTTTTATTTTAAATTAATATATTTTTGATGTTTTTGATTATTTTAATGTATTTATATAATCATTGCTTTAAATTAATGTATTTATATATTTTATTCATTGTTTTAATGTGTTTTTCTCTCTACCCTTTAGTTTCAGTTCGGTTCGATTTTTTTAGGGAAAAAACCGGTTTGGCTCGGTTTGACTCGGTTTTTTTCGGTTTGACTCAGTTTTTTCGGTTTGGCTTGGTTTTTCTAGTTTGGCTCGTTTTGGCTCGGTTTTTTTTTGTTTCGGTTCGGTTTTTTTGGTTTTTTACTTATAAAACCGAAACCGAACCGGCCAGTTTTTTCAAAATTTTAATCGGTTTAATCTGTTTTTTTCAGTTTGGTTTTTATAAATTTTTTTTCTACTTTCTCAGTTTAATTAATTTTTTGATTTTTTGCTTATCCCTAGTTGCCCCTCGCCTCCTCAATCAAGCCCTTTTCTTTTATTCTTTCTTGTTATTCGGTTGGGCTTTATAAGGCTATTGGGCCTAATTGGGCTTCTTCTGTTCTCCTTTGTTGCTATCTGGGTGGGATTAATGGGCCTCTCATGGTGCTATTCGTTTGGGAACTCATGGTGTTGTTCGGTTTAGGCCTTTTATTGCTCGATTTTGGCCCTTGTTGGGCTTAGTTCGGCCTTTTATTCTCCTTTCCCTTTACTATTTGGTTTTCACTCTCCCACTCCTCGATTAGGCCCTTTTCTTCTCCTGGGCAGTTTGTTAGGCCTAAAAACTCGCGTGCTTCTATTGTTATGCTGTCTAAATTATCAAAAGAAAAAAAAATTGCTTTTACTAGAAATGAGAGTAAAATATTTTATTTATTTTTATTTATTTAATTATAAATTATATTTTTGAACTAGCTTGAGATACTTTCATGGATTAAAAGTTAAAAGTTACTTTCCGTGTGTATTTGGAAGTGTAGTAACAATTGCTTTTCAAAGTGATTTTCATTCTAAAACATATCAAAATAATTTTTTTTATTTTTAAAAATTATTTTTAACATCAGTACATCAAAATAATTTGAAAATATCAAAAAAATATTAATTTAAAATAAAATAAAAATTTAAATTTTTTCAAATCATTTTGAACACATTTGATTTTCTCCTAGTTTTGGGATTTTGATGTCAACTCTTTGATTCTATTTAGGAACATGCATGAAACAATATTTTTAAAATTTTTAATTTTTTTATATTTTTAAATTGTTTTGATATGCTAATATTAAAAATAATTTTTTAAAAATAAAAATTAATAATTTCAAGCTAAAAACATTAAAAAAATAATTATTACTATATTCTCAAACATCCCCTTCAGAATAATAACTGTAATGTGTTTCAAAGATTGAGATTTTCGTCCATTAAAACAGTGAGTTGAGTTCAAACCTATAGAACACGGTTCTGTGTATATCTAACGTAGGCATTAAAACATAGTTATATTTATCCAGAGTCATTAAAGTATCGTTTATATTATAATTTCAGCATTAAAAACTGTTTTTTCAAACTTCAAGAATCAAATATTGGTGTAGCAGTTAAGATGCACTCACCAATTCCTGTGACCTGAGCTTGTACAGAAGAATGTCTAAATAACTCCTTGCTGCTAATTCAGTTTTCTTGACCTGAGCTTATACAGAAGAATGTCTAAATATAGGTATCGGGACAGCTTACGTGCACTTCAACTAATTCTACGGATTATGAGACAATGATAATGGTTTTATCTGGGATGGAAACGATGAGAATAAACGGAAACGTCACATATATTTTGCTCATAGGATATTTCCTGACATGTATATACTTTTGGTTCTTGAATTCTTTCATTTTCTGCAAAAATAAATAAAGACATATATATACTTTTGGTTCTTGAATTCTTTCATTTTCCGCAAAAATAAATAAATAAATAAAAAGGCCAGATTTTCATTATGATAGACGTCCTCCTCCATGCTGACGGGCCTCTTTTTATCACTATGATTTCCTGTTTGACTTTGAAGGCAAAGGCCCTTTATTTGATAGGGATATATCGTTGTGTTTCCATTATCTGTCATATGAGTATCAGCAATTTTTTTTTCTTCAAAAAATAAAAATAAAAAAATAGCGCCTTGCTAGAAAAAGATTGCTAAAAAAATTTATTTTAAAATATATAAAAATATATTTTTTTCTCTCAAATGTACTTAGTTTACAAATTATTTTG
>Ga0307514_10003754_pt1 | contig 14313 bp, 16 predicted proteins | sample 16_EM_MG_FD_203088 | JGI IMG/M metagenome (GOLD analysis project Ga0307514, IMG submission 203088) | Populus trichocarpa ectomycorrhiza microbial communities from riparian zone in the Pacific Northwest, United States - 16_EM | ecosystem: Host-associated > Plants > Roots > Unclassified | place... | reverse complement strand
CGCAAGAACACAAAGTTAAGTCATCCCTCTCTATCTCTCCATGCCATCATCATGAGTTAACGCTGAGTGCATCATACACCGAGTGCAGCATACACCGAGTACAGCATACACCTAAGATTGTCTGTCACCCCTTCATTCTCACGATTTCGAGTTGACCCCTGAATGTAGCTTCAGCTTCCGGCGTGCCTCCCTACCGATCGACCGCCACCAGCCAGTTCTCCATAAGAGCTTCAAAGGTAAAGTCACCTCGTCACATTCCCACGGTTTCGAGTTAACTAACCGATGAATAGAGTCTCAGCACATGGCGCGCCTCCCATCGACCGCCTCCAGATCGACCGCCTCCAGATCGACCACCTCCAAGTACTCCTCCAATCTCGCTCAATCATAGCCTGCTACAAGTGCATCTCCAAACTCGCTCGATCACGGCCTCGGAGTGTATCTCTGAGTTCACTCAATCTCGGTCTCCAATTGCATCTCCAAACTCGCTCGATCACGGCCTCAAAGTGCATCTCCAAACTCACTCGATCACAGCCTCAAAGTGCATCTCCAAACTCGCTCGATCACGGCCTCCCAGTGCATCTCCAAACTCGCTCGATCACAGCCTCCAAGTGCATCTCTGAGTTCACTCAATCTCGGTCTCCAATTGCATCTCCAAACTCGCTCGATCACGGCCTCAAAGTGCATCTCTGAGTTCACTCGACCTCGGCCGCCAAGTGCATCTCCAAACTCACTCGATCACGGCCTCCCAGTGCATCTCTGAGTTCACTCAATCTCGATCTCCAATTGCATCTCCAAACTCGCTCGATCACGGCCTCGGAGTGCATCTCTCAGTTCACTCTATCTCGGCCTCGAAGTGCATCTCCAAACTAGCTCGATCACGGCCTCAAAGTGCATCTCCAAACTCGCTCGATCACGCCCACCCAGTGCATCTCCAAACTCGATTGATCACGGCCTCCAAGTGTATCTCTGAGTTCACTCGATCGTCATTTTCAGGTGCACCTCGAATTGCTCTCAAGCACCGCCTGCAGCCAGTCCAGATATACCGTGTGTAGACGGGTAGCTATATAGATACATAGATGAGAATACAAACTGAATACATGAGTTTTAAAAATCGTTGAACGATTAGTAGTAGCTATGATTTCCAGGCGCACCAGCAGCGTTCCCAAAGAAGAAGTTGTTTTCCCAGACTGCTCTACTGTGATTCAAGGTGCTTCCAGGTGCTCCCAGGTGCACCTGAAGGGCACTACATCAGTCCAGAAAATTTCGACCTGTCGCCTGGGCGACGGGCAGCGTGTCATTCTCCGTCAGAGGGTACGAGGTTCCGTCAGAGCCGTCAGAGCCGTCCGGAACACCCGGGTGTTTCTGACGGAAACTAGAGTTGTTGCTGATGTCGTTCTCTTGGATAGGCAAGCAAGTTGCGACTTTCAAACAGCTTCAACTCATGTCTTATCTTGATTCCTTCGATACGAACTTTGAGCGTCTCTTGTCTTGTTTCAATCTCACATTTCAGTTACCAATATCACCTACGTCTGATCCCGCGCATTACGTACTTGACCTACTTGCCTTGCTATAGTAATAGCCAAGTTGAAAACCTGTAGGAAATGAGTTGCCGCTTCTACATATATGATTTGGCTATCACCTCTGCTAGACACACTCCTGTTGCATTTTCTATAGTATTTAAAGCCGGTTTGTACACTTATGGGGATGCTTATGACGAAACTCATCCAGAAAAATACACCAGCTGACATCATCATGACGTTCGATTTCGCAGGCTGTGCAGTGAAAGAAGTTGGTTAATGGTGGAGGTTTTCTATTAATGGTAGTGATACATTGGTCACATAGTTTTCTGCATACACATGCTGAATATTATATCATAATTTGATGGCCATGTACCTCGATATGAATGTACGCACATCAAGCCGCCTGCTGCTTTATATTGTTCCAGGTTCTGGTTTTATATAACATTTATAAATGTGCATCATGGGTCATACTTTTGATTGCTGCATTGGCAGCATCATGGTGGACCAACTGAGATCTGCATTGTTGTTGTACCTCAGCAGGTGGCATATTGAATGAAGCACCTGTCATTCTACTCGATTATGATCCGCTTTCACCTTGCTGAGGTGTTTGTGCAGTCATGATTTGCTGGTGTGGAAAAGAAGAGAATGATGATCACGAAAAGAAGTGGGAAGTCCTGAGGAAGATGATCACATAAAGATGTTGGAAGTTATGAGGAATATATCGTCAGTGTTCCTAAGCAGCCCGGTATGGCCTGGGTGAGAATCCGTCTGGCCGCTAAGCCTGCACGTGACTTACAAAGCCTGCATCATCCTACATATGCCTTGGACTGGGTGATGGATGTAATACGGCAATGGCAGAGCTACGATGATTGAGTTGGATATGGTTTATGTTGCTTACTTTTGAGACATTCTTTGTAAAGGCAGCGCAGAATTGTTCGAACAAAAATATTCTGTGTAGTCTTGGTCCACCAAGAAAAGTTGCCCGGCCACCAAGAAAAAGCCGCCAAGACACAGCCCGCAAGCCCAGCCCGGCCCCCATTCACAAGCCACCGCTAAGGGCGCGCTGGCCTGGCCCATGGAAAGGTAGGCTGGCCTGCCCACTCAGAAACACTATATATCGTTCACTTCAAGTCAAAATGGAACTAGTAACAGCGCACTTGCATGTTCTACTATAGATGAATCCTGCAGTGTATAGCTGCAGGTTGTACAGGTTGCCAACTGTTCTGCAGTTTGAACCAAGTTGGTCCGACGTTGAAAAGCCATACACCTGTGTATGGCCTGGTAGGAAGGTATATCAGTAGATACGGTTGCAAACGTTAATGTCAATATTGTAGAGTAGTCAAAAGGTAGTTAAGGAGAGATTATCCCTGGAAACCTAAGGCTCGTGGCGAGCTGAGTAAATATACAGGGGGCATTAGCCCGCAGTGGACATGTCATGTGCAGTAGTGCTGTTACATTATCACCCTCTTTAAGTGCAGACCCCGTGGGCTGTATAAACCCGTGCAAGAGTTGGAAAGGAAACGGAACAATCAAACAACCGTTCCATAGACGTAAACGTGCGAATCTATAAGTCCCACAACCGAGCAGTACTGCTGAGGGCAACCTTTGGGCGGATCCGGTGCATAGGGCAACTCCACCGCCACTTGACTTATCTCTGGAGGTGGTAAAAACCCATGCTGACACAATTTGTACTTGGCCGAGAACCAAAGAAGTAATAAAGTAAACAAGCAAAGCAAAGAGAAGAGAAAGAAGGAACATCCAAAGTGATACTGAAGTGGCGGGAAAATCCGTTTCTCACCACCACCACCACCACCACTCAGCTTGGCAGAGGACTGAGCAACGGCCCGTGTACATAGATACAGGGATGATGGAGATAGACCGGGTGACGGCAGGTGTACAGAGATACAGGGGTAGTGGAGATGGATGGAGTGACAGGGAGTAGAAATTTGGGAGACCCCACGGTAGATAGACTCTGATCTCATCTTGTATCTCATCTCATATTATCTCATCTTATGATACAAAAACTGCACACTCTATCTTTTCCATCTTTTGATCTCACTCCCTCTGTCCGAGATTTTGTGGAACCTCACAGCCGGGTAGTATAATATCTTCTCACTCTCTTCCTACGCTCCTCGACACAGAACTGCTCTTTCTCACAAATTTCTATTAGAATCCCGCGGGTGGTCTGGCTGAGTGTCGAAGGTGGGCTCTCTGCCTTCTAGCGCCACCATTTCACTACACTGTCCTCCATATCTCCACTTCCACAATTTGCGTTATCAGACCATCAATCTCGCACTCATAGCTTGTTCCAAGTGTAGGCTATCATCGGAAATAGACACAGTAATCTCCGTAAAGTCTGTAATCCGCAATGATAGTATGACTCTAGTCTTGACTCTTCGGCATCGATGGAGGCTTCTGCTCACTGCTCATCATCGCCATTGCCATGGCCATTTCATCTGTATATCTAACTTGTAAGAATTCTAGTAACCGGTCATACTCACCATACTTTCAAGTGCGCTAGCACTCGAGCTCTCTCAATTCCTTGTGAGCAACTCTGCTGGCCCAGCCCATCAGTGATTATGATTGCTGCATTGAAAGCTGCTCGGCTCTCGGTATCATAGCTGTCGGTGATGGTTAATCATATCAGACGTCGTGTCTCTGTTGTAAGCTTCTCATGACGTGGTCATTCATACCATATATATGCAAGCGGGTTCGCACTCTCCAGATTCTCGTGCATTGCTCTGTGGGCTAGACTCGATATCTGACATCATCTCTTGCAGCCGGTGGCTCTCACACGGTACCCGTCAGTTATGTTCATCCTTCTTCACCATCGGCCAATTGGGCTTATAGCGCTCCAGTATGGTCGTTCTGCATTCATTTGGGTAAGCCGTTTGGTAAACACCCAGTCGGTGTCTTTGGTAGAGGGCTCACAATAATTCTCTTATTTAATTCCAATGTGGAGTTCTTTGACCGTGATCTTGCTCGGATGCCATTTAGTGACTGTCTCTCGCAATATCATTCAGTATACAATTTGGTATATTTGGGGATTATTTTCGGTCTCGTTCAGAACTGCTTCAGTAGTCACACATGAACTGGTTTGGCATAGATCAAACTCACTTGGTCTTCCCATCATCTATCCAGTGCTCCTGTAGTCGCACTGATTATCCTCCAAGTTGGTGCACTTGTAGGTACACTTGACATCCGCCCTGTGTGCAGTGCACTTATCTCCAATTGCTGGGTGCACTCACTGGCTTTCCTCTAGGTATTCTTTCCGCTCCTTCTCCAGGTGTACTTCCTGTCACTTAGCTTGGTATCCATATCTCATCAACTAATCTTCAGCTGCAAATATCTTCTTGTAAGTACGCTCCACGGTGCTTCCTCCCAGCACTTCTGGTATGGCGATTGCTTGCAGTAGTGGCTGTTTGTAATTCTGGTACGGTCATCCCCCTTTTGTACGTCGTAGCTCCGCCGATGACTAATCCATTAGGGCTTCTTCTTTTCCAGTAGCAGCTGTGTTTCTTGGGATTGTTGAGATTGAGTTGGAATTGCTGAGACTGAGTCGGGATCTCATTCGGGATTGTACCATGCGCATGTGGCTTCTTGATTCATGTGTTGGTGCGTAAGCCATCTCTTCTCTGGGTGAACATTTTGCCGTTCTCATAGTACGATTGTTGTTTCTTCTCCACCAGCACATGCCGCTGCTAGCCTTCTTCATTGGTGAACGCTTTTCGCGGTGCTTCGTTCCTGCACGTCTTGTAAGGTAATTGTTTGTGGTAGGGGTTGTTGCGATTCCACCACTGTCATCCCCCTCTTTAAAGATTTTTGCTACACCAAAGATTGAACTCGTACGGCTTGAGCAGTATTGGCATTGTGGCAGTGAGTCGGTATCTGATTTAGGATCATATTCCGCATCAGAACTCGGCCATTTAAGTGTATGATTTGGTATCTATGAATAGTGCTGGCCAGCAGTACATTGTGTATCTGCATATCTGCGCTCAATTGAAATTTCGTAGCTTGAAATCAAAGTAAGTGATTTCAAGAAGGGTATCACTTAGCATAACATCAATATCTTCATATAGGAAAGAAACAGATTGTCATCTGTTTCCCGTGATCCATCTGCTGACAACCATCTCCTGTGAACCATCTCCGGTTGCAATCCATCTCTGGTCACAATCCATCTGGCCACGATCCATGTGGCTTCAGCCATTCATTTCCATCCTGTGCGTAAATGCGCTCGTATGGGCCGCATTCCATGACATCTCCTATAGCTCTGTAAGCCCTCCAAAGGTCATCATTACTAACCTCCATAATGTCCGTCTTCCCTTGACTTTGCATCGCAGTTCCATAATCCATTCTGTGACATATCGTCTCTCATAAGAAAATACCCACTCACCGATCCGTCCATATGACATGAGTTCATTTTAGTCCAAATCCATGATCTGGCCTCTTGAGCACGTGAACTTATTCCACGCAATTTCATGAATACTGCTCAACTCAACCCAACTCAACTGAAATCTGCCCATATGGCAAATTGTAGCCAGGCTCGAAACAGATTGCATCGTCAAATGACCGATGAGGCAGGAGTGTCTCCGCCATGGCTTCACAGACAACCTCCACAAAATCTCTGTATATTGCTGGGATAAGGATAAGTCCTCCATCGTCTGTAGGCACCATCGTTGTCATTGTGCCAGCTCCATCTGCCAATGTTAGTTCTCAATTCGTACTAGATATAGAGTGGTATGAAGCAATATCTAGTAGCCCGGATTTAAAACGGTTCGCCCAGTGAACAGGCAAGTCCCGCAGTACAGTGCTCACTTTGGGTTTCGGCAAGCCGACAACATTTACACCAGTATACCGTTGGATGCCTCTTTCTGGCCGTTGCCGTCGCTGCTCTCTGCTCGCCCGTCCAGTTCCTGGTGCCTATTTCACCACTAGAGATGCTTTCCACGGTCACCCCCTGCAGCCCTGTAAAATCTCCCACTTTTAGGAACATTGTCCAAACGACCTGCTCACTGGCCAGTAGATCGTCAAAGGTAGTGGCTCCAAGTATTTGAATATCCGGAATATCGCCACCTTCTTTGGAACACCCTTCCTCCCTAGCCATGATTCAGATACGTTCCAGGGGCATACCCGATGGCCTGCCCGGTCCACTGCCACCTCTTCCACTCACCCTGAGGTTGTAGAGGCAAAAGTCGAATGCTTTGCAAGTTGATGCTAATTCTCCAGCTAACACAGTGCGTCCACCGCGGCTTCCACCAATTTGTACGAATAAGCTTGCTTAGCGAATTACGTACTTGTCACGCCCAATTGGGACTGTCTGACAACCAAATAATGTCCTTGCCTCACCTAAATGAGACTGTCTGCCAACCAAGTAACTGTCCATTCCCATGTGGGGATACGACATATCAATTGAACATCTTTGCGCATCAAATACATGCGGAATCTGCTGGCCTCCTGAGATTACCCAGACGGTCCATCCCCCGGTAGCCCCGTGGAGCGTTAGAATCCCAGCTACATCAGCACCGTTGAATTCCTAAAAGTGCTCTTCGCGTGCCATCATATGGGCACATCCGTACTCGCTCATTGGTGTATGTTGGATGGGATTGAATATAGTTGGCGCAGATAGCTTCCTTTCCTTCCATAATAATCCAATTCAGTTGTCTAATCATATGCCAATGTTGATCATTGACCCTGGTAGTTGTGAATGGTTCCTGCTAGTCACTTTAGCACATTCGTAGTTATTGTACTTCCCAATTCCAGCTGCTATACGATCTGCGATCACAGCTCCACTTCATGAACTCTGCCGATTAATAGACGAAAGAAATCGGTAATTATAGTTGTATCATTGCATAGTCGCTGACTGTATATAGCCTTGTAAGACTTCTGTAACCGCCGCGGTAAACTCCTATCATCATCCATAACGTATATACTCCTGTTGAGATTTGCAGCAGGTAAATACGATTGGAACTACCATCGGTAGCATCGCTACATGTGAACTGTGCGTATCGTGTAAATCCGCTCTGATCTTCTGTAGGTTCAAATTCTATGTATCTATGTATGATCTTCCCAGCTTTGATTGCGCGTGTCGGATGATGATCGAAGACATCTCGGCAATTGGGCCGGCTTCTGCATTGCCGGTGATGCGACTCTCGTCGACGTATGGGATCTGGAATCGTCCCTGTTATCATCAACTGGCTCAATTGGATTGTAATTTATCAAACGTCATTGATGCCGCAATTGATAGCCTTGGAGTTGTTGTATGATAATTTCATTGCAATTGACTTTGACTGACTTCGTTGCTGACACGTCTCCTGGCCGATTGGCCTCTAATCAACTCGGAATTGTCTCTCCTACCGTTAACCTCAATTGGGTGGACAATTTATGCCTCTGTTGAATCTGCGATTCATCTATCTCAAGTCCGTAAGATGTCCTGTCCATAGGTATCGCAACGCGTTTCTGGACCATTGGCCTCTAGACTCCACCCGAAATTGTCTCTCTTATTGTTAACCTCAATTCAATAGACCTGTTAAGACACTTCGTGTCGGCATTCAGTGCTGCCAAATCTGTATGATATCTCGCATGGAGATTGTGTGTCATGACAAGTCGGAAAGGGGTAATTTATGAAATTCCGTACGCGAAACGTATCTGAAATTGTAGAGCGATAATTGTGTATAGGCGTACACCAGCGTATGGCCTTGTAGGAAGGTATATCAGTAGATACGGTTGCAAACGTGGATGTCAATATTGTAGAGTAGTCAAAAGGTAGTTAAGTTAAGATTATTGCTAGAGATCTAAGGCTTGTGGCGCGCCGACTATATATACAGCAGGTGTTGCCCAGCGCTGGACACCTCACGTGCAGTCGTGCCGTTACAGATATTGTGTGTTTGTTGACAGTGATAAATTGATGTGAAGGACCACCGAAATCTCATGTTTGGGGGATCTAATCAGCTCATTCTTCGAAGGAAAGGACGTTTGCTGATGTTTGTCTCGAGAATTCCCCGGGATCTTCCATGAACCAGACGCTAAACATCATGTAATGTTGTACGGTTAGCAATTTGAAACAAGAAATGGTATGGTGCTCTGAGTCAATTCCAAAGAAAGATTAAACTATGTAATCAACAATATAGCGCAAGAATAGAGGACTCAAAGTTGATGAAAGATCAATTTGACTACCATAACATCTTATCTGTATTCCCTGCCCCTGCCTTTTCAAAAGTAAATCATCTGCTTCATCATGCTTTTATTTCTCTCTATACCCCTATTCTTCCTTCTCATACCTTTCTTCCCTTTAGGATTGGTACTTTGGGCTTTGTGGACTTCTTTGAGTTGGTGCTTGGAGATTTGTGGACTTCTTTCTTGCCTAAGTGGTCCCGAATCACCGTAGACTCCTGAGGACCCGTCTGGACGCAGCTCCAGCTCCGATATTCAAGCTTATGACCATGATAGTGCTCTTTGTAAGCGATGTCGTACAGCATCAAAAGCTGCGGCGCGTAGTTTACTTCCACGTAGGTAGGTACATCCCGTAGACTGCACGGCGCTTGTCCAATATAAAGTACGATTTCTACAAGTCAAGAGCGGGGTAAGACCATTACTTCGGTGACGTTTTGAGATACTCTAGTTCCATCTTCTTAGCACTCTAGCCACCAACGCTCGACAAGCAATAAGCAATATGTCCGTCCGAAATATTCGCGTGTCGGAAAAGCTGCCGACGAAGATAAGGTAGGGTATTTCCAGGTGTCGGGGGACTTCGCGGTTGACGTGTAGCAAATACAGGAGCGAGCCGGGTCATGGCAATTCATCCTTATGGGAGCGCGCAAAGCAGCACTACCTAATGGAACTCCAAGAGCGCAACGACTTTGATTCCGTGTTAGAGACCGCTTCATGGGAAATGATCCTTGTACAGACAAAAGCCCAAAGTCCTTCGATTGCACAAAATACATCACTCCTAGCATCTGTGCAGCGCCTGGAGCCGGCTCTTATCCAGATGAACAATTTTGCAACTATCATTGCCGTACTTTGTGGTGCTGATGCCAAAACTGCCGCTTTGATTTGGGGCAGCATTCGTATAATTCTCGGTGTAAGTCATGTAGTTTTTTCCACCATGGAACTCTCCCGCTAATCGCTTGTCTTAAGCTTGCGTTGCCCGTCGCGGAAACGTTGAACAATGTCATCTCCATGCTTGGGGAACTGAGCCTCTCGCTCCCTAAATTCAGGGCGTACGAGGAAGCCCTACCGATGCACGAGGGATTAGAGGCAGCCTTGCTGGATGTGTATGTAGAGATGATATGCTTTTGTGCTCGCATCATCACTTTCTTCCAATGCAATCCTCACCATCCGTACTCCTCACCAAGGTCTTCCCCGTTTAAGCGCTGACTCGCGGCAGAGCTGATGCTTCGAACTGCATGGCCTAATCTCGACAACGATTTCAAGATGACAATCAAACGGCTCAAGAGTTTGTCTCATGTGGTGGAGCAGGAAGCAGAAGCGGCCAAAATGATTCTTCAAGCGGAACGAAACACAGAGATACTCTCACTAATGCAGTCGCTTAAAGTCGCCGAGCCTAATAAGCCCGAGGCAATACGATGCTTTCATGTTCCGTTCGCTTTGAATAAGCGATTCGTCAAGAGGAACGAAGATATTGAGTACATTGGAAAATTCCTTGATCCGGAGGCTGATGCCTCAGACAGCTTCAAATCCTTGGCTATATATGGAACTGGCGGCGTAGGGAAAACACAGATCGCTCTCCAATATGCACATCAATCTCGACGTAAATTCGACGCAGTCCTGTGGATATCGGCGGATAACAATATCAAAATGGCCCAGGATTTCCTAGCAGTTGCGCTGCGCCTTGGCTTAGTACCGAATGATGGCAATGCGAACGACCCGGTGGGCGCAATTACTAAAACCAAAAGCTGGTTGGCAGATACAAGTAAGTAGTAAGTAGGATCCATTAAGCGGCATATAGAAGGCTGATAGAGCATAGCATGCCGGTGGCTACTAATCTTTGACAACGCGGATTCTTTAGAAGTCCTTAAATACGGTTGGCCTGGAGGTTGTAGCGGCTCGGTGCTTGTCACAACGAGAGACGTCGCGGCAGGGTTCAGTTTAGCTGCACACGGAATGCAAATTAGGCCTTTCGATAATGACACTGGTGCATCTGCGTTTCTATTGCTGATTGGGCAGGACACAAATGACGAACGCAACGGGCAGCTTGCTCGCGAGATCTCCAGAGAATTAGGTGGGCTTCCATTAGCCTTGAGCCAGATGAGCGGCTTTATTATTCAACAAAAGCTCAGACTAGAAAAATTTCTGCCACTATACAGGCGAAACCAGGCGAAAATTCACAAGAAGAAAGTGGGGATCAGTGACTATGATCATACCTTGAGCACAGTTTGGGAGATGGCTCTTAGTAGCCTGACCGGAGATGCTGCAATGCTACAGCGACTGCTCGCCTTCCTAGATCCGGACCAGATACACGAACAAATTTTAGTTTCAGCCATTGAAAAGATCTGCGAAGACACGGATGAACACCCGCTCGCATTCATTGCTGACGAAATGGAGTAAGGGACCTTATACGCCTAGCTTGGCAAGTTCTAACATTCAATAGTTTCATAAATGCAAAAGAAATTCTTCTCAGAGCTGCGCTCATAGACCGGTCCCCAGAAACTGAGCGCCTATCTGTTCATCGTTTAGTGCAAACCGCAGTGATCGACCTACTTCCAACTGCAGAACGAGAGAAATATTTCAACCACGTCATCGACATTCTCAATGAGTCATTTCCGAGCAGTTGGACAAATGATACCTCCGGGTACGTTTTTGAAGCGTGGGAGACCTGTGAAAACTGCATTCATCATGTGTATGCACTGGCTGCACGGGCAAGGAGCTTTAAGCTGCAACCAAAAGACAAGGAGAAGTTTGCCGAACTTCTATCTCGTGCTGCGTGGTCAGTATTTGCTCCGTTGTGTCATGTCTCCAATATTTGGGTCGCTAAAATTACAAATATGCAAGGTATCTCTATGAAGCTGAGCACTATACTGAAGGAATGATATTGCTAGGCATAGTCTTGGATACCCTGCATGACAAGACAACTCTTGAATATGCACGGGCCGTCAACCTGTATGGATTGCTATGCATCGACACTAATCGGGCGACAGAGGCAGTTGAGCACCTTCAACAAGGGTTGCAGATCCGAGAGAAATTGCTAGGACCTGAGCATCCACGAGTCGCGGTATCGTTCAGCAACTTGGGCATGTGCTATACTGAAATAGGACCACCAATGCTGGACGAAGCTATGAAAAGCCTTGAAAAGTCGCTGACTATACGATTGAAAAGCGACCCTGGTATGGTTGGTAATACGTACAGCAACATGTCCAGCCTATACCTTCGAATGCGCCAACCGAATCAAGCAGAAGCAACACTCGCGAAGTGTCCGTCTCTGAAGGACATGAACGATGACAGTTTTTTGCGGACGGATAATCCACGGTTTTCAAGGTTGCAATCTCCTTCTCATTGTATTGGCCCCCGAGACTGACCGGGTGACCCCCTGGTTGCAGTGATATGTTTTTATTATCCCGAATCCGAGCTGCCCAAGGGAGGGTACAAGACGCTCTAAGACTCGGAACCAAAGCCCTGGAATTCCGGCGGAAACGTTGGGGTAATGGGTTCAAAACATGCGCTGCCCTTTGCCATGTTGCAGCACTGATACACAAGGAAGGAAATTCAGCAACCGCTTAGTAAGTGCCAAAACCCGGGCATCCTTGGGGCTACACGCAACTAACCAGTTTCCAGCAAACTGCTCGAAGAATGCATTACCATTGGTAAGAGTTTACCTGAGGCAGAAGGGTTTATCACGCTGGCACACTTTGAAGCGTCTCGCGTCTACACAGGGCTAAAGTTTATTCATGTGCACACTGATGGTATGGAACACCTGCAACAAGCGATACAAACCAAAAATTATCTTTTTTCGCAGGATCTGTACAAGCATTTGCAAGACTTTGGGGATGAGGACGAGCGAAGTTATGCGCAGCTTGTCCCGTGGATGCTTTGGTAACTAGAGTACTCTACATAGAGTAACAGACCTCATACAATCTGATAAAGTTCAAACCATGCGCTCAGCCCAGCTCTGAATAACCCCATCAACAGTTAATTCGTATTCCCTGAGTGTAACAACCTCGCCTTCCAGAAACGTATTACCCTGCAGAAGTAGAGGCTTCGAAGTTTTATTGGCGAGGACGATGCTTCTGATCTTCAACCAATAGTCGTCCACTGCTGTAAGCCCCTCATACCAAAGTCGTCCGTTGTCGACATCTGCTGTGCACCGGTAGACGTGAAGGCGGAGCAACATGTTGCCGATCACTTTTTTGCCCTCGCTGAGGATCCTCGTGCGGTCGATTTTGATGGTCAAATGGTTGTATTCCTCGTTAACGTCCAGCGTCATGAAGCCGTCAGCTTCCGCCAGTAAGATACGTAGCATGGCGAAATGACCACGGTCGTGTGCTTGTCCCCATTTCTGAGTAATAGCCATCAGTAGAGGAAAAAAGGAAGGGAGTTCGCGAGTGGGGAAACTCGTGAGCCAAAGTAAACTAACCTTGTCTTCCACTATGTAATTTTCGAGAGCCCTTAGGCCGCTGACGCCAACTCCGAGATAATCATTGTATATAACTACCTAGTCGTCAGAAAAACAAATAGAGCACGAATTGGGGTAGGCAATTCCGAGATTTCTTGTAACGTACTATCGTCGGCAGTAATTTTAGAAGCTTTAGTGTACCCAAAGATCTCAAGCAGTGAGGGCTCAGTGATGAGATATGAGCCGACACATTCAGCACGACATTCCTCCATACTTGTGGCTAGGTCCCCGAAGACGCCTGTCCATGTCTGCCCAGGTTTGTACCAAGTGCGTATCGGGTTTCCAGTTAACGGGCTTATGGGGAGATCCTCGATGTCGAAATTGTATCGTCTTGGGCTCTCCTCGGCTAGCAGTTTGCCAGTACCGTGGCCGAAAAGCTCGTGGATAGTGATGTGTAGGTAGCTCGCAAAGTATTGATGTTGCAGGAAGGTTGCAGCTTCCGAAGGTTCGACAAAGGGGGCGTCTCTGGGGGACCACGGTGTATTGGGATCCCATGGCCGATTTCGATTTGCTATCATTACATTCTTGAAGCCTGCAGTCTGCCTTACGTCATCATACTATAAAGTGTTAGTAAAAGGCTACTTGGGTGATATCGCTGTAATTAAGTGATTTGGTAGTTCCCTCGGAGATAGTATTGAGATTGAGACAATTGCAGGCAGTCAGGAACAGTTACATTTGGTAGGTTGACGCCCAAGAAAATGATGCTGGAGCAGTAAGCAAGGGCTATAAGTGGGCAAGTGAGGTCAGACATGCAACAGTAGAGCAAGATAACGACAGATTTACCGTGGATTGCTGTGAAATCGGGTAGCTCGGGCAGGTCTTTCTCGAATGGCCCGTTTCTGCCGCCGCTTCTGTCTTGCCGTTTTTCGACCCATGGTAACGTGGAAATGAATTTTTCGGAGTTCTCCACCAAGGTAGTCAATTCTTTCGTTGCCTCTGCATCCACAATTGAAATGATTCCTTCAAATTCTGCCCTTGTTCCGTATGGGTCCCTATAAGGCTCGACAAAACCAAATGCTACCTCCACAGCAGGTTTTAGATCCTTAGGGTTAGGGTTAGGGTTAGGGTTAGGGTTAGGGTTAGGGTTAGGGTTAGGGTTAGGGTTAGGGTTAGGGTTAGGGTTAGGGTTAGGGTTAGGGTTAGGGTTAGGGTTAGGGTTAGGGTTAG
>Ga0307514_10003753_pt1 | contig 14320 bp, 15 predicted proteins | sample 16_EM_MG_FD_203088 | JGI IMG/M metagenome (GOLD analysis project Ga0307514, IMG submission 203088) | Populus trichocarpa ectomycorrhiza microbial communities from riparian zone in the Pacific Northwest, United States - 16_EM | ecosystem: Host-associated > Plants > Roots > Unclassified | place... | reverse complement strand
ACGCCTTCTGACGGAAGGGTATTCCCCCCCCAACTCCTACAATACCGTCGATATCAATGTCCATATTGGATAATTTTTCAATCCGATTGGAAATATCTTCCGTAATGTAAGTTTGGTGGTGTGGTTGATCGTGCTGGGTACTAGTAGTCCCAGGCTTATTGCTGTTATTTTTGCGTGTCTGGTCACGACTCAGCTTCCTGCAATCCTGCCAGAGATGGTCTTCTGAGGTACCACCGTGGCATTCAACGTTGTCAAATTTAATTGAGGTCGGCTTATAATCCATTGTAACAGCAAAGGATATGCGATGGAATGACGTTGAAGTTTGTGTTGCAAGAAGTGGTTGATGGACCTGCGGAAGAGGTTGGGTCATCTCGTATATTTCGTAAGGTGTGAGAAATGATGAAGTTCTGTTAAATGGCTATACAGCCGGGCTCATAACCTGTTGATCAGTACGCATAAACGTACATAGCAACACGCGCAGTAGTTTAACAGTATGCGTCCAATGAAGGAAGACTTCACCAAGTAATTCACGGTATGCAGATATGTGGACCGTACGAAGATAGAGAGATGAAAAATGTAACTCGCTGAGTTCATTGAGTTTCTTCAGTTATCTAAGACTCTCGGGCTTATCTATATACCTGAGGATATGAACACACCACGATTGTAAATCAGGAGTCGCACACTAGTAGAGGTATGTGGTGATGAGGTATGAGGTATGTGGTGGAGTTACGTATGGTAGGGGAATTACGTATGGTAGGCTCATACATACGTAGCTATCAGTAGCTCATATGTACGTCGCTCATACGTACCAATACGTACTTTCAACAGGTGCAAGGGTAGTGGTATCTTGGCGCACGACACCACTTTTCCAGACTTTTTCGCTTGTATCATCTCCAAGACAGACGTACATGTATCCATCCACATAAACAAATCATCGCTTCCGCGATCGAGTAGGAACATCCCACCGCCCTAGTATCACAATTCCTGCATATACTCAATGCCCGGGTATTGACACAGTTATCTAGTTTAGGTTGTCCATTTGTTAGGAATCGGCTAAGGCTAGTATGGTCGCACCAGAAGTACTGATGTCGAGCCTAAGCATACTGAGGCAAAGCACTATTTGGTCGGGACTATTTAGTTGTGGGACGCTGTGGATATAACTATTAGTTAAAGTGGAGCTAGAATGCTCTCCGGATTAGTAGGCAATACCTAGGTCACTTATTAGAAGTGGTCACTAGATAAATGAATTAGCTTAGAGTGAGTGGGTGCTAGATCATTGCTAGCGAATTGTGACGGCAGAGGCTGCATGAAATCCACACTTGTAGAAAGCTTAGATCTAAAGAGGCCATCAAGTGACCACATGAAATTAGATAGGAGTCAAGTTAGCAGAAAGCGATAGCTTAACCTGTATACTCTTTATTCTTTCTCTATTCTTTACTAACAGCCGTACACGGAGTGCCCTTATTATGTTCTACCAGCGCATTCCTTCTCATAGTATAATACACATAGTCCTTGGATTTTTGGGTCTCGAGCACGTCTCCCGAATCTCTGTATCAAATTGTCTAAATTCCCTAACGTTTTGGCTTTCCATTGAATCACTCTTTCTATATGTTTATCATTGATACACATTCCCTATATACTGGTAGCCACAAGTATGTGGGTAATGCCAGACCTCCAGTCATGTTGAATATATGATTTGATTGTCTACGACAGGGTCGCATGGTAGGTAGTTACAATTTTTTCGTAACATGATTATAGGTCAAAGTTGCACTTGTTTTCTCAGATAGGCCTATTATATATAACCGGGGAAAGTAAGGACTGCAGATATATGGCGATCTTGTAGGTCGTTAGCTTGTGGTCTACATATATTATTGTGGGAGAGATTTCGCTTAGCTGATATTCTCCACCCCAGTGTGAGTATTCTGGGATCAACCAATCCAAGTCCTCTTCTCCAACTAAGCTTCCATCTCTAATCTTGGTCGCAGAGAAAAACAGATTCGGTCAATTGATTGGCTCTATAATCGAAACTGTAGTCTCCGGTATCACAGTATATACGCCGAAAGGTACACCTAGAATCTGATATCGAAAGATATCTACACATGAGAAATGAGTCCAGAATTCGTTTCCTCTGTAAAAGAAAATTAGTTCATGTCAAATATCGGTGAAACGGAGTTGTTGGGAAAGGGACGTGTTTGCCAAAGAAACCACTTCTAAACGTTCGTTATGTGTTCTTTCAGTGCAACCAGACTAGTGTTTGCTGAAGAAACCAATTCTAAACGTTCGTTATGTGTTCCTTCAGTGCAACCAGACTAGTGTTTGCTGAAGAAACAACTTCTAAACGTTTGTTATATGTTCCTTCGGTACAACCAGACTAGTGTTTGCCGAAGAAACCACTTCTAAACGTTCGTTATATATTCCTTCGGTATAACCAGACTAGTGTTTGCTGAAGAAACCACTTCTAAACGTTCATTATGTATTCCTTCAGTGCAACCAGACTAGTGTTTGCTGAAGAAAGGCTCAGCTACCTCTCAATCTCGATGTTCTCCAACCCCTCTATCTGGTTATCAGGTTATCTCTCTACTCACAAGCTCAGGTTATCCTCCAACATTCAATATGAGATTCTTGCCTATGCAAATACCTGTGTCATGGGTAGTAGAGATGGGTGGTGGTATGGGAGGCCAATAGATTTAGATTATATAGAAATATATGTAGCAAGGTCATTTAGCTGCAACCGCATATGCCAGGCCTATGCGCGCATAACATCGCATATGCATACCTACATCGCATATACACTGCATATGCATACATCCCGCTATTCCCAAATAGGCAGGTGGAAAAGACTTTTGTTGTGAACCTCCGTACATATTTCGGGTTGCAGAATTCTCTCCTGACCGGCGATATGGGCAAGATACCTCTGAGCGCACAAATTTTGACTTCAAAGTCCTGCGTGAGCTTCCAACCCTCCTCCAAGTAACATCTCCAGCCACATCTCATGGCAACTCCACTGATTGGTCGCCTCTACCTCTAAACTTGGACTCCATATCTGTTAGATTACATGTACTCTCACGTGTTGGGCTGAAGGTCACGGGAACTGCAGGTGTCCCCAAATGGGTAGTTGGAACAAACTGTGTTGAACCTCGCATACTGGACGTCACGGGAACTGCAGGTGTCCCTATATGGGTAACTGGAGATAAAAGGCAGAGTCTGTATATGGGTAACTGGAAATAATCCAGTTTTGATTAAAAGGACCGGTTTCGCTGAAGGGAATGGGAAAAAACCAGCCGATGAATTACTAGATATCATAGCCTTAAGTTTAGCTATAGCATAATCTACTGATTTAACTGTTCAAACGACTTGCCCCTTTATTCTCACCATTCTTCCACTCATAGCCTTGTATCTTACAATATCAAGCTTTAGCTCTATTCCAAAAATCGCCTCCAAATTCAGAAGACAAATGATGGGCATACACATGGAATCGATAGCGACATATTTTTTTTTTTTGGAGTCTAACTATGCGCCTTAATAGCGACATATAATTGGTGGCGACGCAACTGGCACGCACGTTTCAGCCTGACTGAGGGCAGTGTACTCACCCACACATAGAATTCCCCACTTGCGACAGTACTATGGTTGGGAATCCACAGTCCTTTGCAATAGAACCATATACAATACATTATATCGAGAGATATTATCCATAGCCAACCGATCACGGAATGAGTGCAGCGCCGAGCTCGAGCCTGACTAGTGGTACTACTGGGGAAACCAGGCTGCATCAAGCGATCAAGGATTTTACAGAAACCCTTACTCCTTCCGAAAAAATTGTGCTTCAAAATGGTCCTTCTCCCGAACGGAATAATATCTTGGAGTTGACGGCTGCAATCAATGATAAGGTCTTTCTCAAATTCCAAGCAATAAGATATGTGGGCCGAGTGCAACAATTCTTAGAAACCTTCCAAAGGTTCTCTCCCATCATCGACATGTTCGTCTCGAGTGACCCAAAGATCTCTGCTCTTGTTTGGGGAAGTCTCAAGTTATTAATCATGGTAGGTGAATTTGATATTCGAAATTTTTGCAACAAGTTCAAGGCTAACATCATTTCCAACGCATTTATACCTCGTTGAACTATCTCCAATTCTTCTCAAAGTTAACCAGTCTTCTAGAAAGGATAGCTAAACTGGTTCCCATAGTCGACAGGCTTGAAAAGCTTTTTGACAACAGCAATGATCTCAAGCAAGCCGTTGCTGAGTTTTGGGCTATTGCAATATCCATGCTCCATAAGGCGTTCGGTTTCCTTCACAAGAAAGGTGAGTCTCCATTAAGCCCAGTTGGAAGTGCGATTCTGAGGAACTATATATTATGACTAGGATATAAGCGCTTCTTTGCAGCAATTCTCAGCCCCTTCGATGCCCAATTCCAAGATCTGGAGGATTCTCTGAGGTTCCAACGACAATACATCATGGACCTTGTTCAAGTTATCTCCGAAGAAGTGAGTCATGCCATGCGCCAACAACTTACCTTATTCGAGTTTAAAAGCGAACGATGGGAGCTGCAACGGAGTACTGAGAGCAAAGGTGCATACTCTCTTCCTGAAGGGGCACAAGGTAGTCATAAATGCATTAGGCGCTAACAATAATTTCTTTTGCGCTACGTATACAGAAGTGAAACTGCGGGCTTTGGTGAACTCCATATCTGATTATGATTATACTCTTACCTTCTCCAACTCCCGTAAGGAGCGGCACCCCGGCACAGGGCAGTGGCTGTTTGAGCGGCCAGACTTCAAGCAGTGGGTCGAAAATACTACTACAGGCACAATACTATGGTGTCATGGAATCCGTACGTAAACTATAACGAAACGACTGATACGTGCTCCTTTATGTTAACTCTCGTAGCGGGTGCGGGGAAATCGGTCCTGACAACGGCGGTTATTGATGAACTCCTATCTGGAGCATTGGCTCAAAGAAATCCAGGTACATTTGTTGGGTATTATTTCTGCGACTTTAGGCGGCCTGAGTCATTACAAATTCCTACCCTCCTTCAGAGCTTGGTGAAGCAAATTCTTACCATCTTTACACACAAAATCCCCCCCAAAGTCAATGAGATGCTGCCAACTTTTTGTAAGGGACATCCGAAGTATTCCTCGGAATCCAGTAACGAAAGGTGGTTTGATTTCCTCAAACTCGTGGCTTCAATTCCGGAACGATTATATTTCTGTATCGACGGTATAGATGAGTGTGAAGTGGGTGAGCAGTGTCATATTATGGAATACTTAAAAAGGCTACTTGAGCCAACAAAAGCGCTCAATTCAGGACAAGCACCGAGCACCGATGCCTTGGGTGTGCCGATTTCCAATAAGAAGCTCTACCTTTCAAGTAGGCCTGAAATCCCCATATCCAGGCTGCTTGACGAAGGCAGTTCCGCAAATACGCATACAAAGATTTCCTTAAATGCCCCAGGACTGGAGCGACCTGAAATGTGGAATTATATCATCGACAGCATCAAGGAAAGGTTGCAGCACAAAAGACTTCCTCAGGGATATGAACCGATGCTGGATGAAATCGGAAGAGCTCTCCTAGGATTGGCAAAAGGAATGTGAGTGATTTCCCAACTCTGTACAGTGCACATTAAATTTGAGTTTTGACACAAAAATTACGCAAGGTTTCTTTGGATCTCGTTCCAACTTGACGATATTTGCGCAACAAACAATGTCACGGAACTTCGAGAGGTATTGGCCTCGCTACCAGAGGGATTGGACCAAACATATGCCAGAATTTTGCGGAGGATCATAACCGATCGAGCGAGGAACCCAAAGGTCGCCACCAAGGTTTTTCAATGGGTTGCTGGGGCAAAGCGCCCACTGACTGTGGATGAGATGGCAGAAGCCATCTCAATTGAGCCAGATGATCAAACCTGGGAGAACGTCGCTCAAAGATACCCAATGGATAAATTCAAGGTCCTGGAAAATTGCGCGAACCTAATCGTTTTGAATAACGATGACACAATCCAGTTTGCCCACTCTACAGTCCTGGACTTCTTATGCTCACAGGATCTCATCCCTCAAGTCTGCCACCAGTTTGTTATTGACCGGAAAGCCTTGAATACCAGGCTAGCGCACACTTGCATTACATATCTTAGCTTTCCATGTTTTGAGCAAAGTGTACTAAAACATCACAAAATCACAAAGTGCACCCCGCTCAGTAGTCGCGATATCGGAGCGCAAATACCATTGATTCTTAGTATGTCCAACTCCGCTTTTGAGCGTGGGATTGGAAATACAGTGGCCCAATATGCCCGCATCAAGGCGTCATCGTTACCTGCTTCAAGGGTGGATCTGAAGCGAACCGTGGCATCAGCTCCTGAGGAGGTGGTACCTTCGTCAGCGGCGGCAAAATATATGCTGAATTATATTGCAGAGAATTGGTGGAAACATTGTTCAAAGGTAGAGATACTTGAGCTGTCAGTTGGCGAGCATTGGACGTCGAAGTTCGATGAGCTTTGTTTCCACCGAATGTTTCATGTGCAACACCTTCCATGGCTCCTCCCTGATTTTAAGGACTCGGCCCTGCGAGCCAGGGATGAATATGAGGCTCCTTTCACTTGGGCGGTTACCTCTTGCCACGAAGCCCTCCAGCATTTCATCATGAGCAAACTTTATAAGCTTGGGCTCCCACCAGCCACTCCGATCTCATGGGCAAGGAAGAACCTATGCGCAATTTCTAGTTCGACCCACATACAAGTTTATATCATTGCGGCTCCAGATGTCTTGTTTTCCGTTCCGGCAGAGCTTTATATTCACTTCCCAGACCCCTTGTTGGTAGCTACTTGCCGCGGCTACACGAAGGTGTGTAGAACTCTGCTTGACCGTAAGAGGGCCTTCGACCACGAGTCCGAGACTTTGGAGGTAGAGCGTGCGTCCGAGCGTTGGTGCAGGGTACTTCCACCAGGGCTCCTTGGTGCGGCGTGTGAACTGGGTCATGCTGAGATCATCAAACTATTCCTACAATTTGACGTGACCGCTATCAGCGTTATGCAGGGCATGGGCCCACGTGTATTCAACACTCGTGGGCTCGAGCGACCTATAGAGAACAGCTGGAGGGATGAGAAGTGGACGTGGACTCCCATTGAGCTTGCCTTCATCCATGGGCATTTACTCATAATCAACACTCTTCTAATTGGGATAGTGTCTTACCTAGATTGGGATGCTCAGCCACATCAATATACTAGAGTTCGGCTTAGTCTGTTGATTGACTTCCATAAAACAATACCCATTTCGCGTGTTGCAGATGGTTCGATGCTACAACCACTCAGCGCTACGAGGCGTTTTCAAGACTGGCTATTGCTGTATTTGAATTTTAAATTTCCAACTGAATCTCGTGTAAATAGACAATGGATCCAGGGTAATTGTTTCGAGTGGGACGCACCGACATGGAAAATGGCAGCCCTGCTTCACGCCTCCGCCACTGGCCGGACAAATGCCGTGCAACGTATTCTGGATATAAACGCAAGCGGAGACGACCCCAAGGATTATACATCCGAGACTAAAGCTTCAGCTACACTCCTGACTTTCACACCTGGTCTGGGTGTACTATGCGTGGGCCTTGGCCGGTACGCACTTCTGGCTGCCTTTGAAGAAGGCAGGGGCGCTGTAGCAAAGCTCCTCTTGGCTGCTGGTGGCCAAAAGCTCCGCGAAGCAGCAGATGGGCACGTTAAGCAGATTATTGGGATACAGGGCAAAAATATGCTTCACATTGCCGCTGAGAAGGGCCATATCGAGATGGTGGAAGCCCTCCTACTTAGCGATATTACAGGTTCCTATGTGAATTTCCTAAGTAGCGAAGGAAATACACCTCTCTATTATGCCTGTGTCAACGATAAACTCGACATTGCCCAGATCCTAGTGACAGCCGGTGCCAATATCCGAATTCCTGGAAAAGATGGACCGTTACTCCATGAAGCCTCAGCATTGGGTAAAGTGGAAACCGTCGAATTTCTCGTAAAATGCGGCGTTGACGTCCACATGCTAGACAATCGGGGCCGCACTGCTATGGAGGTGGCAGTCACCCACACCCAGAACACCGACCACTTATGCCTTCCAATCCTGCAAAAGCTTCTAGACTCCTGTCGCCATTCTCCAAGCTATCAAGCATATCTCGACAAAGCACTGTTCCAGGCTTCCGGCCGAGGCCTCCCTGATGTAGTAGAGTGGCTACTAGTGGAGGGGGCAGATTGTAATAAGAAATTCAATATTAGTGCTAGTGGCACCACTCCACTTGCAGAAGCCTGCGCACGTGTATGTGCCGGTATAGGTAATAAAGCCCGTTATAGGAAGGTGATCAAACATCTTCTCACCGCAGGCGCCGCTGTCAAGGTCCGCCACTACTGCGGTGACCTCGTTTGTGGGGCTAAAAAGACGCCATTGTATCATGCATCCCACGCCCGAGACAAAGAAGTAGTTCAACTGCTCTTAGCTGCCGGTGCAGATTGCAATATCAGGGCTCGTAAAGGCCGCACGGTGCCACAGGAGATCGAGAGAGCAATAAATATGATACGGAGGCTACGTTCAATGAGTCCGGCCTTTCGTTCAGACTACGTTTTAGATAACTTATGGGTAAAGTGGGAAGATATTGATCCTGGCAGCCCCGAGCCCAGTAGGCTTGTGGTATATGAAGAGATTCTGGCCTTATTCCGAAAAACTCCACCACTTGCATCTCCGTGAAGGGCCTGGCAGTGAAGGCTAGACGGGTGCAAAGACTACTGAGTTTATAGAGATGCTGGGGGGATTGACATGGCGATATTATTGCATGGAAGATTTCAGGACTTTGGTATCACTGTCTTCACTCTCAACTTGCTCATCTGTGTAGGTACTACTATTATTCCCGCTACCACTAGCGATATTCTCTTTCTTTTTCCTATCCTTTTAGTATTTTAGGGGTTTACGACAGGCAGGCCTGCGTCTTTCCTTCGAGTGTGCGTTTAAACCCACCGCGATGTGGTCTTTTGGTCAAATTTCTACACATACCCGAATAGGTAGTTCACTTCACTTTTCCCGAATCATAGTATGTTGAGCACTAGTATGGCCATATTTGTGTTTTATTACGCTACGATGAACTTGAGCCCTATGCTAGCACCTCCGCCTTCCCGTATACAAAGAAAAGTCCCTTCAAAAAGGAACGGAAGAGAGGGGAAAGGAAGAGACAAAAAGTGGAATAGGAAGGAAAAGAGGATAGAGAAAAGGCAATGAATGTAAACGAAAAGGAAAGGAAACTCCAGAGACCCCATCTGGATTATGGTTCGACGCTGCGCTCGTTTGGGGTTCTATCTCTCTCCTTCCACCGGGCTGCCACCCCTCTCAAGAAGGCCCGTACCTTGTAGGCTTCCCTTTGGAGAGCCACGAGTTTTAGCCAGGGTGGCCTGGGAGGAACAGGTCCGAGGTTCCCCTTAGCGCTGTAGCCGGATGTCATAGGTAATTCCATCGATCAAACTTGGTGAATACGGGCCAAGGCCGTAGCCATACTTAATTAAACATGTGTATTTGGGCCGATTCCCATGGTCTAACAATATTTTCGGGGGACTAGGTATCAAACTACTGTGGGACTTCCTACAATAATTTTTTTTTGTTTTGGAATATACCTATCCACGTTAACTACCCCCGGCGGTGTCGAAACAAACACACACCATACTTGTACATCTGTTACCCTGAGCCCACCCAGTTACCCTGAACTCAGCTTAATTTTGAAATCACGTCGAATGCAGTGAGTGTCTCGAGAGACATGCAACGGGCAACCCTTTTGGCATTGAATTTAATATTTCCGAGTAGGTTACTGCTTGCGTTCCTACTGTATCCATCCCAGCCGGGTGGGGTCTGGCTAGGAAAGCTCAGGGATGTGTGCAGTCGTTAGTCTGGTTGCACGGACAATCACCTCACTATCCCCCAGATAGGTAGGGTAGTTTGACCGAATGACAAAAGACCCACACAAACGCCCTGAGAAAATAAAAACATCTGAGAGGGGGAGGGGGGGGTTAAGATACATGGTTGCCGCGGTAGCCTTAATGGGGGAAGGTAGGTAGGTACTGTATGAAAGAGATACACAGTATAGATAAAATGAACATCATACCCGACATAGAAAGGAAAGTACTATCAGAGCCTGCAATTTTAGGGCAAAACCAACCCCCATTTAACAACTGGCCTAGGACTCTAGGGATCTGTCAAAAACTATTATCTGATAAGGATTAGTATATTTTCTCCAATGGGGTTAAATTTCCAAAATTTGGTATGGTCTTGAATATGTGAGTTTGGAGCGAGGTGCCTTGGACACTACGTAACTAGCTAGTGGACATATACTGCAGTGTCCATGGCCACCAAATATGCAAATGGGGTTTTGAAAGTCATAGTTTTGAGTATTGTAAGACAGGGGGATTTAATCATAGGTTTGTTTCTATTACAACAATAAGGTGCCGTTAAGAGGGGTGGTCCTCAGCTTTGCACTCCAGAGATTCTCACCTAGTGAGGTCTTGGCTAGCTCACCAGTTGTACAAGTATCCGAATGGCCTGGCCTAGTCCTAAGTAAAGACTTCCAAAAAAAAAAAAATTTCCAACAATACTATCGAGAGGCAAACTCAAGATTACCACACTCCCCGGTAAAAGCCAAAGCCACACGAGCAGAGAGCGTAACCAGACTACCAGGTGGGGTTGTCAGAAACCCCAGAGCTGATATCGGAATGTATCATGTATTTTTTTTAAATACGTTTTTAATAGTTTTTTGTAATCGATACCCAAAAGACTAGATAGAGTTGTGAGGTTAAGATATCACTTAGGCTTCTGGTATGGAACTACATCTCTGATTGACCTGGGTGGAATGCATGGTCTAGTTGAACAGATATCGAAATTTCGCGAGTACGCATCGGGTGGTATCAGATCCCAAACTGGAAAAAGAAAAAAAGAGAAAAAATATCATACAACAAAATCCCAACGCCAACCCCCGCCCCCCCCTCTGTGGGATACCCAACAAAACCAATCTAATGGCAAACCGCCAACTTCGCCACGGCTGGATCATGATCACTCACCATCCCCGCCGTACTTGCCCACGTATTCACATGTACATGTTCAAACCTCGGACTACCCTGCTCCATTAGCTGCCTACTTACAAGCATATGATCCAGTGTCTGGGTATTCATATCAAACAAATAGCTATACCTCTCCTCGGGAATCGTAAAGTCGTCTAAATCCCACATCACCCCGTTAAACACCTTCATTGGCGCGACCATGCTAAACTCGTTGAAGTCACCTGCAACGATGATTTGCGCGGAGGGGTTGTGGGCGAGGATGTCGGAAATAAAGTCCCGGATAATAGTGGCTTGCGCGAGGCGCTCGAGTACACCGCTATTGATTGGGGGGCGGGGTGACCCGTGTATGGAGGTGCTGCCGCCTTTGGACCCGAGATGCACGTTGATGGTGTAGATGGGGGAGGGGATAGACCGGGGAGGTGGGTTTGTAGGGAGGAACGCGGCGACGAGGGGTTTGCGGGAGTTTGTGAATGCGCGGTCGAGGGGGGAGATGCGGCCAGGGTTGGGGGAGAGGGTGCCGTCAGGGAGGATGCGGATGCGGGTGGTGCTGGTTTCGGGGGTGATGGGATCTGGGTTGATGAGTGTGAGAGTGTTGGGGTTGTAGAGGTATGCGGTGCGGATGTTTCCACCGGGTTGCCCGCCGTCAAGATTATTCACAGGGGGAATGTCGATGTGAGAGTAGCGGAGGCCGGTGAGGGCAAAGATTGCGTTTGAGAGCGACTCGAGAGTGGTGAAGGCAGAGACAGTGCCGGAGTTGGTGGGGCCATCGTTGTCTTGGATTTCTTGTAGGAAGACAAGGTCCGGGGTGCGGAGGTAGTTGACAATGTGCACTGCGACGGCGTTTAGGTGTGCGGAGTTGGGTGCTAGGTTCTCGACGTTGTAGGACCCGAAGGTGAGGTAGCATTCTCGGTTGGAGGTGAGCTGGGTTGGGGGCGCAGAGACAGGGGTGACGGGATTTTTTATTGAGAGAGCGGTGGTGGGGAGGATACGGTAGAAGCCGAAGGCGTATGTGACTACACCAGTGATGTCTGGGAGGGAGTCACCCAAGCGGATGTTCACGTCATTTTTGGTGCCGTCGAGGGGCTCGCCGATGAGGATCGCTTCGGGGTTGGCGTCAGCGCCGTTACCGTCTTTCCCGGGGGTGATGGTGAGTCCGCCGCGGCGGTTCCGGGAGGTGACGTTCCAGTCACCACCACGGATCCATATGTCTCCGTGGTTGTTTGGTCTGTTGAGCGCGGTGGGGCGCTTGATGGTTACGAGTTCACCTTCGAGGGATTCCCAAAAGTCGAGGCCGTAGAGCTCTGGTTCGAGGGTGAGGCCGGAGGTTTCTACCAGGCTGGCATTGTTTGGGATGGCAAAGACATCTCCGTTAGTGTCAAGCTTGGAGAAGAGCTCTGTCGGAGGGGCAAGGTCCCGGTTCAGCAAGACTGGCTTTGGGATGACAATGGGAGTGTTGGATTTGCGGAGGTTCTTTGGGCCGGTGATTTCAGTGAGGAACAGGTGGTTCTTGTCAGTCCTGTACTCTTCGACCTTTCCATCGATGGTGATGGTTTCTCCAACGGCGACGCTCCGGCGGATGGAAGTGGCAGAGGTGCCGGTGAAGACGTAGATGCTCTCAGAGGTGCGAATGTCCCTGTCGGGGGTTGGGTTGCGGAACCAGAATCCCGCGGGGCCAATGGCAGTCACGATACCAGTGACATCGACAACGGCTTTGTTGACGAAGGGTGAGTTGAAGCCTGGACCTTGGATCTCGGGGATGGTGAGGGCGGATGTGGGGGTGGATAGGAGGAAGAGGAGAGCGCTCAACGCGGTGAGGTGGATGGGGGGTCGCATCTTTGGGGCTGGGGATGGGTATCAGGAGGGGGGGGCGGGGTTATTCAGGTACTTGAGCACAGAGAACTAGAAGGGAAGATCAAGGAAGTTGACGGGGTATTTGGCCCAACAAATATCGCCCATTCCCGCCTATACAATCACTCCTAGGAAATGAACGAATGCTGGCATGATTGGACTGCATGTGTATCAGCCAGCCACCGACGTCGCCACCTCTGAACGTTACGTACTCTAGGACATATGACCCAGATACTCGGGTATACAGCATCTCAGCTCCCCACTGTCCCTTCCGCTAGCGGCTGACACTGTCTAGAGCGGGTATAGTATTCTGGTGCTGTTCAGCTAACAATTAACAGAATCTAACCAACCTACATACCTAAGTACCCACTTAGGTCGCGCATATGCCAATGGGCAGGGGGCGTGGAGGAGGAAGTATCATACTGCGAGAAAGGTTGGAGTGTAGTAGCTACATCACCTAGTCGTCGCAACTGAAACACAACATACTCCGTGGTCGTTGTGGGTATCATTTATTAAACATGGACATAGATCTGATAATCATAAAGCTTATCTGATTCTCAGCCTGATCGTGGTTGTCAAGCTCGCCGAGTAAACCCGACTTGCAACCATGTTTCCTCCAAGAAGGGGCAAAACTGGTCAAGTACCTATAAAGTGGGTATTGCGGATAGCATAAAAACGACTGGATTAGCACTCGATGTTTTTGTGGTTTTCTATAATCTTCACGGTTCAGAGAGCGCAATAGATAGCTGTCCATTGTCTAGCAAGCTCGAAATATACTCTTTATTCATACGAATACTCTCACACTCTTCCACAATTACTTCACTCGTGACCTCGTAAGCGGAAGGCGGAATGCTCTCCAACACCCCCACCGCCGCCAGTACCAAAGAGGAAAATGCCGTTTGAGATGGAGGAGGATGGTGATGGGGCTGAGGATGCAGACAGGGGAATCAAAATCGAGGTTTAACAAATACGAAATGAACTTACCACCACCAGCTCTAACCAATGGCGCAGGCAATAGCAAGTTCAGCGACGCAGCAGTAGCTGCTCTTCTGGAGGACGACTTTATTGACAACGAGATTCTCAGTAATGACGGTGAGAGCGAAAACAACGCCGAGGACTTTGATACCACGAATGGAGGCGATTGGGAAGAGCGAGAAGAGCGGTGGTATCTTGAGATTCCTACAGGAGCAGGAGGATGCCGGGTTACAGGATGGGAATGATACCCTACAATGTCCCATATGCGCTGACTCACTTCCACAGCGACCATTACGGGGGTTTAGCCGCGAGCTGGGGGAATGGGCTTATCTGGTGTACAAAGGATGGTAACTGCCAACCTAGTCCAGCAGAGGCTGGGAGTCGGTGCGAGGTGGGTCAGGGAGGTGGGGTGGGGGGTGAGGACGTATGCGGGGGG
>Ga0307514_10003752_pt1 | contig 14323 bp, 11 predicted proteins | sample 16_EM_MG_FD_203088 | JGI IMG/M metagenome (GOLD analysis project Ga0307514, IMG submission 203088) | Populus trichocarpa ectomycorrhiza microbial communities from riparian zone in the Pacific Northwest, United States - 16_EM | ecosystem: Host-associated > Plants > Roots > Unclassified | place... | reverse complement strand
CGGGCAGAAGACGTTCCACTAACTGTGCGTGAATCCTGTAGGGTAGCATACCGTCCTGCTAAGGCAGCTATATATTCTTCTGGAGTGCGGGCAGTAGATATTGAGGTTTCGCTCATTGCGTCCGGTGGGATCGATTTCTGTTATTGCAGATACAGGCACTGCACATGAGTGGAGAAAAGGAACTTCTTTAAACACGGAAATAATTTATGAAGGTTGTCACACTGTCTTAACGTCTATCGCCCTGTCTCAACGACATCTTTTTGTGTAGTTTTGTTTTTTGAGTCTGTAGACAGTGTGGTATGTGTCGCCATAGATGTTTGGGCGATTGACCGATATGTTTGTGATGGGATGGAATGTGGGAAATAGTATTGGGCGAGGTGGCAATGGGTAGAAGGGGTGATAATTACGGAGATTATTGTAGTTAGGAGGAAGTATTTGGTTGTGTTTTTTAATTGTTTTAATTGTGTTTTTTACTGGAGATATATTTATTACGTAGCAATAAACAGGGTATGCAGAAACAAATTTTCGGGCGCTGAAATACTAGAATAGGACAGGACGCGGTACGTTGGAAATAGTAGTCGGGGAAGCAGAACGTTTGAGATATCAGTTAGGGACGCAGTACATTTGAGATACCAGTCAGGGACACAGTGCGTTGGAAATGGTAGTTGGGGATGCGCTACATTGGAAATAACCAGCAGGGACGCCGTACATTGGAAATAGCAGTTGGGGACTCAGTACATTAGGAATAAAGAATAGGTGCAGAGAGTGGTGGAGTGGGCGCGTCAAGGACGAATTTGTAGGGAGGCGAGTATTGTGAGGTGGGAAGGGTGTGGCGATCTGCAGGAAGAGTAGGGACGCGAAGCGAGCATCGGAAAGAGTGATGTCATAGAGAAAATCTTTGTGAAGACGAGTTTTGCTATTCCGCGTCAGGTGCATCCTGATACTGTGATGCAGATTTTTTTCTTGCTGATGTCCTTCTGCACCACCCTACTACAGGTTACAGGCAGCGCAATATCGTTGAGGAGTCTATGTCCAGGGCACCCTATGCGTGGATATATGAGCTGCCAATACACGTGAGCAATACAGGCTTAGGGTTGGTGAGGATGGTTGGTTGGGACGCTCTCTAGCAGAGAGAGTGTACTGGTACAGCTGAGTTGCATGTCTATACGGCCGAGCTGCACGCCAGAGAAAGCAACCACATAATATGGTGGCTAGGCTGAGATTACCTGAGATTGCATGAGATCAGCTGCGTAAGTAACTCTGCATTGCCTATATATTCACTGTCTTGTACCATAGTTGCTTTGCTTTTTAAGCATTGTTTTGTCTTTGTATTTTCGCAATACATTTTCGCTGTTATCCAGCATGCATTTATGCCAGTCCTATCTACTTGGATAATACCCCCATATCACTGTGATAATTGCTCTTGATATATTTGGGTAGAGAGAACCCCCGTGACAAGAGACACCTGAGAGACACCAGGAGACACCGATGCCAGGATGAGACATAATGACACATGAAGCTGCACTGAATTTTTTTGCTGATACCTAATTTGATGGGTTTCACGTTCGATGTAGGATTGGAGGAATTTCTGGATTGTTGACTTAGCTTGACTAATATTATTGGCAGTTTGAGTGGCTTCTAATTCTGCTAAAAGTATATTCAGTCAAGCTATTAGTAGGCAAAGATTAGATTCTTCCAGATTATAGAAGGACTTTGGGTACCAGATAACTTCAGGTGTAAGGTTTACAAGTAGAAAAACTTGTAAATATATCTGCTAGTATTTTGTTGCTACTTAAGAGGGGGTGAGATATTTACTCTTATCATACTAGACACGTTGAATATATTAGATCAGGAAAAATATATTTTGTCACTTGAGCTTCAGAAGCCAAGTACACCCTAAACGCATTCTGCCAGTTAGGGAGACAGTCCTTTGGACAGCTGGCTTCTAGAGATACTCAGGAGACACGAGAGACACTTGAGAGACACCTAGAAGACACAGAAAAGACACAGGTCTATGCGAGATACCCAAAATGTCCAAAAGACACGTATTTATGACTGGCTTCTAGAGATACCAGCAAGACATCATAATCCCACTTTTTTTTTCCTGATATAGATCTACGTCAAGTGTACTGCATACTTGCCTCTTTTATATAGGGTACTAATTTTATTGCCATCTAGCTATATGTATCTTTCTTAGAAATAAGAATTTGTATGCAAAAGTAAATGATTAGCAATATATAATAAATTGAGTCAAATATTAGAAGCCTGTAAGAGATATCAGGAAGGAAAAGGGTTTGCCTTTTGTGCCTCTGATGCCCCAAGTGACGCAAAAGGCAAACTGTACTTCCAGAGGCCTACTTATCGGGAACTATGGTACCCAGCGGCCACCAGGTGCCACCAGAAGCAGTGTGGGTGCCATTAGGAGGCATTGGGACAAAGAAGAACTATGTGGGTGCCAATAAAAGATACAGGAGGCATGAATGAAGTCCGGCATCATAGACACTGAATATTCTTTGCTGATGGATTACAGATGTACATTAGGAAAAAAAAAGTGGCATCACGATGCCTTGCTGCTGTCGCTAGAAGCCAGTCCTAAATGCATGTCTTTTAGGCATCCTGTGCATCCCGCACAGACCTCTGTCCTTTTTGTGTTGCCCAGGTGTCTCCCAAGTATCTCTCGTGTCTCCTAAGTATCTTTAGAAGCCAGTTGTCCGCCCCTTAACTGGCAGAACGCATCTAGGGTGTCCACGGCTTCTGAAGCCCAACTGACAAAATATATTTTTTCCTGATGTATAAAACTCATAAGTCATCAAGCAAAGTATAAAAGAGAGGGGTTGTATACTAGCTAGGCTAAAGAACTTGATGCTATAGGGTGAAGAGCTATATGGAAAATACCATATATATGCAAGATAAAGTATGAAAGAATTCTTTTAGGAGAAGTTGACTAGCAAGAGTCTTAGAGAATGGTATATCAAGATAGGACCAAAAGAAGATAGTATAGGAGACAGGAAAGATACTAGGAAACTATGAGAGGCAGACAAACAGAGATTGTATTAGGAAACACTATGGTAGCATTAGGACATTAAATAATTTTTGCAGATATAAGATACTAGAAATAAGTAAAAGAAGAAAGAAAAGGAAGGAAGTATAAGAATCGGGCTTAGAATATATACTGCAATAACCTAAACTATGCAAAAGATATACAATAAACCACAAGTATTTAGAGATATAACTACTACATTATACTACCACGTTTTGTATTCTAATATAGAAGACTATAGGAAAAGAGTATGAGATTGGAGAAATATTTAACAAATAGCAAATTATAACATATTAAGAAATTGGACTTATAGAGTTATAAGGAAAAAATTTGGTATAAAAGGAAACTAGAAGAGTATATAAATATGTAATAAGTAGCAAATAATTAAATATGCATAAATCTGAGTTAGACACTGGAAAAGAAATATAATAATCAAAGAGAAAATATATAATATTAGCAAGATAAGGAATATCAGAAAGAACATAGTTTTGCAACATTTGCTTCAGGTACTTCAAGTATTTCCAGGAAATCAGTTTTGCAGTAGTTCACTTCAGTTTGGTTCCTGTCAACTTCAGGTTAGCTTCAGTTGCTTCATAAAGTTCTTGAAGTACTTGAAGCACCTAAAGCACCTGAAGCAAAATAATCTTCTTCCCATTGCAATATGGGAAAGGTAAATATATATTATAATAGAAGAACTATTTTAGTAATATATGCCTATTAGGTTAGTATTTACTCTTATTATAGTTAATAGCAGAAGTAGTAATTTTATACAATATTAGAAATTTCATATAGTATAGCTGATAGCTATCTTATAACTCACTAGTTTGGGAAATTAGAGTAGTATTTATGCTCCTCTTATATAATAGTAAACATAGCAATTTTGTATAGTATTAGAAATTTTATAGAGTATTAGAAATTTCATATAATAGAGTTCATAGCTTTTTTAGAACTCTCTAATTAAGATGATTAGGTTTGTATTTTCTAATTACTCTATAGCTAAAGTAGCAATTTTGTACTATATTAGTAATTCCAAATCATATATCTAGTCACTTTACTAGAACTTACTAGCTAACATAATCTAATTAGCAGGGGTTCTCAAAAATAAATAAGAGAGCAAATTATACTAAAATTCATTATACTACCCAGTTAGCAACTTTGTCTAAGAGAGTGAGCTATATGGAATTTTTTTGGACTACTCCTTATTATGTGTGACCAAATGAAATAATTAATTAGATAACATAAATACATTAAACTAACATACTTATACCAGGTCTCGTGTAGTCTCACAGCAAGACCCTGAACTCTGACCAGATATCTCATACCCAGACGCTTATCTACCTACACTAAGTACCCCTAGTGTTGAAATCAACATGCCTCAAATACATGAATGTAAGGAAAATCGATCTAGTACACTATCGTCATGTCAGGGCCTTGCTCTCGAGAATTAATATATCAAGGAACAGATAAAATCTTATAAACCTCTATGAGGTCTTCAACTGTATACCACTATCTGCGTGATTCTTTATTATCCTCCAAAGCAGCTAGTTCAATTGCATTCTCCCTATGAAACTCTAAATTTGCAAGCGAAGGGTTTGATTGTCATTACTGGCTACTTGTCTCTCACTGGTACTGCCTTTCCTATTTTTTGCTGCTTTTGCTGTCTGCGCTGGGTTTTGCTATCTTTCACTGGACTTTCCAAGTTTCACTGGTTATTACTGGTTTTGCTACTTATGTCATGCAATGAATGAGAAATTAATAAATTCATAATGCGGTAATACAACCCTCGACTCATCTTATAGCCCAGCCTATTCATTATATCATATTATGTTGTTGGCCAATAAAATTCAATCACAAAGAGCTACTGGTCAATTAATTTTAGCATAATTTGTGTTGTCATTTATTTTTGAGAACCCCTAGTATTTACTATCTTCTTACTCAACTACTAGACAAACAATTTTGGATAGTATAGCTAATAGCTCTACAAGAGCTTAGCAGATAAAATAATTATATTAGGATTTACTCTTCTCTTACTTAGTAATTAACATGCTACTTTTGTACAATATACCTAATAGCTCTTGTAAATGTTACTGGATAGAACAATTAGATTAGCATCTACTTTTCTCTTACTTGGTAGCTAGAGTAGTAATTTTGTCCAGTCTAAGCCATTTTGTACAGTATAGTTAATAGCTTTAATATTCTCTAAGATATATTACATAGAGTAGTAGGACTAGACATAGTAACTATGGCAAAGTGAATAAACTGGCAATTGTGAAACTGCAACAGAAATATGAAAGCATGGAATATCAGTGGATTATGTACATAAATCTAGATAAAATAGCATTGAAATGAAAATGCAAATAAAAATATATGCAAGAGGTACAACAAGTACCAATAGTACGAGTACCGCTAGTGAGCTTCTGGGAGTATCATGGGATAGAGTGGACAACATCAAGTGTCAGAGGTATTATGGGAGGGAAAACAAAATTGAAAGCACAAATCAGAATCATCAATTACAGTTGTAAATATCAATTACAGTTGGAAATATCAATTATGGTTGAAAATATTAATTGTAACTCGGCGCGTCAGTGGTATTGATGCCCACAATAAGCATTTTGAAAATAGGGTGATTTCGACATTGGCATTATAATGCCAGCGATTCAGGGATGGCATTGTAATGCAAGGTCTCGTATTATAATCAGGGGTTTGTACTTTTGGCATTATAGGCACAACTGTAACGGCGATGCTACAATAGCGTTCACAGGTAGGGGGGTCAAGGTACAAGAACAAGAAGTGCAAATGTCAAAGTAATACTGGCGTTATTAGCATGTTCGATAGGAACAAGATATAAGAATAAGAACACTGCTTGGGGCTTGTTATTTTAACTAACTAACTCAGCTCGCTTTTATAGAAGCGTTGATCTGATAACGAGTTATCTGATCCATGTCGATACTCCTATTAGGGCATAGCAAGCCTCGTCAGCTGAGCACCCTAATTGGGAAGTGACTACCCAATTAGGATACACAGTGCTTAAGTACATGGATTCTGCAGCCTGTTTCCTAATGCATTACACTCAGGCTGACATATATGAGATAACACCCAATTCATCCAATAACGACAATCCAACACATAGTTTCCCAAATGTAATATCAAACAACAATAGATAAACATACATGAGAGGTTATCTGAGGTCACATACTTCATCTAGCCCAATCCTTAATATCATGCTATATCGACACACTAACTGCCTTCTATCTAGAGGTTGATCAGGCCTCCGAGTTAGCAAGTTCAGTTGGTATTGGGGTTCCTGGCTGCACCAGAAAGGTCTTCTTACTAGAGCTGTAATATTACTCCCTGTTTCGAGGAAGGTGTCCATGCCTGAACACAAGCTTCTAGCAATCTCTAGAAACAGATCGTGTTAGCAATAGCTCGAGTAACTTGGTGGCCACGGGTACTAACACTTCACGATCTAGATACCCTCCTCCCTAGAACCTGGAGTTCCACAAGACCGGTCTGCCTATACATGTATGCCATGGCCATTAAAAACCTTTCCTATCACCAAAAAACCCAGTGGAAAAATGCGATGATAAGAAGGAGGTAAAAGGTACCATGTACTTCAAGAGCATTTACTCGATGCTGTCTCTCAATCTCTTAAACTTCTCTCTCATCTTGGGGCTTATTGGGGTGGTGTTCTCGGAACTCTCGTAGCTTCTCAGGACAATTGTCCAACTTCTTCTACGTTTCCCAAGTGTCTTCAAACTCTGTATATCCTACCCAATGCACTCGGTATTTGACCACTCCTCTAATCTTTCGAGAGTTGACAATGGACTCGACTTCATAAATATTAGGGTCATCCTCGTCCATGTCTTGGTCTTCATCTCTTCTGTGGAATGGCTTCAATAGGGTGGTATGCACAACGTTATGTCACCGGGTTCCTTCTGGTACTTCCAATCGATAAGCATGTGAACCAATAGTTTCCAAGAACTTGTAGGGTCCTATCTACTTATTAGTTAGGGATCGGTTGTTGCCTGCTCGTATTTGAAGGTTCCGGCGGTCCACTAATACTCAGTCATTTACTGCAAACCGTCGTGCCCTTTCGAGATATATAGCACTTCATTTGTTATTGATTTGCTTGAGAGTATTATGAACTTGGTTGTGTACTATTGTCATGCGGTCAAGCCATTCCTCAGTGGTAGGAGAGGAGAATTCGTAGTCGTCACAGAGATGCATAGTGCGAGCGTCAAAGCCATACAGGCTGTGGTAGGGAGAGTACTTGTGGGTGGATGTGGTGGCAGTATTGTAGGCAAACTCAGCAAGAGGTAGTCAAGTTCTCCATCGATATTATCTATCATGGCAGTATATTTGGAGGTACTGCTTAAGGGTCTGGACTGCTCGTTCTGCAAGTCCATCAGTCTGAGGGTGGTAGGCTGTTGATAGGCGGAGATTGATCCCAAGGCTCTTGTTGATTTCTTTGAGAAACTTCGAAGCAAATTGAGGCATACGGTCAGAGATGATATGCTTGGGTAGGCCATATAGTCTCCAGATCTCGTTCATATATACGGCGGCTACGTCTGAGGCTGTCCATATTGTTTTTGCTAGTATGTAGTATTGTACTTTGGTGAATTAGTCAGTAACGACAAGGATGGCATTAAATCCTTTAGACTCAGGTAACTCTCCAACGAAATCCATAGCTATCTCTTCATAAGGTCATTCCCCAGTTGGCATTGGTACCAACTTTGTTTGCCTGCTATGCCTATCTGCCTTTGCCTTCTGGCATCTAATACATCCTGCCATATACTTTGCCACATCTTCTTACCATCCATCCCAAATAAAATTCCGAGAGACCAGCTCTTGAGTCCGATGCCTATCCCAATACCCTGCTACTTTACTATCATGATGCTGGTGTAGCACATTAGTTCGAAATTCCGGAGGTACAACCCACAGTCCTTCTTTCTTTTCCCAGGTCGATATATCAATCCCAGGTAGTTCCACATCTTCTCTATCCAATTCCTCATCCTCCCCATCTACTAAAAGCTGTCCTTCGTCAAAAAATCAGGCTTCCATGCTAGATTTCTCCTCCACTGAACATCTAGACAGACTATCAGCCTTGTCAATCTTCGATCCAGGTTTGTAGTAAATAGTGTAAAAAAATTCAGATATGCGGAGGTATCACGACACTTGATGAGAGTTGAGTTTCTGCTTTGTGTCAAAGTATTGCAGACCCTGATGGTCTGTATAGATGTTCACATGCACGCTAACTAGCCAGTCCCTCCACTTCCCGAAACTATCTACAATTGCAAATAGCTCCGTATCATGAATTGGTCAGTTTCGTTGGGTAGCAGTGAGAGTCTTTGCATGGTACTCAAAAGGATGTAGACGCTTGATACTATTAGTGATGTGGTATTGACTGAGGATGCCTGAGATTGCTTGGTTGCTAGCATCAGTCTCGATAATGGTATCAAGACTTCTGTTGAACTGTGTAAGGATAGGTGGAGACATGAATCATTGACGGAGCTCATCGAAGGCTACTTGCTGCTTAGATCCCCAAGCAAAAGGTATGTCTTTAGTTAACTCAATTAAAGGCCTTGCCTTGGAGCTATAGTTAACTATGAATCATCGATAGTAGTTGGCAAAGCCTAGGAAGGCCTGGACTTCCTTCTTCTTGGTAGGGACAGGCCACTTAGCTATGACTTCAAGTTTGGCGGGATCCATTTGTACTTGCTGACGGTTGATGATATGAGCAAGAAAGAGAGTTTGCTTGACATGGAATTTGGACTTTGGTATGTTGACTGCTAGTCCATGCTCGACACACTTTTCAAGGACCTTTTCGACTATTGCTTGGTGCTCTTCCTCTGTATCTCCACCAAAGATAAGTATATCATCCAAGTACCAAACACATCCTTCAATGTTCTTAAATATTGTATCCATCATTTCTTGAAAACTAGCAGGGGTATTCATCAATCCAAACGGCATAACAGTATACTCAAACAATCCCTTCTTAGTCCTGAACGGAGTCTTCCACTCATCTCCCACAGCAATTCTCAACAAGTTATACCCATTCTTCAAGTCCAACTTTGTAAACAGCTTTTCTCCCTTCATCTTGTCTAGCAGCTTACTAATGAGAGAGAGAGGATATTTGTTTGGTATGGTCAGTCGATTGAAGGCTCGCTAATCGACACATATATGTAAGGTGCCATCTTTTTTGCGGACAAAGAGAATAGATACACCAGTAGAGGAACGAGAACAACGAACTTTGCCAGTAGGTACTTCAAACTTGAGGTAGTTCTGCAGGGCTTCATCTTCTTCCCACGTGGTCTTGTAAATTGCTCTAGTAGGTATCTTGACATGAGGATTGATTAGGGGGATCTGGTGATCCCATGGCTTATGTTCGGGTAGACGGGCTGCCTGTTCAGCAGAGAAGACTTGTGCATAATGATTATATCTTTCACGGATATTAAGGATTAGCAGTACATCTCCGTCAAGCATAGGCTCAACATCTATATCAATAAGTGTAACTGAGGGTATCCATCTCACAGAACAGGGAATTACCAAACCCACTTCAACATTCCTTAAATATCCTTCCTGAGTATCCACCAGGAACTCATTCTCAATTAACCAAGATAAACCCAATATCACATCCTTCTCCCCAATATCTAAGACTTCCATGTCTAGAGAGAACTTACCTAAAAGAGAACCCTTAGAATAAACACGAAATGAACTATTAACCACATAATTTCCTCCAGAAAGTATAGATCCATCTCCTTGCTTCACATGAACCTTCCTAGCTCTTTTTCATATACCCATCTTTATTGCCAACCTTTTTCCAACCACAGGTACACTCGCTGCACTATCTATCACAGCTTCCACTTCCTCCCCAGCAATCGTAATCTGTACTGTGAGTAGTGGGGTATGTCGAGGAGTCCGTCCGACAGTAGTTGACGTACTTCTTATTCGTTTTCCTGCTGTTGTTGGTCCTCTTCTGAACCTAGTTCAGTAATTCGGAAATGACCCTTGTCTGTCTTTGGCTTGTTGTTTTGTGGCTGGTGTTTGACCAATGCTGTTGATGCAGCTTGCTGTTGCGGGGCTGCTTGTATTCTTCGAGGTTGTGGGCTATTGTGCCAGTTGTTCCTACACTCAGCAGCATAGTGTCCAGCTATACCACACTTGTAGCAACGATTGTCCTTGATCCTTTTGTTGATATGGTCCTGACTGATATATGGTCATTTGGTATCTCGGGTATCTCGAGAAGGTACGGTGCCTCCCCTGAGGGACGTAGTAGGGGCTTCTTCTCGACCACGCTTCTTGGATGTGGGTTTGTGAGATGCCTGGTAGTCTCTGGCAGAGAACTCCTTTGATATAATATCCATCTCGATAAGTCGTTGACGCCATTCACTAGGCTTTGATTGTAGTTGTTCATAGTGTGCCACGTGTCCATGGAGCTTAGGTGCTAGCCCATTGAGGATTACGTTGATGAGTTGTGCTTCTGGAATGTCAGCATATGCGTTCAAGCTATCGAGTTCTGTAAGGTAGTCCCGGACTGTTCCTGTCTGCCGTAAGTTGATTATCTTCTGGTATGATCGATCCGCACTATAATGGTCTCCATAGTATAGATATAACCCATCCTGAGCCTCATTCCATGTAGCATACTTGACCCTATTTGTCTTCCACCATTCGAGTGCCTTGCCTTCCAAACATAAACTAAGATAAGCCAATCGTTGCTACTCACTAGTAATCATCGTAATTAGGAAATATTCATCCATCTGTAGGCTCCATCGTTCCAGTGCATTTGTATCGCCACTGAACTTGCTAGGGGGGGGAGCTTTGCCTGCTCTCATTTGATTATCAGGTGGCGGGGGTGGAGGTGGGTTTTGTGGAGGTGTACGTGGTGGAGGTGGTGGTGGTGGGTCTTGTGGAGATAGTGGAGGAGGTGGATTCTGATTATCTGGCGGTGGAGGTGGAGGCGGAGGTGCGGCTGCCGCTACTGCTGCTGCTATGTCTTCTAGTTGCTGTACAAGGGAATTGGTTCGACCTTGCTGTGGCTGGGGACCAACAGGTTGTCATTCGAGTGCTGCAATTCGTTGTTCAAGACGATCCATACGTCGATCATTCTTTTTCTCATCACGGTCACCTCTTTCCTTAAGCCATATGAGGTTTGCATTAATTAGAATAAACTGTCTATTTGTACTGTCCTGTACTCTGAGTATGATTTGCTGTATTTCTTCAAGAGCTGAGAGCGTATTCTGTAACAATGTTGATGTCTGTTGGTCTGCTGCAACTGCTGTATTGTGGACGGCTGCTGCTGTTTCTTGCAGGAAGGATTCAGCTCGAGCGTGCTTGGACTGTAGTTTCTTGAATTCCTTGATTGCTGCTTGCTTTTCTAGTTCGAGTTGTTGCATCTGCACTCGTAGTTTGGCTAGTTCAGCAGGCGAGGGGGCAGGGGTTTGACTCTTTGGTGCTGGTGTCTTGCCCTTGCTAGATGATGGCAGAGGCTTCGGTGTAGGAGTAGCATAGTGCACTAGCAATTCTTCGTCAGTACTAGGGGTAGTCAATAACCTAGTTACCAACTTTTGGTAACCACTTGGTGGTGTTTCCCAGTATCTTGGCCACGCCCTTTATTGGCCATGTTCTGAAGTTCAGTATCACAAATGTCTTAAGTGGTTACTGCACCGGAGAGTCCAGTAACCACTTGAAAAGTAACGGGAACGAAAGTAACGGAGCTTATTCAGTGAAAATATCCTATGATCACTCAAATCAAACCCCTATCAACCCACCCTCAACTCACACCACCACGATCACCAATGGCATCTCAACGAGCCTCACTTGTTCCATGGTTAAAAGAAGAGATAAAACAACTAATAGGGTGGATGGAGGAGAATTCAGAGGAATTGCGAGGAAAGCAAGCGAAGTGGCATAAAGATGTCAAGGATGAGCTTTACGCGAATAAGGATCATATCACAGTGAAGGAAATTGGTGATAACGCTGCGAACAGGAAGAAGCAATGGAAAGAGATGAAAGCAATGCAGGAAAAGTCTGGGTGGAGGGTAACCGAGGCTGATAATGAGTAGTCCATCAATGAAGCACTGGAGAAGAAATGCCCATTCTTTTGGTGACTTGCTGTGATATGGGGAAGTCGGCCAAATGCTATGGTTATCGCCCGTCAATGCAGCCAGCAATGACCTGTGCAGCATCTTCAAGATCTCGTGAGACTGCTGACTCCTTGCTTATGCGTGGCATCGTAGGTTTTGGTGGTGATGGTACGGGTACATATTTTGTATTACTTATGGTTACTTAAGTGGTATTCAATAACCTCCTGCCTACTTTGGTTAGTGACCCAAGAAACTAGTAACGCCACCAAGTGATTACCCAAATTTGCAACGAGATTATTGACTACCCCTGGTAGATGATGGGGCATCAGTAATACCTCTTGGTAGATTCCACTGCTATCCTAGGGAAGAGATAAACTCTTCAGCTTGTGTATGTAGTTGTGCAATAGCTCTAGCGTCTGACATATCATCATCTGTATCACCAGTAGGTATAGAGGGCAATCCTCGAGGTGCACTCATGCTGAAGTATAGGCTTCGTAAATGTAAATGTCGAAGCGGTGTGATGTAACGGCGGTGCTACAATAGCGTTCACAGGTAGGGGGGTCAAGGTACGAGAACAAGAAGTGCAAACATCAAAGTAATACCGGCGTTATTAGCGTGTTTAATAGGAACGAGATATAAGAATCAGAATACTGCTTGGGGCTTGTTATTTTAACTAACTAACTCAGCTCACTTTTATAGAAGCATTGATCTGATAACAAGTTATCTGATCTGTGTCGACACTCCTATTAGGAAATAGCAAGCCTTGTCAGCTGAGCACCCTAATCGGGAAGTGACTACCTAATTAGGATACATGCTGCTTAAGTACATGGATTCTGCAGCCTGTTTCCCAACGTATTACACTCAGGCTGACATACATGAGATAATACCTAATTCATCCAATAACGACAATCCAATACATAGTTTCCCAAATGTAATATCAAACAATAATAGATAAACATACATGAGAGGTTATCTGAGGTCACAGACTTCGTCTAGCCCAATCCTTAACGTCATTGTTGGTGCACAGTATACCATCAGTGTCTAGGTAAACCTGGCACCCAGTGATTACGTTTTGTCCTAGCGGTTATACTCTCCAACAGGTTATGAGCCCAGTGCGCATGGAGCACAGGTTCGATTCCCTGAGAGAGTGCTAGGACAAAAGGAAGGGTATTAAATAGTTACTTACAATGATATGAGCCCTAACCGCCGCAGTTTAATGTTTAGTTTATTGGCCCTGAAGTATTTACCAGGAGCATAATTGTTGATTTGATCCCTGTGTGCGGTTTGGGGGCAAGTGTTGGTGCACAGTATACCATCGGTGTCTAGGCAAACCTGGCACCCAGTGATCATATTTTCTCCTAGTGGTTATACTCTCCAACAGTCATGCTATATTGACACACTAACTGCCTTCTACCTAGAGGTTGATCAGGCCTCTGAGTTAGCAAGTTCAGTTGGTATTGGGGTTCCTGGCTGTATTAGGAAGGTCTTCTTACCAGAGCTGTAATGACAACGTGCACATAGTACAAATTTTCTTTTTGCTGATACAGTGATAACACTCCAACCCTTTGTATGCGAGAATCGATCCAGTACACTCATGTCATGTTGAAGGCCTTGCTCTCAAGAATGGATATATCAAGGAATAGATAAAATCTCGTAAACCTCTATAAGGTCTTCAACTGTGCTCCACCATCTATGTGATTCCTTATCATACTCCAAACCCACTAGTTCAATCGCATCCTCCTTATGCTACTCTAAATCTGCAAGAATTGCCTTGTCTTTGCTTGTCTGAGGCATGTTGATATCGACACTGGGGGTACTTAGTATCAGTAGATAAGAGTCTGGGCACGAGATATCTGGTCGGAGTTCAGGGTCTTGGTATGAGACTAGGTACACGAGATCTGGTACGAGTACGTTGGTCTGTTGTGTTTCTGTCATCTAATTAATTATTTCATTCGGTTGCACGTAATGAGGGGTAGTCAAAAAACATTCCATATAGCTCACTCCCTTTGGCAAAGTCGCCAAGTTGGTGGCATAATTAATTTTAGTGTAATTTGCTCTCTTATTTATTTTTGCGAACCCTCTAATACTCTCTTTACTTCTACCTCTTTCAGCACTCATAACTTCGTAATTCTTACAATATATAGCACCGTACCTAAGGGAGTTCCTTACACATACCACATGATATGCCCACCCAGGAATC
>Ga0307514_10003751_pt1 | contig 14328 bp, 12 predicted proteins | sample 16_EM_MG_FD_203088 | JGI IMG/M metagenome (GOLD analysis project Ga0307514, IMG submission 203088) | Populus trichocarpa ectomycorrhiza microbial communities from riparian zone in the Pacific Northwest, United States - 16_EM | ecosystem: Host-associated > Plants > Roots > Unclassified | place... | reverse complement strand
GCCTTGTACGTATACACTATCGGCGCGGCCACTCCCCAACCAAGCTTGAGCTTGATTGACCAGTGCCGCCACGAAGTCCGAGGACACTCTGGGAGGTGTGACCACCGGGCAACAACAACTCAAGTAGGTCTCCGCCACTCGATGATTTAGAGCCCGGATTTCGTGTGGCAACGATGGTCCGGCATTATTCGACCAATCGGCCAGGGTTTTTCTCAGTCTCAGGCTATGCCCAGGAAATGCAACTTCAAGGCAATCGTGACATCTCCAAACCAAACCATGTGGTCGTTCCGGACAACCTGCCGGATGCACATATGCATGTAAAACAAACATAACGAGAGAGACGGACATAACAGATGAAACAAAAAATACGGAACGATGTTCCTGAGAGGAGGTGAACAAAGCGAGAACACCATTGAAGGAAAGTAACATTATCGAAGGACGAACGGGAAGGCGGGGTGGGGTGGTCGCGAATATCAATCCGCGTGGTGTAGAATGACTTGGATTCGACATTGATCTACATGGGGCACGCGAGACTTACTACGTCGATAGTGGCATCCCCTTGAGCCCCTTCGGGCGAGCGATTGCTGCTCTTCAGATCGGCTTTCCTGGACAAAGCTGTTTGAGCTTCAATTCGCAGAGACACCGAGGCAATGAACCTCGCAGCCCCAAGGGTGTCATGACATTGGCGATCGATGAAGAAAGGAAAACAAGTCGAAGCAAAATCTTCCACTGATGGTCATGCCACACGCAATCCTAGAAAGGTAGAGCTCATGCACACGACTGACACAATGAAAATGGCGTATATGGTTGATATTGAGTAAGAAGAAGGCCCAGCAGTTTTGACTATGCGAGAAAGGAGTAATGCGATTCAAGAAACAGTCTGTAGGGTGCAGGAGGATGAGTGTGGGGTGCAAGGTGCAGTAACTAGTCATAAACACAAAAGAGTCCAAGTGGCTCAAAGAGCAAAGAAAATGATAGTGACGAGTCTTAGTTTGACGATCGAGACGCACAGAGGGAGAGGGAAAGGTTCGTAAGAACAGAGCCCGGCAAAACCAGCCACCAACGATGACGAGAAAGGGATCGAGAGCAGAACGAGTAACATCGTCACAAGATGCAGAGGTGTCCTAAATCGGGCAGTCTGGGATGGTGACGCCCTTGAGGGTTTTGCTGTGGAAAGCAATCAATGTTTGTGTCTTTGAAAGAGCGGACGAGATACACACTTCTGGTAGAATAGACCCCAGTGTCCCTCTACACCGCCGAACAAGTCGTCCTTCCACTTTTCATCAAAGAACTCGAAGAAGAAATACTTGATTCCCTTCTGATTCGATTGACAGACGAAGCTGTCGAGGAAAGTCTGAAGGTTCTGTTCACTGGCGTCCGAGGCTCCGTTGTTCGCATTTCCCGCGTCCTTGGAAGCCTTTGAATGCAAACCGCGAATCAGCACTGTGGTACACTACCAGAAAGATAGCACTCCTACCGTTGGCCAGCCAACCTCAGCGATGGACATTTCTGGTTTGTTTGACAGTGCATTTGCAACATCGACGTTGGTCTGCTGGAAGAAATCCCATGTCCATTGTGGGCCATTCTGGACAGTGGTGTTGGCAAACCATGGGTGAACGTTGGCCATCTGTTACGCGGGCATCAACAGGTGTGCGCAAATGGTCACGAATCCAGACATACGCCATAGTCAACGGCTTGCAAGACTTTGGTATTGAAGTAACTTCCAGCGTCCGAGTTTCCGACGGGAAGGGATAATCCGAGGTCCTTGAGGAAATTCCTTGTGTCGGTGATGTTGACGATGAGCAGATCAGCGCCTTGGTTTCCGACAGCGCCGTTAGGATCACTCCCTCCACTATTGGCGTTGAGGTAGCTGCACGAAGGGGACGGAGGCGAGGCAGGATCAGTGAGGATCGAATCAGCTCGGGCCCGAGTTCACTTACTTGAGCATATACTAGAAAGGAGCCACAGGGAGAGCGGTGGCGGATCAGATTTTGTCCGCGAGTCAAGAGCAAAGGATGCATACCTCGTTCCCAACTGTCAGGGATGATGGTCAGCTGGAGGTTCTTTACGAAAGCACCGGGAATCAACCCACCAGTGATGCCAGCGATATGATTGGTACCGTATGTCTTGAGCGCATCCTGAATGGCGACCTTCTGCCTATCGTAGGCGGTGTAGTCACCGACAGGGCTGACGTATATACCGAGGGTAACCATCATGTCAACCTTGGTTTGGTTGACGGCCTCGAGGACGAGATGTGAAAGGTCACAATCAGAACCATAAAGCCGGATACGCTGCAGACAAGAAAGGTTAGCACAAACGTAAAGGAAGAAGGGCAAAGCATGTGAAGTTCTCCCTCCGCCAATTGTCCAAAATTAGCCCCGGTTGTAATTGGGCGGCATTACAATTCTGAGAATCGTGGAGTGGGGTTACGAAAACCCACCTTGGTAAGCTGAGACATGAGCTGGATATCGACGATGACATCCTGCAATGCAGCACCGCACTCAGGGTAGATGACACCGTTGGGTGAATAAGCCAAGCCGTAAAAGGACTGTTTGAGTCTGTCGTCCTTCTTGAAAGTGCTTGGATCGTTTGGATCATCCTGCTGCACAGGAGTGTTGGTGTTGTTCCCCGATGTTCCATTGGTACTTGAGGTCGAGCTGGTGCTGCTCCTGTTCTTATTTGCAACAGACACGCCGACGCCGACACCAATAGCGATAATCGCTGCGAGACTGACAACAGCACCAATGACCTGCAGAAAGAGAAGGGATCAGTCCATGCACACGAATTACCCGAACGCAGAAGCTCTTGGCAGAGGGCCAAGGCACCTTCATATTAACCGATATACTCTGGTAGGCCACAATGAAGGGATAGAGGGACATACCAACAACTTCGCCTTGCGATTACCGGCCTGCTGCTTGTTCAGCCATGCGGAAGAGGAGGAGAATCGCCCAGTTTCACCGAGGTGGGAGTAGCTGGTGTTGTGGCCGTCATTTACCATACCCGAATAATTTGTGTTTGAAGGAGTGTAAACAGTCTGTTGGGGCAGGGTTGCTTGGTAGTCGGGGTTATGCTGGGGCTCCCGGAGGCGGGATAATGAGAGGAAAGGCGAAGAGGGGAGGGGTGGATGGCAGTGGCGGAAAGCGGGAGGGGGATGATCAGGGGGAGAGTGTAATTATAGCAAGGACGAGGCGGGACGAGAACCGGACAAGAACACCAAGGAGATGACAAGATGTAACATGTAAGCGAGAGTCCGCAGTCGACGGAAGCCGAAAACCAACAAAGTAAGAGCTAATTCTTAAAAATCGACAAGGATTGTACTCACGAAACCATCTCCAGGGTCAGCTCCAGGGTCATCGTGAGGTGTCATCGGAGAGTATGCTTGTCTGGCCGGCATCTCTGGAGCGTGATTACTGGTATGCGATCTGATTACACGGGGGTCGTGATAGTGGTGGTCGTGAGGATATCGTATCCCGCACAGTCAAGGATGTTGCAGAGCAAGGGAGGACTGGTGCGGACAAAGAGAGCGAGCGCAATCGGGCAGTGTGGTTTGGAATTACTCGATATGTACATTTCAGTTCATCCTCAGGGACGCACAGGTTGGACCCCTCAACGTCGTCTCTTAGTCCAGTTTCACCGTTTGTTGCATCAAGCTACGGCCGATAACTACTCCTAAAACCAGGGTATACGGGAACAATGCGGGTTCGGGATTTAGATTTAAATTTTAGGCCTTTGCATATTCAGCCTTGATCACATCCCCCATCTTCTCTGCCACGGCCAAAGTTGGAGCTGCCGTGTGTCCAGCGGGGATCCTGCAAAACGAATTCACAATGGTCAGTGCCAACATATCCGGCCTGTCATGAGCAAGGTTCACTCACGTCGGGAACACGCTAGCATCAACCACTCTCAATCTCCGGACGCCGTAAACCCTCAGTTCTTCATCCACGACTCCCCCATCTTCCCTCTTCGCCATGCGTGCGGTAGAGGTAGGATGATACAACGTATTTAGCCTCTGCCTCACAAATTCTTCAATCTCCGCCGTCGTGGCCTTAAAGAGATGGTGATCTAGTGTCGGATCATCATCTCCGGACCTATCTACCACCTTGCTTGCCAGAGGCTCGGCTTGGATCACCCGGAGGAGTAGTTTTACTCCCTTAACTAAAACTTGTACGTCGTGTTGTGTGCTCAAGTACCTGCCAACCGAGAGTCAATGCCTGGAGCGCCCTAGATCAGGATGGTAACAAACCTTGGATCGATCACCGGACTGTCGAACGGGTCGTTCGACTTGAGCCTCACGGTCCCCAAACTCGTTGGTCGCAGAGCAACTGCATGTACTCCCAACGACGATTCCGTGATGGGATCGGGAACCCACGTATTGTATCCCATCGGGGTTACGATCAGTTCTAGGTCTGGACACTCAGGGCCCGAAGTCGAGTCTTCTGCGAGAGGAGGCTCTTCGGATTTAGGGAATAGTTTGGGATCATCCGTCCGAAGAAATGCTATCCCCTCTGCGATCTGGTAACAGAAACGGCATCCATGTAGACCATTAGCCCCACCGATTTAACACGCAACCTGATCGCTCACGTTGGTCGTCAACGGCCCGGTCCCCTTCCATGACCATTGGAAAATGGCCCAGGCGAGCTTCAAATTCAACCCTGCGGGTTTGAGCACCCGCCCAAGGCTGTGACCGCTCTTGTCGAGGAGGTTAATGTCAACGACAGGATGATCCATCAAGTGCTCTCCAACCCCAGGAAGGTCGACGAGAGGGGGCACGTCGTGGAAGGCGAGCTGAGCTGCTGGTCCGATACCAGAAAGCATCAGAATCTGTACGCAACGTCAGATCCGAGCATTTCGAACACAGAAGGTCACCGACATGAGGTGTGTGGATTGCCCCGGCACTAAGGAACGAAATCAAGTTGGTCGATGGAAGGCCGGCCGAGGCGGCAAAACTCACCAGAGAATAACTTCCTTCCTGGCTCCGACCTTGAACCTGGGACCATCACGTGAAGACGTGAATTCGACTCCGACTGCCCGCGGCTGGTCGCCCGTCTTGTCGAAAACCACCTTGGTAACAGTGGCGGAGGTGATAACCCTAAGGTTCGGACGCTCAAGCACTTGAGGGGTGAGGTAGGAGTTCTCCGCGGTAACCCGACGCCCCTTCGGATCCACAAAGTTGACTAATGCGGGAGTCAGTGCCATTGCTCAGAGACAGACTGTTTGACGAAACTTGTCTGCAAAACACGAGTTAGATCGTCATCAGTCAAGGTTGTGGACCACGATCACCTTTGTCGCGCCCATGGTGCCCTTTGACGTGTTGACATCCGGGAAGGTGGGGATTCCGACCGTCTCGCACGCACGAATGAACTGTTGCGTAATATAAGAGTTGTGTCCAAAATACCCAGCTAAGCATCAACAGCTCGTCAACTTCTCGAACGAATTGGCCGAGACATTAACTCACTTTTCATCGGTCCACAAGAGCCGCGTTCAGAGATATCCACATCCGGGTGATCCTTGTGGGGGATGAAGGTCTCGAATTTCAGGAAGTACCTATGCCGGTCTCTCATATTAGCCTAAATCCCTTGACCAGGTGACAAACATGTCACTTTTTGAGACCTTCGTAGGACCAAATGGAGTTATCTTTGGTCTTTCCCAAGAATTTCGGCCATTCGTCATAGTCTGAGGGGGCAGCATGATGGAGGCTGGTCCAATATACCGTTCAGCCATTGACGGGCGAGTTCACGAAGGAACTGACATCATAGCGTTGATTGCGGTACCTGATAAGCCAGATATGGGCAGACAGATTTTCGTGAGCCAGACGGCGATGATCTAGACGTTTGATCAAGCGACGTGACTTACATCCACCCAACAGCCGGGCTGGCCGCCAAAAGCACAGCAGAAGCGGTTAACCGACATGAGGCGCGAGATTTCAATGGTCAGGCGAAAATGCGCACCTCGGGGCCAATAACGAGAAGCACCACCAGCGTTTTGCTGTGCGACTGTGTTAAGCCCATAATCGTGCTTGGTCTTGAACAACTCGTGGAAGGCCACCGGCATTGCGGACTCCTTGAGAGGAACGGAGCTACATGCGGCGGCGCCGGCATCAGAGTAGCCGATCGAGGAGTGGAATCAGTTTGAGAGTACTGCACCTTTCACCAGATTCGACCAGCAACACCCGAAGACTGGGTTCCTCGGAGAGCCGAGCGGCGAGGACACAGCCCGCGGTTCCTGCGAGAGGCTATTGTCGGCTGGAGGACAGAGACAGGGACAAAGGAACTCGCCTCCTCCTACAATGATGATGTCGTACTGGGAGTCAAACGGGTGTTGGCTGGTGACGCCGTCCGGGTCGATGTTTTCTGACGCGACATCCCTGAGGTCCTTTAGGAGGATGGGTTTCTTGGGAGCTCTATTAGTCGCTTTGATTATGAGAAGAGCGGAGACGACGGCGAGGAGCGCGAGCTGAGATTTCTGCGACACGGGAAGGGACATGGTGCTGGGGGTGCGAGTTGTGGTGGCTGTGTAGTGTACGCTTGTACTTTAGAAGCCAACAATTGGATACTGCCCGCCCTCGCTACCTTGGCTTGTTCGTTTCTTCGGTTCCCTGCATTTCCACCTACACTCTGGAACGACCCCCGGTAAATCAGAGAGGCTGGCCTCGAGCCAATCCAACCGACGCCCTGACCCGCTTGGGTTCTTCTTCTCGAAACGACGACGTCCCCCCACTCCATCTCCCCAAGATCCGACCCCCCCGACACCGAAACAACCTTCGAACCCTTTCAGACGCTCCAAGCCCCCCTCAAGATCCAACACCGTCCCCACCCCGGAACAACCTCCACCCCCGAGGACAGCGACGACGATGACCGCCGCCCCCACCTTCGATCACTATCAGCCCCAGTCTCCCGCCGCCCTCCACGCCAAGAACAACCTCAAAGCATGGTGGAAACAGTTCACTACTGCCCAGCGGCATAAAAAGGAGACTGGGGGCAAGAACCGTGCGTATTTTCTCCTTTCCCCCTCCTCGATGTTCCCCAACTCAAGTATCCACAGCTGTGTACCCCCCACGACCCTTACCCGCGGGTCAAAATGGCGTTTTCGGTAAACCCCTCAAGGAGAGTCTCAGATATGCTAGCGTCCAGATATCCACCGCCAACGCCAACGGCGAGCTCTACGTCTGGGGTTACATCCCCGTTGTCGTTGCAAAGTCGTGCGTACCCTTCACCCTGAAGTTTGCCATTATCTCGGCTAACGTCTGACACACTACGTAACTCTAGGGGTCTCTATTTGAAAGAGCAAGGTGCGTTTTACCCCCCTCACTTTCGTGCACACTCCTTATTCCACAATGGTGCTATACAGCAACCGAGATCGAGGGGACGTTTCGAATAAGCGGAAGTAACAAGCGGATGAGGGACCTCCAGGCCAAATTCGAGTCTCCGCCACGAGTGAGTCCTCAGCGCTCCATTGTGACGTTGTCGTCTCCGACTTATCACACGTCTAAAATGACAGTATGGCAAAGATCTCAATTGGAAAGACGAAGCCTTCACTCCCCACGACGTCGCGAGTGTCTTTCGAAGATACCTCACGCAAATGCCCGTACGCTGCTGTAGTTACTCTCTACAAACCCCATGGTCCCTGACCTCGTGACTGCCCAGGAAACTGTAATACCCTTTAATATGTATCACGACGTAAGCCTTCCTTCTGCTTTACCTCCAGATTTGCCTTCATCACATCCCCGACCTCAAACAGTTCAGAAACGCAATAGGTAAGCAATATCGCTCGATGATCGCTCTCCACAATCGATTTACAATGACCTCATATTCGATCGTGCGTGTCTTCAGCCAAAAAACCCTATAATCAAGAAGAGGTGATAGCAACGTACAAACGACTGATACGGTCGATGCCTCGAGCGAACCAGTATCTGCTTTTATACCTCCTCGACCTTCTCTCTGTCTTCGCGCGCAAGAGCGACAAGAACTTGATGACCCCTGCGAGTGCGTAGTTTATATCTGATTGCATCACCTCTTTTTGACGCGGTGGCGCTGTTCTTCTTTTCCATTGTATGTGTCCCTGGTGTCCCTGCATCTCCATTTGGTCATTTGGCGTGGTAAAAAAACGACAGATCTGGCTGTGATATTCAGACCAGCAGTACTATCCCATCCAGATCACGAAATGCAGCCGCAAGAACATAGACTTAGCCAAGAAGTGCTAGAGTTTCTAATTGCGCACCAAGACTGGTTTATGCTCGACATCCCTCCGCCTCCGGCAACAAACGCCGGGAGTGACGAGGAAGTGGTATTATCTTCGGATGATGAGGCAAATGGTGGCGGCTGGAGGCTCGTCGGCAACACCCAACCGTCGAGAATCGGGAGAAGGAGAACCACAACCGAGAGACGCGGCAGTAAGTCGCACACCTTCCCCCCGCAGGCCTTGTAATCGAGCGATTAACCTGCTTTCAATCCTGTAGCGCATAGTGCCCTGACGGAAGGGATACCAAGCAACGACCTGTCACCAGTTGCAGAAGCCCCGAGGAGCCCTGTGCAGTCCGTTGGAGGAAGCATACGACGAAGCCGAACACTTCCCAACAGAAGAGGGACATTAGACAGTAGGAGCGTGGAGGGCGAAATCACTCCAGCGACCACGACCACACCAGGGCAACCGGGCCCAACACTCGAAGAACCCCACCGGGCGAGAGTGTTGAAGAAACAGAAGAGGTCGTCGATGCAAGTCCAGCGGAGTTCACAAATATAGTGGATCATCCCCGAAATGCCTTTTCACTCTCTCTGTCTCCACTTTCACCGTTTTACTCTTCGCCTAATTTTGCCGCCTTGGTTTGATCAACTTCTCTCTCGCTGATACACAGACTCTCGGTTTTCAGTCCGGGCCCTAGGGCTTTGGGTTCAATGTACGGTCACCATTAACTTTTTTGTTTCGAACGGTTTTTCCATATCCACCTCACCCCCTATCCCCCTCCATCCCTACCGTTATATTTCGTCGTTTTCCGATCCGTTCACACCCTTTCCGCCCTCGCGCCCTCTCTCCCCTTTTAGCTCTGATTCCATATCTCCTCAGGCTCTCTCTCGAGCGGACAAGCAAAGGAAATGTCATATTTATGTACCCACTAGTTCTTACTCCCTGTTCTTCTCCTGTCTCTCGTTCCATTACAGATTATGTTACCGTTCCTCCTCTAAACCCTCTGTTTCCTATTTTCTCGAGTGACCTGGTACTACGTAGTTTACTTCTGCCTTTCCCTGTGCCCTTATCGATAAGTATCTCCCTTTTAGTGGTTTTATCCTTTTCTCTTCGGTTTCTTTCGCTACGATCTTTTTCCACGAACACCGTGACCGTTCTTACGGACGTATAGTTTGGTGACGGTTCAACGTTGGCGTGTAGTATAACAAAGGTTCCCCATTAGAACAGGTTACATCGGTCAAGGTCTTAATTCCGTGTCTCGACGTTATTGAGCCCGATCATGTTCCGAATAGTGTACAAGCATGGCGCCCGACGCTTACCCAAATCTGGCTTAGAAAATTTTGCTGATGCCGAGCAGGACACCGCCCATATGTACTTACTTACACGTGCCAAGGCCCAGCAAGGACTTTCAATGGGAGCCTTGGCAAGGGATGACCTGAGCCTGCGGTACTATCCCCTGCTGCTCACGCGACGACTCGCTTTCTACTTGCCTTAGGGTGACAGGACTTTTGGCCAGATCGGTCGAAGTGATGGTACCAGTGAACGGCTAGTAGGGTGTCACTTGGCAGATTTTGATCCACCTTCCCCGAACGCTGGCCGGAGATCTCCCTACGCCTTGAGTAGAAGGCTGACCGCAGCCAACAATCTCTCCCATCCGCGGTTCAAAAGATCATCAAAGAAATAACGTACTCCTGTATGTCTGTTTCATGGAAAGAGAATCCCGCTTGCATGAGGGGCCATCGTCGTCCCTTTTGCAACCACACAGACAGACCACTCCTCGAGATGGGAACAACGACGTGTGTCCCAGAGGAGGCGAACCGGATTCAGGTAATCCCCTCGCAGTTCGTGCGGTTCACTCCTTCAACCGGTACATCTTTTCAAACCAATTCCTCGGGACCCTCACCTCTACCGTGATGCTGAGTTCGAAACATGGTTCTGATCTAGAGCGTGCTGGTACGTAAACTAGGCCTTCACTATGCATCTTCCATGGATGTCGATCCGAACCCAACCTCGAGTATCCCAGGAAATCAAGGAGGCTTCGATTGAAACACCCTTCAGGCGTTCGACACACGGGCGAACCCTAGATCGCGCACACCGCGCACTGACCACCCTGTTCTACCTGGTAGCAAACCATGGCGTTGGGCCTTTTCGACACAAGCTTTATCCTTCAGGTAATGCCACCCCCGCCGGATGTCGGGAATAAAGGGACCGCACCAGGCCCCGACTTTGGTCGTTCGACCCACCTTCTACCTGACTGTTGTGGAGGAAACTATGGGTGCCAGCCAGGCTTTTGCGCTTGTGTTGAAGAGTGTTTTGGCGACTGCTATCGCATACCAAGGTGGGGACACCTTCCCACACTCCATGCAGGTCGATCTCCGCCTCGCCATCCGGTCATCACCACTAAACAGAAGCGAGACTTGCGTAGGGCATTTCTCTCCTACACAAGTAGTCGCCAATGTGTTACGTTCAGGGGCAGCCGTGAGTAGAGTTTATTTCAGTCTGCGCCATCGATCTCACCAGACAATACTTAAGCCTTTCTTTACTGGTAACCGCAAGCGCAAAACCCCTTGTTCCCATCATACGGTCGTGTCCTTAGTGATCCTCGACCATTCGAGGACGTTCGAGTATCCCTCCGCGACCGCCATCCCAAACACAGACCTCACAATGCGAACCTTGTAATATTCTATTTACATCCACAACGAAAGCACAGAAACCTTCATTCTCTCCGACTTGGCTGGTGACATCGCTGGCGTGAATTTGGTAGAGGGCGGCCTGGAATACCTAACTCCGCCCTCGATCATCATCTATCGACCCTGGCACGATGTCGCCTCCGGACGACCGCAATGATGAATCGCCAACCCTCCAAAAACAAGAACAAGCACCGCTATCAATGCAAGTCGACGCTTTTCAAAGCATTCCGCGACGCCTGACATTGTTTTGGGACAAGCATGGGCCGCGAGGTCAATGTCGACTTGGCAATTCGAGCCGCCGAGAAACAGATAGAAGGGGGAAACGGAGACGTGATCAAACTCAAGCGCGCCCGAAACTCGTTGCTGAACATATGCACACGCTTACTGCATCGTGGTTCCACTCACAAAGTATTCGAATAATCCGAGAGTACAACGTTGCCGTGGTTATCTGGAGCCGGCGGGGACCAGGATCTGCAAGGCTGTTGCTCGGACCTATGTCTTCGAGACCTCCGCTTTCGTGCTTGCGGTCAGAGGGGTAGCGTTGGTACAGTTCGACGAATTGGGTGGATCCCCGAACCACTGTGGCATGAAGTAATGTTCATCGCAGATAGCCAATCAAAGGCAGTTACATCGTTTCCTGTCCATAGGCAAAAATAATAATCGAGGTTCGCATCTCAGATTTCAAGGCCCGGGGTCGGATGACAAGAGAAATGTGGATCATATTTCATCGATAGCCAAGCAGAAAAAGAGTTAAATGAGGAGGAGAGTTCGCATAAAGGAGAGTCATGAGCCATGAGCGTGTAGGTCTCAAACGTACAACAAGTTTCAACAAATAATAACACCCACACCCTCCACCACCTTGATGTTGCCATTCACCACCGTTTGAAGCAACGACGCGATCACCAGTACCGACACCACGATCCGTCATCCTGTGCCGAAAAACAGGATCAGCTTTCTGATTCATTTCTTCATGAATCGAACAGTCCCGCAGGAGTGACCTTCTTCCCGTTCCCGTTCCCAATTCCATCTACGTTGAGGGTCGGCTGCCCCTTCGTTGGAGCGGGTGGTCCGTTTGCTCGACTCCCCCTTGTTCTCGATGCCCTGTTCTGCGCGGACGAGGATTTGCTCGGAGCGCGTGGTGGTGCGCTTTGCGCTCCGGGCTTACTCATCGCAGAGGGTGGGGAACCAATAATCCTCGAGATCGCCCACGGAATTTCATACCCTGCCAAGCCCGCGTTCCACACATACCGCGCGATCTCAAGATGCAAAGTCGGATAGTACACAGTCGACGCCCTTCGCCCAGTCTAAAAAAAAGAGATGACAATACAACGCACGGGCGGCCCGCTAGTCAGTTTCCGAGTTGGTAGCAAAGAAATGACAGATAGGGGTGGAGTGGGTGGAGCAGAGGGGTGGGCGGACTGAATGGATGAGCGGCTTACCATGATGATGCGCTCAAGACCTGAGAGGAAGAGATCTGAATGGAAGTTATACGCAGAGCACTCGTGATCCCTGGGCATGTCTAGCTGGGTCACAACAACAGACAACTGGTTGATGAACTTGAAATGAAGCGTCTGGCGAGGGCATCGCACATCAGCATACACTCGAACGCAGGGCACAAGAGAGTATGGGGGATGGCTAACCATGTATCGCATGGCTTCAGCTTCAACGCCACCGGTCATGCCACCGGGTGCTCGAGGTCTCTCTACTTTGCCCTCGTCGCATTCTGCGAGATTCCAGATCGTGTTGTTTGGATGACAGAAAACCCAGAAATAATCTCTGCAGATGTCGGAGAGTTCCTGAAGATACGTCTTATATACCCTAGGCTTGTGTAGACTGTCGATAAATTCGTGGGGGGTAACGAGTACTTCGGGGGCCTCAGCGGCTCGTGGGGCAGGGGTAAGAAGCAACGAGCGGATGAGAGTGAACGCGTTCTTGTGTGGATGCGGGAGGGTGACGAGATTGCTCTGAGTAGAGGTGGCAAACGGGCCCCGGTCATCCCAGAGTTCTAGGCGGCGATCCTGTTCGTTGAAGCTTGGGAGCGAGTCGGTTGGGAACAGATCGAAAAGCAGTTGGATCAATTCGAGAACCAAGTGTCTTGAAGTAACCTCTCCAGGTTTCTTGTCGGAATAGAGGAGGGTGATTAGCTGTGAGAACGGCGAAGGGAAAGTCGAGCGAATAGCAGCGCAACCGACGGCGGAAGTAGAGACAGCTTTGATACATTCTAGGAGAGTGTGAAGCAGTTTGTCGTCATGTTGTTCCTCCCGCCACTCGAACTGTAGCAATTCGCTCAGGCGACTGAGGAGACAGTCATAGCCGCCTTCCTCAAGAAATTCCTCGGTCCAGCTGGAATGGCAAAGGTCAGCTGCCAACCAACGGGGCTTGCATGGAAAAGACATATACCTAGCAGACTCGTTACGGAGATGAAGCCTCAACTTCTTCACGATTTCGACCTCAAGGGTAGCGCTGGGGGTGGTATCCAGAATTGTGCAGAACCTGGAGGGCGTCCAACTGTTGCCGGCCTTCTTATCCTTCCCCTTGACACCCTCGTCCGCAGACCTATTCCCTCCTCGTGACTTGGGTCTCGGGATATCGATCGACTTGCCTCTCGATCGGGACTTGGGCCTGGCCGAATCATGATCGGGGACGAGATTAACCGAGGAACGACCAGCGGCCTTGTGATAAAGGTTATTGTGGTCTACCGGTTTCTTGGCTGGCTTGGGTGATTCTAGGGATTCAATGCTGTGGGCCTTTCGGAGACCACGTGCGGTTTGGGGTTGTTGAGTGTTAGTGATGGTCTTGGACGACTTGAGCATCGCAGCTTTGACGGAAGACTCCATACCCGCGAGTTTCGGTCTAATCGTTGGCGGGATCTGGAGGTCGTCCTATAGGGAGCAATAAAAGACGTCGAGGTCAGAAGCGAGGTCTAATTAACGCGAAATAAAATAAAACACTCACAAGCAACTGCTCAAAAGCGACGTTGGTGTCTTCCTTTGGCGCAGCTTGGCTGAACGTCCTCTTGTGCATCTTACTAGCCGGCGCAGACTTTGGGAGGACCATCTTTGGAGCGTAAACTTCAATGTTCTCCTTGTCTCCGCCAGCTGCGAGGTCAGGAATCTCAGCATCCAACAGTGGCGTCACCATCATGAACTCTGAGTTTGATATCCTCTTAGAGGTGGTAGGAAGGATACTCTTGAACATCGCAAGATAGAGGAAGGAGGGTGATCGAGTGCAAGGGAGAGAGAGGAGTCGTCCCGGTTGGAACAAGTTGAACCACGAAAACGAAAGAAGTTGAACTTTCAACCTCAACGGCAATTGCCGTACACGCGACGATCACCTGACTGACAGATCACGTGAGATTTTCATTATGGCGTTTGCCGTCGATGGTCGGGAGATGATATTGTTGTCCGATGTATGACGATGGGTGCTTGTGGGCCGTACACCGGCGGCCAACTCGTGA
>Ga0307514_10003750_pt1 | contig 14334 bp, 10 predicted proteins | sample 16_EM_MG_FD_203088 | JGI IMG/M metagenome (GOLD analysis project Ga0307514, IMG submission 203088) | Populus trichocarpa ectomycorrhiza microbial communities from riparian zone in the Pacific Northwest, United States - 16_EM | ecosystem: Host-associated > Plants > Roots > Unclassified | place... | reverse complement strand
ATTGGCTGGTTATGAGAAGGCATTAGGGGTTGACCATCCATATACTCTCACTACAGTCGATTGTATGGCATTCGTATTCGAGAAGCAAGAACAGTATGAGAAAGCGCTGGAGTGGTATGAGCGAGCATTGGTTGGGTATGAAAAGGCATTGGGGGTAGACCACCGCAACACACAAAATACACTCCGTAGCCTTATCAACCTTTACCAAAGCGTGGGACAAACCGAACAGGCACAGAACCTACAGGCGCGTTTGTATGCGCCGAAGAGCCCTCACAACTAAATTGGGGAACAATGACTGCCCTGTCTGCGGGGGAACAGAGTTCACCAGCATTGTGTTTTTTTATTTTTTATGACCTCACGAATTTTCTCTGTACAGTAATAGCCTATTGCCAACTAGTTACTAGTCCTTAGGGATACAATAATTGCAATTGCGGGAGAGAGGGCACGTGGGGAGGGGGGAGAATTGGAGGTATTCGTGAAGTGGATTTCTGGTGGGGATAGGCGGAAGAATATTTGCTCTAACGTTAGTTTTGATTTTGCTGCGAAACACCGTCTCGGACATGAGGATTTGTTTGAGATGGCATACCGCACCGCCATCAGGCCTTAGTCTAGGGGGTTGGGGGGTTGGATCGGGTTTGCTGTTTCTATTCCTTTTCCGTGGCGGTATGCGTTGAGAGGCGAGGCGTAGAGAGGCGAGGCGTGTTGGCAGTCGGCGGAGGAGATAGGGTTTTATTCTGGCCTAGCTCAACCCCCCCCCATCACGCACCACCACAAGACTCTCTAGAAACACTACTACCCTGTCGCGCCCTAACGTCGAAACCTCTCCTGACCCCAAAAAGAACATCCGTGTAGTTGAAGACTTGCTTACCAGTAGGGAGGCACCGGAAGAGAAAGGCGATGGGGAGCAGGAAAATGAGTAAAAATGGGGGGTGCTTGAGGGTTAGATGGTAATAAAGGAGGGGGTATGAGTTGCGGTGGAGAGTAGAGTTGGAGCAGAAATGGGGTGCGCAAGGTGGAATGTGTATGGATGAGGAGGAATTCCCCTAGGGTTTTCGCAGGCTCGGACTGGGGGTGCCATAGTTTTGCAGCGGAGGTAGCTGTTCTTGGTAGGCGGAGGACGACGAATGCAAGTGCGGGGTCGCCCAGAACGCCGCCCACCTACTGGAATGTCCGAGAGTAGGCGGTGGGAGAGGGAGAACGGAGGAACATATCTGGAGGGACCCGGAGTGATGTCGGAAGTTGGTGAGATTCCTGCGGAAGCATTAGATAGTTGTTGATGTAGATAGAGAGGGGGGGGGCAGAGACCGGCCCCGAGGTTGGATAACCTACTCGTAGGTGCGGTCTCTCGTCATAGTCTAGATAGACCGAATACGAGTAATGATTTCTCCCCCCCAAAAAATAGGCACCACCCAGACTACAAAAAATAGTTATCGTTGTAGTGGTGCTTGCCTCACCCGCATCTCAGGTATCGTCTTGTCCCATTACCAGAATCACCACGGGATGACCCCCGGTGGTGAATACCCATGGATCCTGGATTTTACCACCACCACCATGAGCAAGCACAGCGGCGGCTGCCCCGGAAGAGCTTTCTGTTCTTCCACCCCCCATGTTGGAAAAGGTAACCCTGCAGTGTGGGGCGTCGAGGGATGTCGTGCGAGGTCGAGAGATGTCAGAGGGATATCGTGGAAAAAATGGAAAAAATGGGGGGATGGCAAGGATGGCAAAACGTGGGGCGTGAAGCGTGGGGCCTGGCATGGGGTGCTGGTGTTTATACAGCATTGTTTCCTTTTCCCTTTAATTTTTTATCAGCGAATATATCTCCCACCTTCATACACCGACCGCACTGGTAAACTGAGACGCCCCTCCACAATAATCTTTCACCCCACACCACTGACCCCCCCTCCCCACTGCTCTCCACGAGAGGTGCGTACTCTCCACCATCGTAGGCATCTCCTCTAGTGACCACTCACAGCACCATATAGAGGGTACCGCTGCGGATCGTACCTAACTAGGATAGCTAGCGCCCATAGCTATGCTAGAGGTGAGGGGAGCCCAGGCTCTAAGCGCACTGCCGCAAGACTATATGTATTCAAAGTTAAATTTGAACGGGACGGCGGTTTGAATGGTTTTTAAGTTTGGATACCGCTTTTTGAATTTGGGACGGCTTATCGACAGAATCGTGTGCTAACTAGCGAGCTGGCTAGGGAGTGTGACTGGTGGCTGGTGAGATATGGAAGCAGTTTAGGCGAGGCTCAGCCTCTCAGGTATCTCCATAGATCTAGCCTCCTTCGTCGGTGGGCTGTGCAACCAGACTTGTTGAAATATCCAATAATCTGTTGGGTTGATTCTATCCTAGTTACAATCATACAGCAAACTCCTTTTCTTTCGGAATATTCAGTTCTTCATGTTATAGCTACGTATTCACTGTACGGTGTATAAATACTGCTCAGAATATCTCCTAGATAGAACAATTTGATCAGCTCATTCACACTCGCATTCGCATCTCATACAGTGAGTGCATTCTAAACCTCCTGAAGTTTACTACTCGCAAAGATAATACATACAGACTCTACGTCTGTTTAATGTATTACTTATAAATATATGTTAGAGTAGGAGAGAGAGGGGGGAATATATATAAATTGAAAGTTTATTTTTCTCCCTCCCTTCCTACGTTGAAGCGTACTGGTAGACCCTGAGATATGCTTGGCATCATGTGGGGTATCATGTGATGCAGCTGTAATCACGCTACTGTAGATGTTGAGTGGAAACTAGTAAACTAGTGCCGAGAGTTGAAATAATGTTTTAATAGATCACGGATATCGATAATGACATCGATAATGACATTGATGATTGATGTAATCTCAATTGTCATTGTGATTGCTTCAGTATTGAGAGCTGTAGATAAAAGGCAGAGCAAATCACCTACTATCGAAGGGCATTCACTTCAGAACATCTAGATATCGAATAAACCAAGCTCATGTACTTCAAGTCCATCTGATACATACATACTAGGCTAACCCCTAGAATCTTCCACTGTCACCTCTAGCCTGTTGATTCTTCAACACTAGAAAACAACTTTCAAAAGCTCGCACCGTTCAACGCACCACCCACCATTTAAACAGCAGTCTAAACCAGTCTTGCTCCAGACGTCACCTAGCGACTTGGCAGATCTTTGGTCGCTCGGTGTGAGCCAGCATTTAAGCGTAGTATACTTCACTTAAAGCGCAAGTCGTTCAAACTGCTTATCAGGTCCCCCCAAAAACTATAAGCAAAGGGGATTGCCGAAAGTGGTAGTAACTTTACATTACTAGAGTCTCGGCACTCGACCCTCGTTGCGAGGCATTGATTACTAGGATAGAAAGAAACCAACGGATTCAGCTTCAGGAAGTTTGATGTGATATTAGTCTCGGCACCAGACCCTCGTAGATATACCGGTATCTGAAACCTCGCTACACAAGCAACACGTGATAGCTTACAAATCATGGTGCTGCTTCCACAAAACAATTCTATGGAAATAACTACCGTATGGGAGGTCGATTTGCTGCACTATAATGAGGTTGATAGACCTCTCATTGGTAGTTGAAGATGTTGCAGGAGAGGCCGGGGGGGTGGTTGGGTGGGTGATTTAGGGGATGCACTCGCAGGCCACAGAGGTATAAATACCTGTGGCGCACAGGAAAAATTCTCCTGTATGCATCCATATGAACCTGACACACCCAGCAGCACACTACAGGTAGTATATATTCCTAAAAGACTACTTAGTAACCAGTCCAGACAGCGACCAGGGGGTGATATAAAAAAATGAATATTTATCGGCTTCACCCAGGATTGAACCCAGAACATTTTTCTACCCCTCTACCACTTGACTTTCTCTATACTTGTATTACCATTTTCCACTACTTGAACTACTAGCCACTCTGGTAATGTACTGCAATGCTGAATAGTGAACTGTAGGGAAATTCCATCAGTACCTAGTAGTGGTTGAAAGATACAAGGCTATGAGTGAAGCAATAGTGGGAATAGAAGGGGCAAGTATTTTGAACAGTCAAATTCGTAGATTATGCTATAGCTATAAACTTAAGGCTATAATATCTAATAATTCGTTGGCTGGTTTTTTCCCATTCCCTACCACAAAACGTTTTCGCTGGGTAAACAACGTCGCATGACGCCAAGCCGCTACAAACGTCTGTGGCGAGACCGCACATCGCATAGCTAGGTATATAGTCTTCTAGTACAAGATACTGCCCTAATTAGGACGTTATGTACAAGCTTTGTCTTTAGGTGCTTCCTTGTGAGACATCACGGGTTGCTTGTGTAGCGGGGCGAGGGATGGATGGATTGTATGCGGGACAATGCCATTGTTTGACCCACTGTTACTTACAGTACCCCGCATCTGGCGATCCGCGCAACAAATTATGGCCGACATGTACAGTATACCACAAGTTACCTAGTCCAGGATGTATGCGCGCATGTAAAGTATGTATCGAGCTGCGATTGGTCGAACGACAAGGTGAACTGTACATATGTACAGCAACCCAACTTCGCTCCAAGTTGTTAACAACGAAAACAACACTACATATCCTGCGATATAGATTCAATACACACACTTAAGGTATGCGATTCTATTTCGTATGTACACAGTTATAATTGGTATCCTAACATTGAATACACCTTAGTATCCCGCATAATACGCACTATGGAGCCAGCTGGCCTCACAATCGGGGTTGTCGGACTTGCCGGACAGTTAACTAAGGCTGCGATAGACTGCTACAAAATTTTCGATAATATGAATGATGTTGGGTCAACCTACGATGCAATTCTGCATGAGCTACGCACGCAGGGACTTCTCCTGAAGAGATGGGAGGAGGCTTGGGAATTCGGAGGTGGCTCCAATCAGCAGCAGCGGCTTCAGGCTGAAGACTACAGGTACAGATATGCTACTGCAAGTTTGGCAAGAATAGTTGCAGTATTTTCCAGCGCCGAGAAGCTGCAAGAGAGATATGGAATTGTGGTGAAGAAAGATTCGCTTTCTGCGGAAACTGGAGGGAAGGAACGGAACCCACGACGCCGGGATCGATTGCTAGCACCAATTCGAGTTATGCTCCGGTCAAAATCCCCAGGCCCAAGCACGAGTAGTACCCAAACATCAACTCTCGGACCGACCAACGATGACCTGCACATTTTAGAGAACCCTCAAGTACTGGCAGACACAAATATTCTCCCGGGGCTTGATGACGAGATCAAGTCCATGACCCAGGCAATAAACCGAGTACAGCAATCCTTACCTGTTTTTCTCAAACTCCGCTGGGTAATTTCAGACAAGGCAAAGCTAGGGGAGCTATTGACAAACTTGACTAGCCTCAACAATGGACTTTTTCGAGTCCTCCCGGCATCAGAAAGCACCTTAGCACATCCCGCTCATCCCCACCGATTTCAACAACATTCAAAACTAACACTCTTATTTGATATTCCTTTTGCCCTGAATGTTGGAGAAAATTGTGACTTCGTCGGAAGAGAATATCTCCTCGAGAAATTGAAGCAGGAGATAGAAAAAGGCAAAGATAACCAGAATGTCATTGTCCTCTACGGTACCGGAGGTATGGGAAAGACACAGCTTGCACTAAAGTATGTCTACCAGCAATATCGGAACTACTCCTCAGTCTTTTTTGTCAATACGGCTAGTATTCAGACGACTATACTTGGATTCACCCAGATAATGCAGCGGCTTGTACAGCGCCATAGGCAGATCTCCGACGACTATGTACATATTGGTCAGTTGTTAGGCATGGCGGGAGAACTGGATCCAGCAGGATGCTTTACAGTCACACCAGAGGAGGAGCAGCATGTTGTGAGCGCAGTTAAGCAGTGGTTTTCAGCACCCGGGAATACAAACTGGCTGCTTGTATTTGACAACCTCGATGACCCTGACCTAGTTGATATTGAGAAGTACGTTCCATCGTGTAATCATGGTACAGTAATAATTACAAGCAGGCGGCGTGATTGTGTACGACAAGGCCGAAGAGGGTTGGAGGTGCAGCAAATGCACCATATGGAGTCAATACAATAGCTGCTTAGTGCGTGTTCAATTCCTAATTTTGAGGATCTGGAACCCCTCGGTAAGTACCGCTTATCACTATTGATCCATGATACGTCTCTTATCATAATACCTAAACTAATAATATATACCTAGAACAAACTGCTGCCAGCAACATAGCACAAGAGTTGGGATATCTCCCGCTTGCCTTGAGTCAGGCTGGAGCATATATTCATATATCTCAGTATTCACTGAGACGATATCTAAAGGAATACCAAACCAAGGCGGCCTACCTACTGAGCCAGGGATGGACAGTGAGACAGCATGATAAATCAGTGTTTGCGACATGGGAGATATCGTTTAAGGCAATTCAGGAAACAAGCCCAAAGGCAGCGGAGCTGTTGTTGACCTGTGGATTTTTTGACCATGAAGACATCCAGGAAGAACTTCTACGACGTGGTCTAGAGTTGGAAAAAGATGGTATGAACATATTAAAATATGCATAAAGACCTTGCTAATGATCTTGAGATAGATCATACCTTAGAAGAATCAATTAGGGTATTGTTCTCATACTCTCTACTGAAGCGAGGCAGCAGCGCTAGCGATGACAGTTTTAGTATTCATCCTTTAGTCCATTCGTGGGCTAGGCTTCGACTAAAGTCTAAGCCGGAAAAGGAAATCAAAAAGGCTAGGGAGGCCTTCAAAATAATTGCATCAGGGTTGAGCAAGTCCGGAGTACGAAGCACAGCGGACTGGGTATTTGAGCAGCAGGTTATGCCACATATCAACGCAGTGATGAAGCATATACCATCACAATACCTAGCACTAGGTACCACCAAAATATGTGAAGGGGCGTGTACATTAGGCGAAATATTTAGCAGACATGGGCGGTACAAGCAGGCAGGGGAGTTGTATGAGTGCGCATTGGCTGGGTATGAGAAGGCATTGGGGGTAGATCACTCAGATACTCTCACTGCAGTCCAGAATATGGCATCAGTATTTGACGACCAAGGGCAGTATGAGAAATCGCTGGAGTGGTATGAGCGAGCATTGGTTGGGCAGGAAAAGGCACTTGGGGTAGACCATCCAGATACTCTCACTACAGTCAATAATATGGCATTAGTATTCTACAACCAAGGACAGTATGAGAAAGCTCTGGAGTGGTATGAGCGAGCATTGGTTGGAGAGGAGAAGGCACTTGGGGTAGACCATCCAGATACTCTCAGCACAGTTCATAATATGGCGTCAGTATTCGACGACCAAGGACACTATGAGAGAGCGCTGGAGTGGTATGAGCGAGTATTGGTTGGAAGGGAGAAGGCACTTGGAACAGACCATCCAGATACTCTCAATACAGTCCATAATATGGCATCACTATTCCGCAAGCAAGGACAGTATGTGAAAGCGCTGGAGTGGTATGAGCGAGTATTGGTTGGAGGGGAGAAGGCACTTGGGGTAGACCATCCACATACTCTCACTACAGTTCACAGTATGGCATTAGTATTCGACCACCAAGGACAGTATGAGAAAGCGCTGGAGTGGTATGAGCGAGCATTGGCTGGGCATGAGAAGGCATTGGGGGTAGACCATCCACATACTCTCACTACAGTCAATTGTATGGCATTAGTATTCCTCAAGCAAGGACAGGATGAGAAAGCGCTGGAGTTGTATGAGCGAGCATTGGCTGGAGAGGAGAAGGCACTTGGGATAGACCATCCAGATACTCTCACTACAGTCCATAATATGGCATTAGTATTCGACAAGCAAGGACAGTATGAGAAAGCGCTCGAGTGGTTTGAGAGAGTATTGGCTGGAAGGGAGAAGGCACTTGGGACAGATCATCCAGATACTCTCACCACAGTCCATAGTATGGCATCACTATTCGACAGGCAAGGACAGTATGAGGAAGCGCTGGAGTGGTATGAGCGAGCATTGGCCGGGTACGAGAAGGCACATGGGGTAGACCATCCAGATACTCTCACTACAGTCCATAGTATGGCATTAGTATTCGACAACCGAGGACAGTATGAGAAAGCGCTGGAGTGGTATGAGCGAGCATTGGCCGGGTACGAGAAGGCACTTGGGATAGACCATCCAGATACTCTCACTACAGTCCATAATATGGCATTAGTATTCGACGACCAAGGACAGTATGAGAAAGCGCTGGACTGGTATGAGCGAGCACTGGCTGGAAGGGAGAAGGCATTGGGGGTAGACCACCCAGACACACAAGATACACTCCGCAGCCTCACCAACCTTCACGAAAGCGCGGGACAAACCGAACAGGCTCAGAGCCTACAGGCGCGTTTGTATGCGCCGACGAGCCCTCACAACTAAATTAACAAAGCACGGAGTTTGGGGGGCAATGACAACAAATATAATTGCCGTGCCTGCGGGGGAACAGAGTTCAGCAAGATTGTGTCTTTTTGTTTTTTTATGACCTCACGAATTTTCTCTGAATAGCCTATTGCCAACTAGTTACTAGTCCTTAGGGATGCAATCATTGCAATTGCGGGGGAGAGAGCACGCGGGGGGGTGTAGGGGGGGAAGCTAGGTATTTGTGAAGTAGATTTCTAGCGAGGATAGGCGGGAGAATATTTGCTCCAAGGTTGGTTTTGGTTTTGCTAATCTGGCAGAGGGTGGGATGCAAGTTTTTGCTGCAAAACACTGTCTCGGACATTAGGATTTGTTTGAGATGGCATACCGCACCGCCATCAGGCCTTAGTCTAGGGGGTTGCGGGGTTGGATCATTTCTATTTGTTTTCGGTGGCGGTGTGCGCGGAGAGGCGAGGCATTTTGGCAGTCGGAGGAGGAGATAGGGTTGTATTCCTGGCCTCACTCAACCTATCCCCATCCCGCACCACCACCACACGGCTCTCTAGGAACACTACTACCCTGTCGCGCCCTATCGCCGAAACCTCTTCTCACCCCAAAAAGATCATCTGTATAGTTGAAGACATGCTTGCCAGTAGGGAGGTACCACAAGAGAAAGGAGCAGGAAATGAGTAGAAATGGGGGTGCTTGAGCGTTAGACGGTAATAAAGGAGGGGGTATGGGTTGCGGCGGAGAGTGGAGCTGGAGCAGAAATGGGGTGCGCAAGGTGGAATGTGTACGGGAGAGGGAGAATTCCCCTATGGTTTTCGCAGGCTCAGACTGGGGATGCCATAGTTTTGCGGCGGAGGTAGCTGTATTTGGTAGGCGGAGGACGACGTATGCAAGTGCGGGGTGGCCCAGAACGCCGCCCACCTACTGGAATGTCCGAGAGTAGGCGATGGGAGGAGGAGAACGGAGGAACATATCTAGAGGGACCCGGAGTGGTGTCGGAAGTTGGTGAGATTCCTGCGGAAAGCGTTAGATAGTTGTTGATGTAGATAGAGAGGGGAGGGGGTAGTAGAGACCGGCCCTGAGTTTGGATAACCTACTCGTAGGTGCGGTCTCTCGTCATAGTCTAGATAGGCGGAATACGAGTAATGATTTCCCCCCGCAAAAAAATAGTGATCGTGGTGGTGGTGCTTGCCTCACCCGCATCTCAGGTATCGTCTTGTCCCATTACCAGAATCACCACGGGATGACCCCCGGTGGTGAATACCCAGGGATCCTGGATTTTACCACCACCACCACCACCATGAGCAAGCACAGCGGCGGCTGCCCCGGAAGAGCTTTCTGTTCTTCCACCCCCCATGTTGGAAAAGGTAACCCTGCAGTTTGGGGCGCCGAGGGATGTCGTGGGATGTCGAGAGATGTCAGAGGGATATCGTGGAAAAATGGAAAAAATGGGGGGATGACAAGGATGGCAAAGCGTGGGGCGTGAAGCGTGGGGCGTGAAGCGTGGGGCCTGGCATGGGGTGCTGGTGTTTATACAGCATTGTTTCCTTTTCCCTTTAATTTTTTATCAGCGAATATATCTCCGGATCCCACCTTCATACACCAACCACACTGGTAAACTGAGACGCCCCTCCACAATAATCTTTCACCCCACACTACTGCCCCACTCGTAGGCACCCTCTGTCTCTCCCACCCTTTCCCACTGAGAGGTGTGTACTCTCCACCATCGTATGCATCTCTTCCGGTGTCCACCCACAGCACCATAGAGGGTACCGCCGCGGATCGTACCTAACTAGGATGGCTAGCGCCAATAGCTTGGGGCGGAGATGCTGCTGGAGGGCGCTTATGGTGCAGGTGAGGGGAGAGGCTATAGATTGAGTTTAACAAATATTCACCCTGAAGCCACACTGCTGCAAGACTAAGTATTCAAAGTTAAATTTGAACGGGACTGTTCTCGTGCCCAGACTTGTAATTTTTATTCGGAAATGCTTGGCATTGGTCCTGCTTTTAAGTTTGGGTACCGCTTTTTGAATCGGAGCGAGACTGATTTGGGACGGCTTATCGACAGAACGATGTGCTAACTAGCGAGCTGAACTAGAGAGTGTGGCTATGTAGTGGCTGGTGAGGTATGGAAGCAGTTTAGGCGCTCTCAAGTCTCGGAAATCTGCATGGCAATCTCCATAGATCTAGGTAGCCTCCTTCGTCGGTGGGTTGTGCAACCAGACTTGCAACAATCCGTTGGGTTGATTCTATCCTCATTATAGTCATACAGCAAACTCCTTTACTTTCAGGATACCTATTCAATTCTTCATGTTATAACTACGTATTCACTGTGTGGTGTATAAATACTGCTCAGAATACGGAGTATCTGCTATATAGAACAATTTATCAAATCATTCACACTGGCATTCGCATCTCATACAGTGAGTGCATTCTAAACCTCCTAAAATTCACCGCTCGCAACCTCTACTACGTTGAAGCGTTCCTTCGTTGGATGACTAGATGACAACATACCCGAAAATGTGCTTGGCATCATGTGGGGTATCATGTGATGCGACTGTAACCACGCATAGATATAACCAGCCATTTGAATTGCAGTTTAAAGCTTTTTAAGCATGGTATAGTTCACTTAAAACTTAGAATGCACAAGTTGTTCAAACCGCTTATCAGGTGCCCCAAAAAAGCCGGCTTAAGCGGCGTTCGAATTTAACGCTGAATACCCCTTATTGAAAAAAACTGTAAGCAAAGGGGATTGCCGAAAGCGGTAGCAACTTTACATTACTAGGATAGAAAGAAACCAACGGATTAGGCTTAAGGAAGTTCGATGTGATATATACCCTGAAACACCGCTACAGAGGCACACGTGATATCTTACAACTCATGGTGGCAAGCATTTGCTTCCACAGAACAATTCTATGGAAATGACTACCGTATGGGAGGTCGATTTGCTGCACTATAATGAGATTGACAGCCCCCTCATTGGTAGTTGAAGATGCTGGAGGGAGGCCGGGAGGGTGATTGGGAGGGTGATAGAGGGGGTGAGCACACGACACGGAGGAATAACACCTGTGGCGCACAGGAAAAACTCGCAAGCCCCATACACAGGAAAAGTATTCCTGTGTGTATCCACGTGAACCTGACATACCGGCGGAATACTACAGGTATTATTCCTAAGAGCCTAATCAGTTTCCACTACTTGAACGACTAACTACTCTGATAATGTACTGCAATGCTGAATAGTGAACTATAGGGAAATTCTACCAGTACCTAGTAGTGGTGTTATGCGGACTTAGAGAATTTTGTCAAAGCTTAAGTGTGATAGCTATTCTTGTACAATACTTCTAGTATAGTATCATTCCGATGCAATTTTAGACTAAGATATGCCCCAGTGCCTTGTACTATGTGCTTCCCTGTATGGTTTCCTGTCGTCACAGGATCCCATTATCCTTTGATTTTCTGGCTGCAGCAAAGGGAAATCAGAGGAATAAACACCTGTGGCGTATATACAGGAAAAACTCGTAAGTCCGATACACAAGAAAAGTATTCCTGTGTGCATCCATGTGAACCTGACATACCCAGCAGCACACTACAGGTATTATTCCCAAGAGCCTAGCCAGCCCAGACAGCGACCAGGGGGTGATATAAAAAGAATGAATATTTATCAGCTTCATACAGGATTGAACCCAGAACTATTTTCTACCACTCTACCACTTGACTTTCTCAATACTAGTATTGCCATTTCCTACTACTTGAACTACTAGCCACTCTGGTAATGTACTGCAATGCTGAATAGTGAACTATAAAAGACCCGTCTATGTTCTCCCTATTGCTCTCACACAACGTCTTGTATATACTTTGGATACAAACGTCCGCCTGCACATAGTCATTGTCATATTCAACTGTCACGACCACGAGCGCTTCCGCCATAGCCTCCCGTTATAGGTAACCGTAAAGAAGTCCGTTCGTCAGTTCACTTGCTCTCTTGTGCGAATAATGAAGACGGGAATGAAGAATGATATTCAATGATAGGAAAGATAGAAACTACGGAGGAATTGACTCGCGATATAAGCCCATCCGTTCTACACAGAGCTTCCAATCGCATCCCACGATCCCACGTTGTATCCCACGTTACCCCACCTATCACGTGTTGCTTGCGTAGTGGGGTTGCAGTGTGCTCTGGCATCCTCGGCCACTGCATATTATGAATTGTATGCGGGACAATGCCACACTTTTATGTACCCCGCACCTTGCGATCCACGCAACAAATTATGGCCGACATGTATACCACAAGTTACTTAGCCTCTCCTACGTGTACTGAGTCCAGGATGTATGCGCACATGTACAGTATGTACCTAGCTGCAAGTCAAAATCTATTGGTCGAATGATAAAGTGAGCTGTATGTACAGCAACACAACTTTCTGCCATTTCACTCCAAGTTGTTAACAACGTAAATAACACTACATATCCTGCGATATAGATTCAATACACACACTCAAGGTATGCTATTCTATTTCGTATGTACACAGTTATAATTGGTATCCTAACTTTGAATACCCTTAGTATTCCGGATAATACTCATTATGGAGCCAGCTAGCTTCACGATCGGGGTTGTCGGCCTTGCTGGGCAGTTAACTAAGGCCGCGATGGACTGCTATAAAATTTTCGATAATATGAATGATGTTGGCTCAACCTACGATGCAATTCTGCATGAGCTACGCACGCAGGGACTTCTTCTGAAGAGATGGGAGGAGGCTTGGGGATTCGGAGGTGACTCCAATCAGCAGCAGCGGCTTCAGCCTGGAGACTACAGGTACAGATATGCAACTGCAAGTTTGGCAAGAATAGTTGCGGTATTTTCCAGTGCCGAGAAGCTGCAACAGAAATACGGGATTGTGGTGAAGAAAGAGTCGCCTTCTGTCGGGAGTGGGGCCGAGAAACGCAAATCACGATTTCGGGATCAATTTAAGCTCTGGTCAAAACCAAGTACAAGTAGGGCCCAAACACCAACTACCCAAACACCAACTACCCAAACACCAACGAGCCAAACATCAACTCTCGGTCCGACCAACGATGACGTGCACATTTTAGAGAACCCTCAAGTACTGGCAGACACAAATATTCTCCCGGGGCTTGATGACGAGATCAAGTCCATGACTCAGGCAATGAACCGAGTACAGCAATCCATACCTGTTTTTCTCAAACTCCGCTGGGTAATTTCAGACAAGGCAAAGCTAGGGGAACTATTGACAAACTTGACTAGCCTCAACAATGGACTTTTTCGAGTGCTCCCGGCATCAGAAGGCACCTTAGCACATCCAGCTCATCCCCACCGATCTCAAGAACATTCAAAACTAACACTCTTATTCGATATTCCTTTTTCCCTGAACGTCGGAGAAAATTGTGACTTCGTGGGAAGAGAATATCTCCTCGAGAAGTTGAAACAGGAGATAGAAAAAGGCAAAGATAGCCAGAATATCATTGTACTTCACGGTACCGGAGGTATGGGAAAGACACAGCTTGCACTAAAGTATGTCTACCAGCAGTATCGGAATTACTCCTCAGTCTTTTTTGTCAACACGGCTAGTATTCAGACGACTATACTTGGATTCACCCAGATAATGCAGCGGCTTGTGCAGCGCCATAGGCAGATCTCCGACGACTATGTACATATCGGTCAGTTGTTAGGCATGGCGGGAAAACTGGATTCAGCAGGATGCTTTACAGTTACACCGGAGGAGGAGCAGCATGTTGTGAGCGCAGTTAAACAGTGGTTTTCAGCACCCGGGAATACAAACTGGCTGCTTGTATTTGACAACCTCGATGACCCTGACCTAGTTGATATTGAGAAATACGTTCCATCGTGCAATCATGGTACGGTAATAATTACAAGCAGGCGGCGTGATTGTGTACGACAAGGCCGGAGAGGGTTGGAGGTGCAGCAAATGCACCATATGGAGTCGATACAATAGCTGCTT
>Ga0307514_10003749_pt1 | contig 14337 bp, 12 predicted proteins | sample 16_EM_MG_FD_203088 | JGI IMG/M metagenome (GOLD analysis project Ga0307514, IMG submission 203088) | Populus trichocarpa ectomycorrhiza microbial communities from riparian zone in the Pacific Northwest, United States - 16_EM | ecosystem: Host-associated > Plants > Roots > Unclassified | place... | reverse complement strand
TGTTGTAGGTTATCATGCTATCTACTGCACACATTGCCATCGAGCTCCATGTCGAAGATGATTAGGGAGTGCTTGTATATAGTTTGGTTTTTCCTATGGAGGGCTTAGATGAAGATGATTAGGGACTTCTTGTACGGAGTATTTAGTTCATGTATCTCAGGCTGTCGCATTACCTCAGAAAGCTCGAGCCCGGACTCGAGCGGCTCGAGCTTTTTGGACTCGAGTCGGCTCGAGCCTACCCTTCTCAAAGCTCGAGCCGGCTCGAGCCTTTCCGTAAATTCTCGAGCCGGCTCGTGCCCAGGCGTAATAGATATGCGCCGACAGGTCGGGTTTTGAGTGACCTGGTATCGTACTTTCGTACCTCCTTTGGCTAAACCTCCGCTCCCTCCAGAATTGACTTTGGGGGTCCCTTCCTCTGAGCAGTCCAGCCTCTACCCTTGCTTGTATGCCTCCCTAGCTGCATTTCAGCTGCGCATGTCAAGGCTCAACAGGACTCAAAGGCGGGCATACAAGCATAACAGTTGTAGTATGAAAGGATCTTACCATGAGCTTCTTTCCTGGTGCTGTGTACGCCTGGACACGAGACGAGCCGGCTCGTGCCCAGGCCTAGCACTGTTTTTGAGCATGGAGGCCTCTTGGGCCGACCCCAGTTTTAGCCAGTAGACCCTACAATCTATTGTGCAGGGTTTTTAAACTCGTACGACTGCCTAGGGAAGTCGGTCATCCGCATCATGGCTTTTCAGGCCTCTTGACCTGGCCGCTAACTATGCAACTAACTTATAACCGTTCGAAGGCAACACGTTGACGCCCTGGTCCTTTCGAGAGCGCCGCCGCTACACCCATGACACGACCCGCTACAACATCCGTAGCTACGCCTCTACACGCATTAGTAGCCACGCACTCCGTTTTGCCTGGCTCAGCGCCGCCGGCATCAGGGTGGCCCATGACTACCTTCAAGCCTAAGTAATGCCAGGTAGGTGTATGCCTACTACCGCCTCCAGCCCCTATGCTTGCGCGACGGTGGTGTGTGCGGTTCTGTATATGATACTTTAGTGGGAGTCCAAACGTTGACGACTTTTGGTGGGGTAAATCATTACTTATGTGTTCAGACTATCTATGACGAGGGATTGCGTCCGGGAGCTGGAGCCTCTCCAAGCTCTTCTAGTTGTACAAAATCTATCACCACCCTACACTACTCCAGGATCAGAATTTAGGCCTGGGCAAGCACTAGCTCGTCATTTCCTTAAGGAGGCTCGAGCTTTTACCATATATCTTGGGGCTCGTGCCCAGGCCTACTACAGATCTCCTCATATCTCCTTCCCTCTCTTTCCTTTCCCGCCTCCTACCAGCGGGGGCGTTGGTGACTTGTCGGATCTCGGGACGGCGACGGCGGTGGCGCTTGTGGCGCCAGTGGAGTGTGAATCTGGAGCAAATGTGGGTCGACGACGCAACACTGACGAGGGATCGTATAATCGTATTGAGCTGTGTTTTTTTGTTTTTTTTTGGAGTCTATATCTGTGGAGCCATAGGCTAAGAGACAGAGGGGGATTGAGCTGTGTTAATGAGACCTGTAGCCAGAATATATGTCTGCTAGAGTTGACATACAACAACATAGTTAGTTAGGTAGATAGGGAAGTGATTGGGAGGGCAGCAATGGTAGGCAGAATACCGCAAGGGCCCCCATTGAGCCCAGCCTTGTCCACAGCCTACGTGTCGGCCATGATACGCTCAGCAGAGGGGGGAGGAAACAGGGGGACCTAGGCAGAGAAGGTTTGAGGAAGAGACAGACTGCGAGGAAGTTCATACACTTAGGTTACTGCACGCCGTTACGTTGAGTTGCATGAAGGGATATAGCCTGATCACTCAACCAGGCTGCGCGAGTCTTGGCCTGGGCTGGCCTGGGCTAGCCTGGACTCGGGATGTCTCCTGACAGTCCGCTGGGACTGTCCACACACTGTGTTAAAGTTTCCTTAACACAATGATAGGTCGCTACATATCATCATACCCACACCGAATTATTAACACAATGATAACTTTCAAATAATTATCTCTTCCCCGAAGCGTATTTATTTTAGTGTAGGTAGATAAGAGTCTGGGCACGAGAACAATTATCGAGGATTCAGATAATACGTATTATTTAGCTCACTGAAGATACTGAAGAAGAAAATCCATAAATCCTCGGGAAATGCATGCCCTTATATAGAGATATTGCCTGTTGTAGTATTACCGGCGTTTCACACCTAACCCTGCCCTGGGCCGCCTGGGTCGGGACCCAGGCTACCAACTAAACTAGTATCCCCTGTCCGATGATTATTAGCTCTAATCAATCAGCACTCGTGATGTAAGGGAGCACATAATTCAGGGTAATAATCCATTGATGAGAAGGGAGGAAAAGCAAAAAGAAACCTCATGCACCCATCACGGGGATCGAACCCGCAGCCTTCGCCTAAATCTCCGACATAGGAGGGCGACGCGCTACCATTGCGCCAAACGGGCTTAGTGTTATGCACTTTCCTAATGTAAAATATTGATTGTCAAAACCAACCACACGACCCAGAACCTCTATTCAGCTGGATGATGTTTATAATTGCTTGTAGCATGCACTTGGCTCAATAGCAGAATGGAGAATGGTGTGGATTCAGGACCCCCACCCCTTTATCTCGATAGGGAGCTTAGCTGGTTGAATCTCATACCAATTTGGTCAGCCATTGGTCTAGATGAGCACTACATACATACCTTGTCAATGCGCATGCCACTGATCTGCCAAACCGCACTCCACAGAAATTTAGCCTGGCTCATTGCTATAATCAAAACCGGCGACCAAATTTATGTACATATGTATTACATGTGTTATAAGTAATCACATACATACCGCCTCATAGCCTAAGGCTCCCTCCGGGGGAAAGGCGTATAGACTCAAAAAAAAAAATTTCACATACATATACACAGTGATAGTGAAATATATTAAAGGGTATCTTAGCACAGGCCAGAGACATCGCAAACAATGACGCAGATATATGCTGCAAGTGGAGAGTTATGATGTTTGTTTTGTTTATCTTTCCGCTATAAGATTATACTGCGGTGATACATGTTAGGTAAATATCGTTGATTGCAGACTCGAGATTACAAGTAGGTGTTTATACATATATAACGACATACGAGCAGCATCAATATTGATCGATAGCTAGAACCACGGATATGGAGTACTGCTGATTCCAGTGGGCCATGCGTCATACCTTAGAAATATTCCAAAGCTTCTGATTCCGATTTACCTTCCATATATACTAGGCCATATGTAATCAGGCTGGCACAAAACCTTTGACTAGGTTTAGCTGTCCAATTGAGTACTGTAGCTACCTACCTAGGTACCGCCCTTCTCTCTTATTTTTCTTTTTGAAGTCTATACTATCAACTTTTTCGGAGCTTTTCCATCAACTGTACGGAGTAGTCTGGTGGGTACTTCAGCTCATTAGTCTCGACACTTATGATAATCGGGTCACCATGGAACTTGGTTACCGAGTTTAAGGTGGTGGTGACTAATCTGCAGCAGGAGTAGCAGCGCGACTCTGCAGACCGAGGTAAATTTGGCGACAATTAAATCTTCAACGTACCCCCCCCCTGGACAGGGTTTTCATGATTGAGGGTGAAAATCTTGCCCATATTGTGTAGAGTAATAAGAGTACACATACAGTACCCTACTGAGACTCCGTGCCAGAGAACATAGATGGATTATACTAATTGTAACAAGATCTTGGGCAGTTTGATGATGATAAGAACCGTATCTCAAACTATCTATCCATGAAGAGAGTCGATTCGGGGAGTTGATACATGCCTAGTATTACCATGCTCTAGACATACACTACATAATTCCGCCACATAGCCTAAGGCTCGCTTCGGGGGAAAGGTGTATAGACTCAAAAAAAAAACACTACATAATTAGTACGAATTATCAGGGGCAATGCAATTGCCACTAATGCGATCTAGACGAGCCTTCATACGAGTAGGTACCTACTTACGGAAGGGGATCCTGGAACTGATCCACTTAATCATTTGATTGAGATCATGTCGATTGCAACACCATATCACCAAACCACAAACCAGATACTTTGGATTTTTTGCCAACAAGTGACAGAAATTAAAAGGTAGGTATGTCGTTTAGTGGGTGGAGCACCAGTGTCGCGATGGATAGGCAAAAGCAGCCGCAACATCTAGTGCATGATCATGAAGAACCGATTCACCAGCATAGCTAACACCACTTCCAGGGCTGCGGGCAAAGTAGCAGTTTCCTCAGGAATAGGTAAGAGTTGAGGAATAATCGAGCAGTGCCAGGCAGCTGGAAGAACAAAGCTATGTATAAGAGTCGTGGATTAGCTTGACCTAGAGGACAAGTCAGAGGATGGAGGAATGGGTCAATCATATATAGATTGTCTAACTAATTTGCATGCTGAAGATATTGCAAGTAGAAATCGCCTGTGGTAGATAGGAGTAATTGCTCGTCATGACGCCCCCAAATTACCGCTTTTCTTTTATGCAATAGTGAGACCCTTAGCGTGATCAGCTTGATCCCTTTCACTTAAGTATGGAATTTCTAAGCTTCCAAAACCCCAACCCGCAGAAGTGATTGTGTTACTTTGGGACGAGTGGAAGGAACTGACTCCATGTTGGAATAACTAATCACGCTGGCGTGAGAAATATATCATATGAGATGCCGTTGTGAGAGATGCCGTGGGAAGTGTCGTTTGGGTAGTGCAAGGAGAAAACGGAATGAATGAGCGAATGAATGATATAAGAGACAGTGTCTCCGTGGTGTAGGGGGTGGTCTTCAGTCTTCAGTCTGCCAACAGATTCCGTTATTGAATATATTCATTCACTTGTCTCCTGCAGTGACCAAGTAAACTAGCTCTCTAATATCAGACGACGTGGGAATCAGTAAATCCCTACACTCCAGAGTATGGGAGAGGCTTATTGAAAGCAGATTGCAGCTTGTATTGCCACAGAGGGTGAACCTATTCGTTATTGGATTTTGAATTGAGAGTGCATATCCTCGAGTGAAGCTCTGTCAACACCTGACCTGTGTGTGTTGCATGTTTTATACAACTTCGCTGTCTCAGGAACAGCACTAGGAATTCTCATGCTTGTGATGGAGGATGAGCAGCCCAAAATTGGTGAATGGGTAAACCACTGCCGACCAGTGTCACCTCATCATGGTGATATCGATGAATCACATTTTGGAAGCTAATTGCATTATGTGGGTCACCCAATCTACTTATAGTTATGAATCTACATGATTCCATGGAGTAGTTATGCCAGTCCTGGCTACAGGGGCTGTAATTAACATAAACAAAACTCAGTTGATATCATGAACACGGAAGGTAGAATTTAAAGATATATTCTTTATTTTAAGAATATTGTGAGATCCAGGACCGCATTTAAAACATACAAAAACGAAAATCCCTTGCGAAGCGCTCGCTACATGCACAATCACTCCTACTCTTGCCACTACCCTGCCTTTATACTACCTGGTTTAGCTTCGCATTACAGAGACTCTCTGAAATTCGCACTTCAGTCTCTATATGCTTCATTCTTGCCCACAAAACATCCAACGATTCCTGATGGTTTTTATATTTGCACCTACGCCCTGGCAGCTGCTTCGTTTCCGTTTCCGCCTCGCTGCATGATAGTGACGGTTCCGGTTCCGGAGGTTTGGTACGACCCGTTAACATATCAAGTGTTGCTTGAATTCCACCGATGACACCCGCAGCTTCGCCGCAGCTATCGAGAAGCGGCCAAATTTTTTTGTCCCGGAGGGCCTTGATCTTGCGCAGATCTTCTTTCGTTGGGGCAACCCTGTAGTGTTGCTGCCAGTTGCATACTTTTTTTACTTCTTCAGCTAAGGCTTTTTGCTTCTGGTCTATCTGGGAAATGGTTTGTGATGATTCTTTGATCGACTCCTCCAGGAGTGCCCTATGTGAAGAGGTATTTTGTGTCCAGTTCATATTGGAATCGTACAGAGTGTGTGTCATGATAAGAGAAGTCGCAGCGGTAGTAGCGGAGCGTAGTAAAGGATTACTCTGTTTAACTAGGCACCAAATGGGGGCCATCATGAAACTGAAATGTTAAATAACAAACTGTGGCCAACAAGCCCTAGGCGGCCATATTCTCCGTCCATCAAATTATATCAGTATGTATCGTGGTTCGGCTACCTCCATAGACAGAATGTCGATGTAGGACGCCCACGTGCCAGGCATAGCCTATAGAGCTAGCATAATTCAACTAGCTACAGTAACTTACCAAGAATACCTACTATTGATATTACTAGGCGATAATCTTGTCGTTTATGGTATACATATCCCCTGGTGCGCATGTAACAAAGCAATATTTATATGGAATCCTTCACTTAGAAGAACTCGATAAAATATTCCGCTTTCCATAGAGGGTATAGCTGTAGAAATATGAAAGAATTCGGGTGCCTCACTTAACAGTACGGTCACTTACTGTATGAGGATAATAGAGTTCGATGATCCTCCACTCGGTAGGGAAAACATTCCTCTTATATATACACATACATCTCACGCTGAGCTTCATTCTTAACTCCGAAACACACATCACATACCCCCACTCCCCCACTCTACTCTCATCATCCCACTCCGCTCCATAGCCAACCCTACACCCTGGCTTGTCCAGGGTTACCCCATCCCAACAATACCTATCATACATTAGTATGGGCATGTGCACTACATAGCACAATAGCTAATTTGAGCAAAGCACGTTCCACCAGCCTGCCAAAGTCCATCACAGTGCGCTGAAAACGCAGAGGGTTCAGGGTAACACCTAACACGCATCCCATTAATTCAAGGCCCTGAGGCACACAATGCAATACCGCTCACAGTACAGAAGATTAGCCAGATGCCCCCCACCTGCAAGGCCGTTGTGGGGGTGCTGTGCTGGAGCTATAAGAGCTGCCGAAGGCCCTCAACAGAGATATAGACTTTAGTTTCGCCTTTAAGTGATAAATCCGGAACGCCTTGAACCGACCCCCATTATATCCCCCCCCTCTCCGCACCCTACTGCCAGCTCAACTTTGGAACTCTGGTTCAGGTATATAGCCCTACACTACCAACCATAAAAGATATTATTTAGATATGCAATTACTAATAAAAGCTCATGACTTGATCTGTGCACGTCACTACTACACGTTTGTTTAACCTCCACATTGCTGCACCCATGTGGAACAACAATCAACCTAATATCAATGACAGTTTTGGGCTGGTTCAAGTACATATGCCGAAATGCACTGTCTATTGCTTTCATTTGTAAAAGGTGGCAACCGGTACTCCTGTAACAGCCTCAGTTGGCCGGGTGCACTTTGGTAGAGCTTGTACGGCCCAAGTGTATGGAGGAAGAGGTAGTAACTACTGCAGCGCTGCTGACGATATAAAACCACTATCTTTCTGGATTACGGGTTAATGGATTTATAGCGCGTTTCCATATTAATATATTTTAGAAAAGGTAAATCGAATCAAAAACCCCAACACCACGGGGAAAATAATATGCTGGACAAGCCCAATGTTGATATATAAATGTATATATCATGGGTTGAGGTGAAGAGAGTGTAGGGTACGCTCGCTAGTGTAAGGAGCAGAGAAGCCATGAATCAGCACCACGTGTCAGATACGGCAGATGAAGGGTGCGCTCACTAGTACATATGCATCTACAACTGGTATCCCGCGGCGTAAACTGACATTCACAACTGCGAGTACTTCAGTCCAAATCTCGTATATGACCCTCTTGCACACTTGTAGAGAAATCAAGAATGCATATCTATATATATACCCGCAGCTTCGTATAGCTATCTATATTGAATCCTGAACAATGTAGCACGGATGCCTAAGTTCCTATGCCGGACGTTTCAGCTGCCTCTAACTCTAGACCAAACTTTCACAGAATTGGCGGAAAGTTGAAAGTGAAGACCTTACCAGATATCCCGCAGGGGCTTTTTGATACTAACGATTGTGATCAGAGGGCAGAAGTCATGGATGGTATGTTGGAAACGCTTTGGAAATGGGCTACCTTCACGCGCTCTCTCAATTTAATGAAACTGACTTGACCATTAGGCAAAAGACCATTCTATCTCAGGATACCAGACCCTATACCCAGACAGTTGCCGTCCGCTATATATAGAAGCGGCAACTGTATATGTGTTTGCAGAATATGGGGAAGCCCACAGCTTGGTTGTTGGGCTTCATTATAATGTTGTTGGCATTCCACCAGGCACCCTCTTTCCATGAATATTAACAGTTACCCTGAGCCCCAATTCCTTGGAGCTAGCGCATGCTTGCGAGACACCCTATGTTAACAGACCCACACACCAATCCCATGTTCTATATTCATAATTACCTAGGTAGTTCTGCTAAACTTAAAATGACATTATATGACTAACTTACCATAATACAGATTACCTAAGTATGCACTATGGGCTTGGCATGTTCGATTTTGAAGGCCTCAATTTATCAAACCATTTATGCACATGTAAAGCACCATTGATGCATCGCCTAACACTACTCAGACCAATATCATACAGCATCGTTAGCCGCTGCAGCTATGGATTCAGATCCAGCGCGCTCATCAGCTTGAGACTACCAAACTTCGGTGTATGTATCCTAGTATCTCCACATGTATCCTACAAATCAAAAACTACCCGGGGTCTACACCTATCCTCAAGAGACAGCAGGGGTAAACTTCCGACAAGCTGTATCCTCCTCAAGCCCCCAAGCCGAGTGGCAAGCCCAGCCCAGATTCAGCATGTTAGAGAGTTCTCGACAGGCATACTCTCTGGAATCCATCCTGCCATTCTTTCTCCGCTTGTATTTGCAGGGCTTGTGGTTACATTATGGACATACAAGGTATCTCAATTCAATTGATATCAACCTTACTCCACAAGCTTGGTATAGTTAGGTGTTGCTAATATATACATGTTCTGTGAGAGATGACTGCAGTGCTTAATGATGATAATTTTTCAAAATAAAATAATCTACATGCCGGGAGTGCCCCTTGGGGCTCGACGTGAGATGATAGAAGATTATGCGGGGATGTGTTCTGGTGTCAAGTGGAGCGAAGTCAAGATTCTGACCAGCGATGGGCATTTGCTGGGGGGAGCTACGGCGCAGGTGACGGTGAACAACCTGCCTACTAAGGAAGTGGGGAAAATAGCAGCTCAGGAAGCGGTGGGGCAGACTCGGAAGCCACCATATAGGAGGAGGGTGGTCATTGTGTATTTCCAAGGGTTGGTATTAATATCTCGTTCCACCTCTTACCAACCCAAATACCCCATGGGTCTATTTTTGGAGTCATGCTATGAACCCTTTACCAGATAGTCTTCATTTTCTAAGTTATCTTTCCCAACCACAGGAATGCTTCCTCAACGCCTCCCCGCCTTCCTATGCTCTCCTCCGTGCTCTCAGGGCTCTCCCAAGCTCCACACTCCCTTCAATCACAGGCCCAGGAGTTAGCCTACACTATCGTTGCCCCTGCGTATCGCGGATACTGGACTTCTACAGGTAAGCCCAGCCAGAGAGGTATTGAAGAGGATGGTAGGGCAATCTTCAAGTTCTTGGAAGAAGGAGGGTATAAGCACCTGGGCACATCTCAGAATCCTAGAATAAACCTGAGTCATGGAGGGAAAGTTCCAGAAAGGGTTGGGAACACGGTGGATCTTGAAGAGGAAGTGGAACTCATCCTTTGGGGGCAGAGTATTGGTGCAAACATAGCCATGACTACACTCGCAAACCATCTGACCCAGTGTGGTCCGGAGCCCGGGTTGCAGCCACCTCAACAACCACTCACTGTAAAATTACCTCCTCCTGCGGCAATCATCCTCGAAACCCCCTTCCTCTCCATCCCTGAGATGCTTGTCGAGCTATACCCCCAGAGGTGGCTACCATACCGGTACCTGAGTCCCTTCCTACGAAATTGGTGGGATATGCAAGATGCAGCGAACAAGCTCCACATCGCCGGGTACTCTCCTGGGAAAATATCAATACTGGTTGCAGAGAATGATGAACTTGTTGGTAGGGCGCAGGGTGAGAAGATATATGCCATATTACGAAATCACTTTGCAGAGGATGAAGGAGCTGGGCAAAGGGAGCTGAGGAAGGTTGTAGTGAAGGGGGCGTTGCATGTGGAATGTTTGCTGAAAGGCCAGGGACGGAGGGAGGTTATGGGCATAATTCAGGCGGTCGGAGAGGGTCCTGGTCGCCTGAGGGTATAAAATCTCGGTCCCATACTTCGAAGGGTACAGGGCTATAATACTACAGCTTACTGAGATGCCAGGGTCTAGAAGTTAGAGTAACTTCAACCGATATGCGTAGAACACTTAACGCCTACATCCCCCTCCTGTGAATTGGAAAAACCCTCAATGAATGCCGATCTTGGGAGATCTAGAACTGATGTTTTAGGGAAAAGTGCAGAATGATTATATCGATGGGAGTACTTAGGGGTGAAGGTTGAGTTTGGACAATATATTAAGCCAAAAATATTGAGCCACCCCAGGCATACCTACCATGCTATATTGATACTCGAGTTCGCCGCACACGACCGCTGGAGTTCATGACCCTAAACCAAGCTCAGATGAATCGCATGCGGGTATGCTACAGTTACCCTGAACTTTTACCCTTGCGGGCTTCCATCGTAGTAAACTCCCGCTAAACACTCTGTTGGGGTTCTTTGGGTGCCGCACGGGTGGCGGGAATGAGCCAGTCTATGGGGGATCACAATACGATTCTAGGCGCAGATAGTGCGTCGACGTATGGTAAATTCCGTTCTCCAAAAACTATACATAGTACCCTCCCCAGAAATTGCACGGTGAAGACATATTGACGTTAGCATGCCGACCCTAGAGCCCTTTCTCAAGCATGCCTTCTGAGATACATTGCCGCTTGATTCTCCTAGTCATTGCCAGTATGGGATATTCCCAGTAAATTTATGAACGTTCTGATCTAAATAATACAATTTCCAAAGTCTCACTAGAAAGCACTACAGTATCTTATAATGTGTCTTTGAATCAACATGTGCCAACTGAGAGTAGCAAGCAAATTGCCATTAGCCTTGAAGTACAATTATAGTAGAACCCCGAGATGTATCTATTTCAGATGGGCTTCCACTTCTTCACCTAGGTACTCACCAGCGGTCACTTGGTTAAGGCCACTTTGTCCTACCCGCTCTCCAAGCTCCATGAGTCCTGGCCAAATCAACTTTATTGAACGTCATGTCTTCCAAGACCCGAGCCTCCCAATTTTCAACCGTGACACCACACCCGGTCGTACTCAGGTGTCATGGCGTGATAGTGGCCAGCAGCGGTGTGTTGACTGGAGCTTAGCCTGCACAGTGACCAATATGTGAGGCAGGTGCATGAAAAGAGCCCAACATACCGCAAAACTAGCATCTGGGCGCCAGGCCTCCAAAGCCAGGGTATATAGCCTCGTTCCAAAAGCTCAAGGTTCAGACCACAACACACCTCGTGGCAAGATCACTCTTTGGCTTAATTAAAAACTCTTGCTCCTGTCGACATGCATGCCAAAATGCACCATGACCCCCCAAATGCCACATCACCTAGAAAGTTGGGCAGGGGGGACTCCAGCTGTACATGCCCCCGGGGCTATAGCTACGCGGTGATTACTGTACCTTGTGTGGAAGGACTATCTACGTTCTCCCTGCCTCATATTCTATTTACCCCGTCGGGTAGGTGTATATTATATGCATTTCTGAATAGGTGACTATATTAATCAGCAGCCATGATGGTGGTGATATTGGATTTACCCCACCTCACCACCCCCACTACAAGGCTGAAGGTATCATTCTGAAGCACAAGACGACCACCTTGGTAGGTGCCAGCCGACATTGAGTTGAACGCCTGTGTCAGCTGATATCATGTTTAAACTAGTTTTTTTAGGCATGACTGCCGACGTCAGAGTAGTCTGACTGGTGGTATCATCCAGAGATATTCCCCTAGCGCCACAAGCATGGACCAGCACAAGCGCCAGTAAAAGTAATATACACACATGCCCCATGGCCTCGGAGCTAGAAATATCTGACCAATCGAGATATATCTCAGCACTACTTACATGTACATCTAGAGCGGGGAGGGAGCCCTCTGGGTCGATTGTCAGCCCATGCCCTCTTGACTTCATACTTTTTCGAGCCTCTATACGACTGGGCCCAGTCCTTCCCTGCATTTCCCAGGGCATTCATTGATCGTGTTAATGTATAAGCAAGGGAATCATAACATGTACGCTAAAGTTGTGGTAAATCCGTATAGTATTAGTCTACACCTAAGCATTATACTGCTCCAAGGGAGGTCGAGCCAGGGCAGCAGAAAAAACAGCTAAAGATAATTCAAGTGCAAGGGAAGTATGTTTAGATAGCAGCTTGGCTGCTCGTGTGAGTTTGAGCTACATACATGCATATGAGCTCAATGGTTATACTACAGGGTGAACCTCAGGTGGGTACCATAGCTGCAGTTCATGATCACCCTTGCAGATAGCCATGGGCAAATTCTAGACAAAATATCTACGGTAGGAGTTATTCTGCAATGAGCCTCATGCTATGACGTATCAATATATACCTGCAGGTATGGGAACAAAGTAATAGAGACGATTCACTACAAAGTTGGAAACTCAGAACTGTCAGATGCCATTGAAACTTATGGTCAGTTAATGACTCACCCTATAATCACAACACCAGTACATACGGTATGATATCTAGGGTCAAAATTTGTATATTCAGGAGAGCCTATGAGAATTGATACCTCTGACTAGCCTGTCGGGTAATTGTGCAAAATTGCATACAGCTCCACTGGTGACCTGAGCAAACATTCTCAAGTGATACTTTGTCAGTGGAAATAAAGCCCATGTAGAGATATTTGCGCTAGTTCCATCAGGGCAACCGTAACCATGGGACAAATAAAGTTACCGAAGTTGGTATGAGCAACCGATGGCACTCTTCCACGTTGCAAACCAACAATACTTGCACAGTGGATGATAATAAACAAATGGTTCTTTTGATCGCACTGCTTTTGCGGAATCGTTGCAATTTTGTATATACTGTGCGGACACTTTTTAGCAGCCGCTTAACAGGAGCTACCCTGGTTGCGGCACACTGCGGAATACTCGTCCGCTAGAGTAGTGCCCCCCCCCATAGCTCGGTTCCGAATTCACGTCACCGAAGTCTATTTGATTGCGCCACCCACCAGCCCAAAGACAAGTGTTTGAGCGAGATCCAGATGAATGACCACAATTGCAACATCACACATCATGACAGTGGCAATTTAGATAACTGAAGGTAAACCATCATCCCTGGTAGGTATCCGTACTCTTCTCCCTACTATGCATATCGGTAGGTGCCTCAGATATACCAAACTGGTAAAGGTCTTAGTTTAGCGAAGCCACCCTCGGGCCGAAACGGGAATGCCACTGCGAGCAGAAGGCTGTCGATCCAAACAGATTAGCCTGCCGCATACAACATCAGTTTTCGGAGTCGTCAAACCAATCGTCTCATCAATTGGATCGAGGCTGTCTCCCAATGCACCCTGTGTCACACCATGAGTTCCGCTTGCAGCAACCACTGTACACACAAGAGTAGTAGCGCCGAAAAGTACATCACGCACTAGAGACCCCGAAACCCCAATCGAGGGGAATGCCCATGCGAGAGCCTATTCGCAAATTGAACTGATGATGTCTATGGTGCATGCATACGAGTGGCCCCCTCTACATGCATACAGATTGATCTGCCCAACGTCGATCGAAGTGCTTTTTCCCATGTCGCCATCTAGATATCATGACCCCTGTTGGATCAGGCTACCACAAATTTATGGCTTCGGAAGTTCGTCTCATGTATTCTACATGTGTACGGTACCTACGGTACACATAGGTATTCCACACATGACATGAACCTAGGTATTGGCAGTGCCATGTACATATGTACACCTTATGGTCCCCATCGCCCCCTCCTTTCCCTAGTGTACTATATACTCCGTACACATAGGTACATATAGGTATGTACAGTATATATGATATGACCCTTGTGGGTGGGTGGTCGCGAGTGTTGGGATGTACTGCTGGTTACAAGTCCGCAATGGTTTGGGGTACCAGTACCTATTGCTACCACACGCCCCTGCCGACTCATACCTAGCTTTAGGCTCCACAGGCGTATAGACTCAAAAAAAAAAAAAAAAACAATATGCCCCTAATAGGTGATGTGCAGCAGATTGACGTTTAATTCGAATTTGGTCCGGTGCAAACGCAAATCGTAAATGGAGCATAAGCAAACAGTAAACGCCGATGT
>Ga0307514_10003748_pt1 | contig 14340 bp, 17 predicted proteins | sample 16_EM_MG_FD_203088 | JGI IMG/M metagenome (GOLD analysis project Ga0307514, IMG submission 203088) | Populus trichocarpa ectomycorrhiza microbial communities from riparian zone in the Pacific Northwest, United States - 16_EM | ecosystem: Host-associated > Plants > Roots > Unclassified | place... | reverse complement strand
TTCGTACCTCAAATTCGAGCTTCGTTATATCGAGAAACCCCTCATCCAGTGTGGGTTCCTCGAACCTCGATGAATATCCCGTGAATGCAAGCTTGGGCAGAATTTTTCGATTCTCTGGATTCATCTGTCCATTGCAATCCACTTGTGAGTCACGATTATTCATATTAGGCCTTGAGCAGGAGAGGGCTGTGGTTTCCCCAATTGGATCTTCGCTGTTTCGCACGATGACAAGGGTCCAGGGTGAAAATCTCAATCCAAAAGCATAAAGAAAATGAAGTTGGAAGAAAAAAGAACAAGGAAGGGCCAATGCATACAATATCACCACCAAAAGCGCGAACGGCATCATTATGTTGACATATATGGAGGGGGGCCGTCAAATAGACGCAGCGTATGGGAATAGCAGATTTCTTCGCTAGCTCTATCCAGTGTTTGCGAGTGTCAATGCCTGGATTGGTAGCGTCTATAAATATTGTCAGTATTTCACTAGAATGGAATATCATCACACTCAGCGTACCGACAACAACGGATTTATTCGCCCCCAGGTACTCAGCAGCAGCCTTAAGGCACTTCTCACGTGTTTTGAGAGTATCCTGGTTCACTCGCTTATAGCCAAGGGGAGCGAGATAGCGCTTGAAAAATGTTGACTTTCCCGCACCTGGTGACCCGACCAATATGACAAGCTCAAGATCATTGAGTTTGCTAAACTCTATGGCCCCACCACAAAATACGTGTCAGCAATCAGATCCAGCGTATGCCATGTTACACTGTCTTATATTATCCTGGAATTTCTTTTCTGTGTGCTAGTGCTGCAGTAGCATATGGCAAGGGTTATAACTTGATATTGACATCCCTCGACACTAACAGTGAAAAAGCAACAAAACCCAAGCGAGCAAAAGCTCACTTACTGGTAGATATTGCGGACGCAGAAACAGTTGGAGATGCCACTTTGGTGGGATTGAATACATCTTTCACGGGTTTTGGCTGATGTCCCAGAAAGTATTCCTCTGGTGTATGGAATTTGATCCCAACGTTAAATGCGAAGTATCTTTATTATTACCCAGTGGGGTGAATCAGTAGTTGCAGTTGATGTAAGGAGCACTCAAGCCGTACCTATCACTTGCAGAAAAGTCTCCATCTCTTCCCGCTGCATCCCCCACAAAGAACGATGCCTCTTTATCCACGCCATGAACATCGATATCGTAATCACCCACCATTTCGTCCCACATACCGCTGCGTGGCTTTCGGTACTTGTCATTTTCCGTCGCGCCGTAGAGCGTGAGTGGGATGTCAAGGATAGATAATATGGATACGACCTTAAGCTTAAATATGTCCAATTTTGAACCAGGCTTATCAAGCTTGATCCCTCCCTGATTAGTGAATATAATCACTGTATATCTGCATCGTATGGTAACGGTTAGGGTGATATTCCTGCAGGTATTGTACGAAAAGGTGCACTCACCCTTCTGAATACAACTCCTTCAACTTTGTCGGCACCACAGGGTCCCACCACATCCAGTCGGACTCTGACTTTGCAAAAACCCTCCCCGAACTGGTTTTTATGAGAGTAGAGTCCTGGTAGACTCTGAGATTAATTTGGCGGACTGTGTAATAGGACAGGGGTTCCTACTAAATCGAAGGCTGCTATTCTGCGGGGCTTAGAGTAGGCAGGCATAGTCTTGTTGTCGTATTTAGCCACAAGTAAAGATTTGTCTATGACTCTCCATGTTGTCTTCTCAGGCTCCTTTTGTGATAGAGGCTTGAAGAAGTTTGTGACAGTAGCACCTTTCGAAATGTAAATTAGTTGTCGTAGACATAATCGGAAGTCCTTACAAATGCCCTCATACTTGTGGTGGTTGACAGTACTTTCCGCTTTAAAGGCGGGGGGGAAATATCTCCAGTTCTGCGCTTGTTGGACATAGGGTCATTAGAACTAGATGAGGTCATGGCTCGAATTTGAGTAATTTGCGTAGTGGTACGAGACTGCTTTGAAGGTAATCTGGTTCGTATACGGATATAAAGCGTTGGTATAATCATCACAGGGTCCGTACTCCAATTGTGTAACGTTGAAGTCAAAATAAACGCGTCTGTGACACCAACCACTCGTGACCCAGTAGTGAGAACAGCACATGACTTCTGCGTGAGTTTAAGAATAATATGAATTCTGACATTCCAGTACTTTATGATATGTACTACATTTGGGAATTCTCAGTGTGACTAAATTGAAGATACTAGAGGATACCTCAAACTTTCTGTATACTATCAGAAATCAAAATTTTTGTCTGCATCCTTTTTGATGAGGTCCACCATCCCCTAACAACTGTTTAGATTTAGGTCTAGTTATAGAATGGGGGTGAATACGTACCTCTGGCATGATAGGCTGTCCATTTTCACCTATGACATAGCGGAATGGCATCTCTGTAGATTCGTGCTTCGAGAGCTTCAGTTCCGGGAAGTCGACGTAGGGTATTTTATCCAGGGGTACTATATAAAATCAGCTAAGCGCTATTGTACCAAGACTGATGTTCAATCAACAGACCTTCTAGGTGGAATTTGCTTACATTTGTCCTCTACAACCATTCTCGTGACCCTCACGGCGGTATCTGTAGTCATCTGCTTGGACCCGAGCCTCCTTCCCGGGTATCCATACTTCCTCAACTGTGAGGTGCGATCTACATGCAGACATTGCTCAACATCCTCAGCCTATAAACAGAGACGTAGATTGGTATACCTCTGGGAGGGTCATCGCCTATAGATAAGCTGTGTTAGCACGATGCCTAGGCCAGATTTCAACTGCAAGTATATGCCGCGAATAACCTAAAATTCCACCAAATACGTAGGCATCAAAAATCTCCCCATCTTCAGGTTTCAAATCCATCTCTGCAGCTGGGTCTAGCAGGCATAGCCTCTGACCTTTGATCTCCAGTAGTTGGGACACCTCAGCAGATGTCGCAATCAGGCGTCCAGATGCAATGTGGTCGTGCAGTCTGGCTGGCAGGTTTCCTAATAGCAAGGAAGATAGTGAGGTGAGGTATAGTTTGCCACCAGTCTTTGAACATTCCGTGCTGATAGTGGCATATTCAAGCTGGCTCCACTCGCCCATCTCGGGCTCAAGGTCTGCGAAACCCATAAATTAGCATGTGTAATATTTAGCGAGATATTGTACGAGAGAGGGCGCACGCTCTACTATATAGCACTTTCCAGTGGTCGACATTATGTGATTTGGTGCCTGCGTAAGGTTGAAATATACTGTACCTCTTAAGGAGCTGCAATTGGTGGGGTTTGTTGATCTAGAGCTCACGCGTCAGTAGTCTTAAATGCAGCAACTCTCTTATCATATTTGAAGTCAATTCAAAAAGAGTAATACTTCTTACCTGTAGAGTAATGTAAACAAAAATTGTGAGGCTTACATATGTATGTACATATGTACATATATAAATATTTGCGAAAATACATGTACCGTTATCCAACAGTATCCAGTGTTACTGTAGCGTGCATTGTAGCTATGTGCGTTGAATCAAAGCGGGGTTATTGCGGGGCAATGACATACCGGTACTCAGTATTCAGCAGATCAAGAACCAACACCCCCTGGTTGCAACTGGCAATATAGGGCCAGTTCTCTCTCATGTGAGATCAAGCACTATGATGTAGGCGATTGATATCGTAGCGAATCGAATGCCCCTTGATGTTTAGTAGTAACCTTGCCTGCAATAACCGTCCGTGATATTTACTTTATAATCGTGGTATCGAACTTTCGAACTTTTGGCGTCCTTGCCGTCCCTGACAAAGTCTCATACCATTCACTACAAGAGACAAGTCGTGTGACCATAGCACCACCGTCAACGCTGAAAGGCAACGTCTCCCAATCTGGTTGGTTTCTTGTCCTTTGCCCCTCTCCAGGATCAAATCTAGAGCTTGCTGACGAAGCCTTGTACCACAAACTAGTGCCCATTCTGTTAAAACATAATCACGACTATCAAGGCTTGTGCCAGCCAGACTAGACTACCAAAGTACCCACAAGACGAAGGAGCCTTATAACACACTTTGTGTCCCCTCAATTTCACACTGACATCTCACTTTCTCGCCATACAAGATGCTTCCTCATCAAAGGCATAAAGTCGATATCAGCGTGAGTGCTTTTACGCTAACTGATTCACATGAAGGTGGGAAATGGAAACAGAATACTAACTGGTTACACTGAGAGAATTAGTCTCTGTCCGAAGAAGAACAGAAGATATTCAAGCTATATGGCAAGCTGCCTTCAAAGAAAGACATTCTAGGCCAGAAACTCAAAGTGAGCCTCTTAAGAAGGAGGGGGGATAATAGTGCTAAAATAACCCCTAGGAACGTAAATATTTCGACTCTGGTGACTATGCCCTCTCTAAAGCCGGCAAGGCCTCGGACGTTGGCGTGACGACCATTGGCTCGAAGCATCCTCTACCAGAGAATATCCCCCACTCCCACAACCCCACAGGAACCTCAACCACCACTGGCGGCACTGCCGTATCACCAGGAAAAGAAAGTCTGCTGCTACATGCTAAGAGCCCCATGGGATCGCAGGAGCCCATCGAAGGAGAGGAAGAGATAGCCAAGGCTCCGGCCGATGCCGCTGCCCCCGCCCCGACCAGTCCAACTCAGGTCCCGCCCCGATGGCAAGGCGCATCTCCCGATGCTTAAACATGTACCGGGTTTTCATGGATCAATTATGCCTGATGTGACCCCTTGTTTTCCTTTACTCTTCCATGGTATAAGCTGTAATTGAATTTCTGCTGTGTTGGGGGCTGCCGTTCGGGGATCGGTATAAATGCTTTTTTCGTGTATTGTTGCTTCTTTGCGATGCTTGTGATGAGAAGTTTTGCTTAGTATGGTACTCCCAATCGGCTTCTCGCCATCTTCGCTGCAGTGCTCCTCCCTCGACTTTCTATGCATCAAATTCGATTTCTAGCACAATGGGGGCCGCTCATCATCCTGGCAATGTCCCTAAGGACTACGATTTATCCTATTACTACCCGGGAGCCGTGAACAGTCTTTGCATCTCAGATTAATGCGTGGGATGTGGTTGCCTGAATTAGCAGGGAGCTTCATACTGGTACCGGGCGGATCGGACTTCATCAGACAGATCTGTCAAAGCTCGGTTTACAGTTTCTTTTTCCCGCCCAGGCGTTTTGTCGTTTAATATTCTATTCTGACGGGGAGTTATGCTGGCAATTGGTATGTCTTTTGTTGCTACTGGTTCTTTTTATGGTATGATTGATGTTTTATGATTGTTGTTGCTGCTGTAACTACCATTTCTTCATGTGCTTTTTGGCTTCCCCATTCGTTACCAATTACCTGAAATTTGATCTCTACTATACTCCCCCTATGCTTATGGATTTCCGGTCGAGATTTGTGAGGCTCCAGGCTTGCTGATGGCTCGGGAGCATTTTATACTCCGGTACTGGGGGAGGTGACTGAACATGAGACTGTTTGGCTTATCGCCACATCTGGAGTCTTTTGTGTGGTGAATACTCCAAGTTTCAGCGAGCTACAAAGCCTTCATGTTTGGTCACCGCCCCAGGCACCTTAGTATGGCACCAAACATCCGCTCTCGGTGGCACTGTATACATGTAGAGACTTTCACGTGACAGTTCATCACCCCGACTACAAACTGATCTCTCTGGTAGTTGGTTATTTACTGGTTACAGGCTATCTATCAGAACGGTTATGGGGCTAGTCTGGCTTACCATTAGATTACCGTCCAATTCTTCTAGGAAATATTTATCACTTATTTATCACTCGGTACTTGCAATTTTTTGTGAGGGTCTTGAAACGAAGTAGTCTTGTTGTAAACGAAGATTATGTTCCAGGACTACAAACCGCCTTCTGGTCCAATTGCCTCAAAATAGATCAAATTTCCTTCCTCTAACCTACCCATAATATAATACTTATGTGAAAAATGTAACCCTGTAGTCCATATCAAGCCATCCCAACGATTAACACTCATAAACTATCTATTATCAAATCCGCACATGCATACCCCACAACAACCAATAAACCACATGAGGGGATCACTATGCATTAGGAGGGTAGGAGGTGGGACAGAGGATGGGATATACCAGGCCAGGATAAGGAGCCACTCTAACGGGGGTTTTAGAGTATGCAAAATTAAGGTATATATACACCCTTCCCTCCTTCCCCTTCCCATCTAGCCAGCATCTCCCCATGCCAAAATACTCATCACAAGCTTCATCCTTCCAATATTTACCACTGAGGCGACTTTATAGTTTCGCCCTGACCTCCTCCACGACCTCTGCCCCCCTCGGGGCGGTAGCTTCTTCGTTGATGGTAATAGTTCCAGATTGATCCTTCTTGGAGTTACCAAAAAAGATGACTTCGACGGTCAAGTCGTCTCTACAATACACGAACCCCAGGACATTAGTTTCATTTCTATCTCGATCCACACATGCTACACATCATGGTTATGGGGTAAAACGTACCTATACCTCCTACTATACGGACTAATCAATGTCAACAATGCACAAACCATATCCCTATCCTTCCCTCCCAGTGCATTCCTAACAAGATGTGTTGCCGCATTCTTATCCTCAAATATAAATCTCTCATCATCACTCGCCGTAATTCCCCACTGCAACACCCTAATCGGAGTCTTATTTCCATCTTCGCCTGCTGCGCCGTTCCCGCCTTCTGCTGTGGGGGGAGTCTTCGGTTTTTCAATAGGTAAGACGTGCTGCGGTTTCCCTCCCAACCAGCCACCCAACCAACCTGATTTCGACCCAGGTCGGGAAGACCCATTAGGGATATTCTGTTGCTCGTCCAACCACCTCCCAACAAGCCCAACAACTTCCTCATTGGTAAGCATCTCCCACAGTCCATCAGTAGCCATGACCACAAAATCCCCACGTTCAGGCTCAATCTTCGTGGTTGTAACGACTGGTTCTGCAGTAACATATGGCGGTGTCCGCAGTAATGCACTTGGCGTCCTTCCAAAAAACGAGTTCTTGATCTTGGCTTGCACATCATAACTCCATTTATAGAAAGCATCACCGAATGCCCTTGTTGGCTCTAGTCCCCCTAACACCCTACCATTCCTAATGACATGAGGCTCCCCAGGATGCTCTGCCCTCATTCTATCCATCTCTGAGGGTGAGGAACCAGTCTGATCTGCGGAGAGGGCAGTGGCGGTCCACATCCCATTCGACTGCCTCCTCCCTAGCACAGCACGAGAATCACCTGTACATGCTACACGGAAGAGTTTACTCCTACTCTCGTAGAAGCCTAGTAGAGCGCATGAACCTGACAAAGCAGGGGCGAGGGTTTCTGCGGCCATGGGTTTGAAAGGGTTAGAGAAGACTTTCTCGACACCTGCATGGACAATATCATTGTCGAGGCGGACGAAGCCGCGTTTTATAGCGTCATCTATGGCTTCGGGGCTGGGTACCTCGGGGACCTTCGTGGCTTTGTATGTTTCATTGAGCTCGCGGGCAACAAAGCCGATGAGGACTTGTCGCAGTTTGGCGGAAGTAGTCCAGCCACTGAATGGTGGTGAAGGTGGGGTTGGGCGATTAGCTACATGTGTATGTGGAAGGTGGGAATTTAGGAATGTGCAGTGTACCTGTGTCCATCAAAGACTCCCCAGAACATCCAATCGCTTGTATTCTTCCCATCCTCGGCCGGCGCAACTACAGAGGGAACCTCTATTATCTTCTCGCTGTGATCATCCTCGATTGGGTTGTTACTTGGGATTTGAACTACATCATACCGCCACACTCCCGAGCCTCGTCCGATATTATAGCTTTCCTCATTCGAACGCAGTTTCGCAGTCGCTTCCTCAGGGGACAACATAGCCAGGACCTTCTTCCCTCCAGTGTCCTCAATCTTCTTGGACACTGGGAGGGAGGCGGTATATAAAATTTCTTCGTCTACGGCGACAATCCGACGTAGCGACGGGTCTGGTGGTGGTAGATGTTCCTTTGTCTGGATCCTTTCTGGTTGCGGTACTTGTAGTGTTGTTGTTGGAGAGTCGACAGCTGCCGGGGGAGGTGATACATGTGCCTGTTCCACCTCCACTGCAGTCTTCGGAGTTTTCGTAGAATACCATACCGCGCCGCCTAAGACCACGGTGGAGGCAGCGAGGCCAATCGCGAGGTTATTGATTTTCATAGGTGGACGGGGTGAGCCTGGTATCGACCCTTTTGATGACGATGATTGCATTGAAGGGTCAGGTTGAGCTGCAGGGTGACAAGTTGAAGAGAAATGCCGGACATTAGCCGGCGGAGAATATACTGACGCTCTCCTAACTGATAAACTCAACGGTGATATCGCAAATAAGGATGGCGATGGCTTGGGATGCGTAGATAATCGGGAGAATGCAGTGTTGTTTCGAAGATTGCCGAGATGAGAGGCTCGTGACAGAGCTCTTGCTGATGCCCGTTGCATGGTAACAGCAAGCAGGGTGGATCAGCGAGTTTCAATTTTGGGAAAGGTGGCTGATGATTCGGCTGGTGATCCAGGGTTGGTTTTTCGAAGCTGAGCTGGTACCTGACGGGGTGCGGGTGGGGGTGGGGAAGATAATGTATTCGGGAAAGTGATTTGTGGGGTTGATTGGGTGTAGCAGCTATGGAGGGCATGAACAACAATGCTGATGACCAGGAAGTGGGGCTGTACGGGTATATATAGCGAGAATTATCTGAGTCTTCTTCAGGTTGGAGATCTGGATGGCAACTGATTGGCGTTGGTGGTCGTGGTCTCGTGCCCATAAGGCGATTAGCTAGCGAGCACTCGAGGCGGCCTAGGGGCCGGTAGCTGAGACCGACAGTATCAAGGCAAGGGAAAAGCTTCGTTCAGACGCTTTTGGTTGTAGACATTCCATTCATATTTGATTCATGCTCTTAGAGAGGTGCTATTTGTTGTTACCACAGTTACGCCACGCCACCACCACCATTGTGCCTCCCTTCACTTCAACACACGGGAGCAACCAAGAACAAAAATTGCTTCAGACATTGCCAATGAAACAACAGCCAAAGACAGGTGGAAAGAGGAGGGACGAATTATTGTACAGAAAAACGCTTTTTCCCCGGAAAAAGGAAACCATGCAAGGTGAACAGAAGGGAGGAAACAGTAGCGGACTCAAGACAAATAGTAAACCCGTGTAGGTAAAACTGAGGATCCTTCCACCTCTTTCTGGTCCCAAACACGTACAAAACAAACCACTACAATGTGGATCCGCTCGTTCAACATTCAACCATGTCTGGCGTAAAAAAAATGTGACCCAAGGCATTGCCATGAATTCATAGGATTCCAAGCCAGGCCGAATAATTGGGGGACAAAGCTCTCACCAGACCTCAGCATTACCATTCCAACAACGCACACTTATTCCAGACTTAGCGAAACTTGGTGGCGGCGGTGTTCATGGAATCCCCGTTATGCGGAGAAGTCTCCTATCGCTTCTTCGCGGTGTTCGTGGGCCTTGGCTTTGCCTCGTCCTCCTTGATCGGGTGCAGCATGACCTTGATTGGGTACTGTGGTGTATTGGCCTGGTAGCCCTTGCTCCAGTCGTAGCTAACAGCGTACGCAAAAATACTGCCAACCCCGTTGAATGTGGTAGCAGAAATTGTCCCTCCAACATTGGGGTATCCTTTAAGACGATGCTTGGCATCCTTGTCCCTGTTCATAGATTTTGCTGATAAGCATATGCCAGTTCTATGGAAATTGAGGCAAGCCTTACCAGAAGTGGAATGTTCCATCAGACCCAGCAGTAGAGAAAGTTCCATAGGTAGGGTGGAATGAGATGGCATTAACGCTGTAGACGTTCGTAACGTCACGCTGGTTTGGGGGGTTTTCTCGGTGGCATTTAAATGAGAAATTCAAGCTGAGGGAGGTTAGTATTCGCGCCTGTTCTGAACCATCCAATGAGGCTGGCATCTTACTGGTTATCCTTATCCTCCACGTACTGGATTGCACATCTACCTTCGATACTACCCACAGCAAAACCACTGGCATTCGGGAAGCATGACACAACTCTAGTCTGCCACTTCAGCGGTGATTGCATAGTTTTGTAAATGGTTTGTGGGTTCTGTAGATTGACAATGTTGATGTATCTTTCGGCTGTTCCAACCACCATCAAGCTCTGAGCTACATCGAGAGTGTAACAGCGCTCTTGCAGCTGTAAGGTAGCTGCAGCCGTTGGTTGCCTCAAATCCCAATACTTCAATGTCTTGTCCCAGGACCCAGTGACCAACATTTGCCCAGCTTGAGGATGCTCAATAAATCGAACACATTTGATGGGCATGTCATGTGCTGCTATCTGTGTTGTCTGCATCGATCCAAGATCAAACATCCGCACTGCCTTGTCTGCTCCACCAGAGACGACTTTCGTGCCATCCTATTGCAAGTTAGCAGTCATTTCCTCAACCTTTGATGATGGTAAATCTTCTTGCCTTTGACCAAACGACCGACAACACTGGAGCCTCATGCTCGTACATTGCCTTGCCCTGAGATTGCCCTGTCGGAGAAATCTCGTAAATCCTGACCTTCTTGTCCCATGATGATACTGCCAATAAATCCGCCTTCGAAGAAAACGCGAGATCCGACACACTGTCTTCCGGCGGCTGTGTTAATTCCACATCACTCTTGAGGTCGCCCTGTGTGGTGGATGCCGCATTCGAGGCCGCGGTTGTGGACTGTGAAAATAGAGACATGGTTTGGGGTTTCTCAGGAGATGGTTTGATGAGGCGAGCTTCCCGGGTGGGAGGAGGAAGGTGCTAGAGCAGTGGAGGTGCTTCGAGGATCAGCTGCGAGGAGTGCAGACACCAAACGGGAGACTTTTTGGGGAACGATTATTGAACACCAGGCAGGATGAATTGTTTCGACCACGGGTTCCCTATGGTTGGAAGGTAAGGGGGGTCAAGCGAAGAGGCGGTGGGCAGCGTACACCTCTTATGCTGTCTCGACAATCTCGCGGGGTCGACCTCTGGTGCGGAGCTGCTTTGTGTATGTGGTGCAAATCTGGTTGAGGAATGTTTGAATGGAGGTTGCACAAGGCGAGCGTGTAGATTACTCAGACTTTGCGGGACGTATGAGTCAGGAATGCGGCTACAAAACCACTTGTGACTGTACGATAACCACCAGGGAGATCTTATCTGATGCTGCTACCTGCCCAGCTGGATGTCATCTTTGACATAGGGGCCATACCTTTACGGGTGTCATGTAGTAATACGGAGATGTGATATATACAACGGATCGTCCCATAACTGTACATACTACATAGGTACCTACTGTGCCTACATTCAATATATACATACAAACCAGTACTCTAGGTACGGTACTCATCCACACTGGCATGGTGTCAAAAGATCGACTGGCCAAAGTATAGTAAGTAGAGTACCACCTGTTTGCACAGCATCACATACATAACACAATATTGGCCAGTTACCCACAGCTTACCCAGCACAGCTATCTGCTGTTGGCTGCCAGCAAATACAAAAAAAGAAGAGTCATCTCAGAGGGTGGCGGGCCAATCCTGCAATCCTGCAATCCTGCAATCCTACTGCACTCGAGCTTGGCTACTTATTGTTCTGCGTCCTTAATTCCCCAAGAACGTCATCTCATTCTGTCACAGTCGCTGCTTCTATTTCAACGGAACCAAACACAAAAAACATACCTACCATATTTATTAGACGAGAATAGGCATTGCGATAACGGGGTAGAATAGTATCGAGCCACAGCGATGGCTCGGCGCGAAGGCGACAATTTAGCTACCGAGCGTACGCCATTACTTCCCTCATCTGCCGCGCACACAGCTCCAGAAGCGAGGTCGAATATCACTGCCAATGGAGCGTTCCACACACCTCTGGACGATGCAGCATCGGGCAAGTCCATAGGGTCACCAGAGCCTCCAAGAAAGCGAAGATTGGCAACATTGATTGCACTCATACTGCTATGTCTCATCTTTATAGCAGTTCTAGTCGTTAGCTTCTTTGTGCCAGCAGCAGCAGAGAAATATGCCCGAGAGGCAGTCACGGTTAGCGTTTCGAGTTTATCGGTTGAGTCATTTACACCTCGAGGAATGCAGGCACGAGTCAAGGCTGGAGTACATATGGATGCGTCAAGGGTAAAGAGCGGATTTGTGCGGAACCTTGGGAGGCTCGGTACGGCGATAGCAAAAGAGGTGTCAACCGAGGAGGGAGAGCTTCATGTTTTCTTACCAGACTATGCTAACGCATTACTGGCAAAAGTGTCAATACCACCGATGGTAATAGATATACACAATGGACATTCGAATTTCTACGACTTTATCTGTACTGTGGAGCCGGTCACACTAGACGCTGCACAGGATGTAGTCGAGGATTATCTAAATGGGAAGTTGAAGTCACTAGAGGTGATGGGGAGGACCAGGCTAGCTATGCGATCTGGGATTTTATCTCTGGGGAACCAGTTATTGATGGACACAATGAAGTTTGAGGGTAAGTCAGATTACACCATTTGTATCACAGCGCAATTAATAACCTGCCCCCAGCGTTACCTTCTCTCCCCAGGTATAACTTGACGGACCTTCAGTTCTACGAGGAAGCTGGAGCTGTGGCTGTCAGTGCCTCAGCTACAGTTCCAAACCCCTACACGATCAAGCTCAACTTACCCTCTCTAGGCTTTGGAATTAGTCTACTAGGCTGTGATAAGGAGCTAATCCCAATAGCTACTGCAATTACTCCTGAGTATCTGGTCGAGCCAAAGACTGACATAAACATCACCATTACTGGCACTGTAGATAACCTCCCTGATGCGTTAACCACAACATGTCCCGGCACCGGCCGCTCCTCAATGGATAACTTCCTGGATTCATATCTTCATGGGGATAGCAGCCTCGTCTACGTGCATGGGGGCGGTCACCAGAAGGACTCTGAAGCGCCCAAGTGGCTATCAAACTTTCTCCAGGCTATAACCGTCCCTGCTCCATTCCCAGGCCACAAGCTCGACAACATGGTTGAGGGTATTAGTCTTTCTCGTGTCAAGATCGTGCTCCCTGATCGTCATGCAAAGCCCGACAGCCCGGAAGCTGTGCCCAAGCTTAGTGCAGTTGTTGATGCAACGGTTGCGTTGCCGAAAGAAATGAATTTCCCTATCGGCGTAGAGAGCCTTAAAGCCTCGGTCAATCTTTCATACCACGGGGGGAAGTTCGGGGAGATCCATATGACGGACTGGCAACCTGCAGTGTCCCATCTCACGAGCGAAGGGAAATTGGCAGTGACAGCGGAGATTCACCAGGCCCCGCTTAATATTACCGATTATGACATCTTTAGGGCGGTTGCGCGGGGGATATTTTGGGGGGGTGGTAGGGGCTTGGTGCTGGGGATTGATGGGTTTACAGATGTGAAGATGGAAACTACGCTTGGAGCTTTTGCTGTTAGAGGGATTCCAGCGAAAGGGGATGTGACCATTAAAGGTATGTAGCGTCATGTGTGATATTCTCCTCCCGGTGCTGTCCTTACTTGTTGTACCATACTGTATGAATACTAATGCTCATTTCTGGTGTGCCAGGCCTCTCATCCATCCCTAACTTTGCTCCAAAAGCAACCTCCATGGAAGTCCTCACCACCACCAAAGAAAGCATGACACTCCAAATCGGCCTCCTCGTCGAAAACCCCACAGAGTACTCCGCATACATCCCATTCCTCGCCGTACATCTTGAAAAAGACGGGTTTATTATAGGCAGCGCATCTGTTGCCAATATTAATATCACCCCCGGGAATAACTCGCTCATAGTCAAAGCTACCTACGCCCCTACCAGCAATGGGAGAGGTGGAACTAAACACGCAGTTGAGAAGGGGTTGGAGTTACTGGGGGAGTATGTCTCTGGGAGGGATACGGTGTTGACAGTCAAGGCGTTTGAAGGGAGTATTCCAAGTCTACCCGAGCTATCGAGGGCATTAAGTGGCCTTGGTGTAGCATTACCCATTCCACGGCTCCAAACCCCACCAAGCCAACATGACCCAGACGGCCCCCCGCCTCCTGAAGGCCAACCCCCATCAAAGTCGCCTTTCCTCCAGGGCGTAACAATGCACGTATTCTCCTCTACCGCAACCTTCCTCCTGCACAACCCCTTCCCCAAAACACCAATCACCATCTACAATCTCAGCGGAGAAGCAATCTATAATGACACGAAACTGGGTTCAGTATGTTATGACAAGGCATGGAAGGTACTTGCAGGACGGGAGGCGGGTAAGGGGGGGGTAACTTTGAGTCCACGGTTGCCTGTGGGGTGGAGGCTGGGAAGTGCGGCGTTTAGGGCGATGCTGGATGCGTTGGGGAAGGATTTGAGGATCGATGCCAGGGCGAATGCGACGGTGG
>Ga0307514_10003747_pt1 | contig 14340 bp, 10 predicted proteins | sample 16_EM_MG_FD_203088 | JGI IMG/M metagenome (GOLD analysis project Ga0307514, IMG submission 203088) | Populus trichocarpa ectomycorrhiza microbial communities from riparian zone in the Pacific Northwest, United States - 16_EM | ecosystem: Host-associated > Plants > Roots > Unclassified | place... | reverse complement strand
GATTATTGAAATGAGATTGAAGGTTTTATTAATTATTCATTATCTATTTCGAAGAATATTAGTGGAGACTATATTAGATATCCATATAAGAGGTGTAAAAATAAAAAGTTCTTTGATCTAGATATTACAAAAAAAGGTTCATGGAAAAGTACTTATATTGGTTTGCACATAGAGAACCCTATATTCCTTACAAGACCATGGTAAAAAAGATGATTGGCTCAACTTATGATTGACTCCACCCTATTATCAATTGTAGATGATAATGGTTATTCTTATAGGAGTATGGTGATGGATGCAATAATAATGAATTAAGGTTATGCAAGTGAATGTTCAAGTATAGATGAAGAACCAAATATAAACGAAACTGGGTTTTTTGAACTTCTAAAAAATTATGATGAACCATTATATGATGGATGTACAAATCATAATAAATTAACAGTCATTACACAAGTGTTCACCATCAAGTCAGATCATGGATTGAGTTAAGTTGGTTATGACATAATCGTCCTGTCTCACATAGCGCGCGCAGCTTGGCAAGATGTCAAGGAGTCACCACCTAGTTTTTTTTGGTTTAGGGTCACTAGGAAACCCGAGTGCACTGGTCTTATCTAAAATTCCAGGGTAAGAGACTCATTATGGCTAAGAAAGATATTAACACCCCTAACACACCTTACCTGAGGTAATCTACATTGTGTGATCTGGATGTGGTTTAAAAGTGTTAAAAGGTTCATAACTAGTGGTTCGTTTATAGCTCAGAGCAAAGATTTATGCTTATGAATAAATCTAACATTTCAAATTTATTATGGGCTCGTATGCCCAGGTAAATTCATATAGAAAGAATCTTTGTAGGTATCCTAACAGGGTTCACTTATCCTAGGAGGCAAAAGTGTTTTCCATAACTCGTATATTATGACGAAAAATACTCACAATTAAAATTGTTGAATATTCAAAATAATTCTGAAAATTTTCTAGTCAACTCCTGGTACTTAAATACCAGTCTACTTGTAGGTCCAACATTTATACTAGAATATTGACCATTAATTTTCAGTAATTTAAAGTTTTAGGTTTATTGAAATATTGATCAAATTTTTAAAGAATTTTACAAACTTATTGTAAATTCCAAAAATTCTAAAACAATGCTAAAAACCTTTTTTCTCCTTTTTAAAATGCAATTTTTGTAAGGATTGAGTGCAACAAGAAAAAAACAATATTTAGTTATTTTTTTACCCGACTGGGTTAACTCGAAACTTTTGGTTCGACCATAAACCAAATCGTTTACTAGTTTGACCCAAAAAACAAACCAAAACCAAAACCAGGATCCAAAATGGATTAAACTGAAAAAAAAAATCAAAAACTCTTTATCAAAATGGATCAAAACCCGTAAAAATGAAGAACATTCAACATGAACCCAACAAAATGGATATCAAATCAGACTAGAAATGGACAAACCAAGGACATAAACATGTTAGAAATCATGCAAGGATCAATAATCTAACATTCATGCACTTCAATTATCACTAAAAAACCATGATTTTGTAAAAATAAGTTTTTGTTCAAAACCAAAACCCTAGGATTAAAACCTACTGAAAAAATATTATCGATGAAAATAAACCTTAGATTATTGACTAATCAAGTTGCCTGAAGAGTTCTATAAAAAGAATTAAACCAAAACTAGTTCAAATCATAGGGCAATATTCTTTCCAATAACATGAAGAACACTGCCTAGCAAACCTATAAATGAAGATCAAGCCTCCAAACCTAGAAAATGGCCTTTTATGCGTTTAAAACATGCTTCTTTAGTTCCAACAAACCACATTACCATAACCAAGCATATTTGAATAAAAAGAACTAACAAACAACATCAAATCATTAAAATCATGTAAGAGATACCAAATCCAAAAACAACCTATATATTCATGCAATATGGATTTAAAATTGATTTTCTAAACTCATTTTGGTCATGAACATACCTTGCAAATCCAAGGTAAACATCATTGCTTCAACATGTATTGCTTAAGTTAAGCTAAAACAACACTATTTTATCAAGAAAAAACAACTTAAATAAAAGACTTTTAATATATCTAAAACATCAAAAAGAGCTTTAGAAAATAAAATTAGACTATCATAATAATAAAAAATGCAACCACAAACTACTTGCCAAGCGTTTCAAACTCCATCTCCATATTTGTAAACTTAAATAAAGACCAAATTGACTCCACTTTTAGATTAGTAGCCACTACCCTCTTTGTTTTTTTTTGTCAAGTCTTGCTTCCACAAGTATGCTGCCCTTTCAAAACTTAAGAAATCCTTATACTAGGCTCTTAAATCTTCACACTTAGAGTTTCTTTATCCTTTTTTCCTCCCCTTTGCTCTAATTTTCCAGGGGGTATTTATAGGGTTTTGCTAGGTTTTTTCATTGATTCAAACATAGATTGATCAAAACTTAGTTTTTTAATCAATATGAGAGGGTTTTAGAGTATGTTTTACAGTTGTGAGCTCTGTATTTATGCTGGTTTTACAAATATGGTTTTGCAACAAACTTGGTTTTTGGAGGTTTTAATGGTTTTCCAAACTTGGAGACCAATAAGCTTGTTTCTAGCCTTTTGATCTTGATAAAAACATGATCGAATTTTGATAAGAACTAACTGAGAAGGCTTTAAGTGTGAACACACAAAAAATTAGTGGTTTTGCGAAATGAGTATCACGACCATCGATGACTGAGTTATCCACTTTCAAGGCTTCGTCAGAGCAAATCTGATGTAAACGTCATCGGAAACCACCAAATCTTGGTTGAGGAGAAGCATAACTTTTGTTTGGAGCCATCCTTACTTAATTTGGAGGTCTGTAGCTCCATATTTATTAGTTTGAAACTGCCAATCCCAGTCTAGAATTGAAATTTGCATTGATGGTTGATTGAAGACAAGATGTCGTTGAGTTCTTTGAAGAAAATGAGATGTAAACATTTAATAAGAGTAATTGATCTGTGTAGAAGGGATGTTTCTCAGTTGAATAGTGGTGGTTACAACCCTAGAGGTGGTCGAAAACATCACATTCATTCGCTTGAAAATGCCTACTCGATCAGCCAAAACTACCAAAGAAGAAGTTAAACAGTGGCTAAACGACGCATCGTCTAGGCTAAACCTTAGAAATTAGGGTTTTTAATTAGGGATTTGACAAATTTCACTTTAGTCCATGTTATTCCAATTGCTTTTAATTGCACCTGTAATTGCCTATCAAACTCTTAATTTCATGCAATTTCATCCATGTCAAACTCAATCATCAGCCCCAAAGTTCAGCTACATTTTCATCTTGGTCCTTGGTTTCTAATTTGTGCACTTGGACCCTTAATTGACCATCAAACTTTTATTTTTCTTCAATTTGGCCCTTGATTTGGTCAATTTCAACTCATACAATCACATGTCGTTTTTAATTTGGTCTTTAGTTTTGAATTTTTTTAATCAAGTCCTTAATTGCCCATCAAACTTCAATATTTATGCAATTAAGTCCCTAAATTGACCAATTTAACTCTTTGAAATTGCAATTCGACCCTTAGATTTTAATTTCTTTCAATTAAAGCCTAAATTGACTTTAAAAATTAATTTTTCTTGCAATTAATTCCTTAATAAAATTATTTACATAATTAAGTCCTTACCTATCCAAATTTGTATTTCTTTACCCCAAATAAAAATATTTTCACCAATGAAGCATTTTGTTAATTAGATTTGGGTTGCTAATTTTGCTAATTTTATACATTTTGGTATTGTCACTTTTCCAGTTGTCACTGTGGTCCTACTCCACTAACTTGGGTAATCTTCTTGTATATCCTCATGTATTTTGGATTTATTTATCTATTTTTTTACTTTTTTTCTTGATTTTTTATGGGGTAAAAAATGGGCAACAACAAATGCCTTTACAATGCTAAAAAAGCAAAATCTCATCAAGATTTTGTATAATGAGCTTGTAAAGAAGTGTATGTCGGACTTGTTGGGAGATCCACCCATCTTGGAATTCCAAAAACTTTGATTTTTTAAAGTCGTCTCATTATCATGGATGACCTTCCGTTTATAAAATTCAAATATTGGTTTATATTCATAGACAACCTGCCCCTTTTAAAATTAAAAAATGAGCATATTTTCACAAGTGACCTACCATTTTTCAAATTCCAAAAAAAATTTCAGTAAGCGTCTATAGTTCACTAAAATTGGTCTGTTTTTACAAGTGACCTACCCCTTCTTAAATTTCAAAAAACTTTCAGCAAGCCTCCATGCTTCCCTAAAATTAGTCTATTTTCACGGGTAACCTGTTCATTTTAAAATTTAAAAATTGGCCTATTTTCATGGGCAACCTACCATTTTCAAATTCCAAATATTAGGATCTACATCAAATCCTTTCAAAATGTTTCTAAAATAAAATACCCTTCAAGGGTAAACTCTTAAAATGAGTGTCTTGTCTTATGGCCTTAGTTGTCCACACCCTAGTCTTTGCCATTTCTCGGCTTCCGTTCACCCATGCTGATTTCACCACCTTTCCATTTGATTAGTGAATCTTGTGCCAATATTATTTCAAAGTTGAGGTTAAACCATATGCAATGCATGCCTTTCAAAATATAGGCCCCTCATTTCTTCATAATCTCTTCTTGTATTGCTGATGGTTGTAATTTCTGGGGTGGTCTCTCGTGCCAGCTCACCCTCCCAGTTTTTTCGAGTAATTCCGTGCGAGTTTCTTTCAAATCTTGAGTGTCGAGCTGCTTTTGTAGCCTTCTCTTTTTGTAAGTATTTAGATCGTGGTGAATGCTATCAGATTTTTCCTAATTGGGAATGAATTAAAACTCTGTCTTATGACAATGTTGTTTTTCATGTGCTTTTTTCAAATACTCGTGACACACGTTATGGTTTTATTAAAGGGTATTTTCCCTAACAAAAATTTCGCAACTCTCATGATTTTTTTAAAAACCTGCGATTTTTTTAATGACATGTCAAATAACAATGTTCATGCAACTCTCATGATTTGTATTAGTCTTTAAAGAAAGATATTTCATCATGGTGATTGGTTTAGGAGATGACCTATTTTTCATTGGGTTAAGAAAAAATCAAATACTTGTTTGAAGTCCCGCGTTTGGATTTTCTCCACATGGACAGAGATGAATACTTTTTCACTTCATCACGATTCTCACAAATGGTTCCTTATATTTTGAGAGCGCTATTTATCACTCTTTCCCGCTCGCTTGATTAAAATAGACTTTTCAGAACATGTAATAAAGACTGAGTTTCATGGCTACCAAAGAAAAAAAGTTCATAGGCTTAAATGGTGTTTAAGGGTTTTTATGGGTCTAGGATCACTTTCACTCCTTTATGCCTTTTCATCCTCTTTTGCTATTCTTTCAGCATATATTATGCTATCAAAGACTTTTGTTTTTAGAAGTTGAGACAAGGGATCTTTCTAGGTTTTTCTTTTGACTTTAAACATTTGATCGAACACCTAATCAGTTTTTCTTTCCTAAAATCTCTTTACCAGCTCATATCAAGATATCAATGCCTTTTTATATTCTATTTGCAAGTTCCTCAATAATTTTCCTTTTCTTTGTTCTTCGAAGTTGCATGAGAATCTTTTGCTTTTTTTAGATATTCGTGTCTTTTCAAGATTTTTCGTTTAGCAAAACCCCTCTCCTATTTGTTTTTGGCTTGTTAGGCTTTCCTATTCTATGGCCTCAATCAAGATCTCATGGATTGTGTTCATAAGGTATTCAACCTTTTTTATGACCACTTTCTCATCATTAGTGGACATTCGCAAATACCTTCATTCTCATTATTTTCTAGTACTTTTCTTTAATGTGGGGTGTGATCCTAACCAAGGTTATCTCACAAAGGAAAAAAACTCCACTTCAGCTTAAATTAGAACTGCAAAGGACATATTCATCTCTAAAGGATATCAAAAATGACATTTCCTCATTTCAAGTAAGATTGGTCAGGACTGATAAATTTTGACCTCATTACCATAATTATTTACACGAAATTGTTTTATGAGTTCATGACTTATGAAAACTTCATCATCTTTGTTTCATGTAGGTTTTGCACAACAAACTATGATGGTTGGGTCATCCATTTAGGTTTATAGGCATTTATCCATCTTCTAGGGAGTTGCTTGGTGAATCGTTACTCTTGAAAAATCATTGATTTTTCTTAAAATCATTAACTAATGTCAAATTTTGAAATCCTTTGTTTAAGAAAGAATGACTTTTTAAAAAGTTTTTTTTTTGTTGAGTCTTTTGAGATCATTTTCAAAATACATAAGATAAAATGAAAATGAATAACCAAACTTTATTTATTTAAAAAAATGAGTACATTACACATAGTATTTCTTTATAGAGTCAGAGTTCACAGGTCTAGGCAAGTCATCTCCATCCATTCTTGTCAATAATAGAGCTCCCCTAGAGAATGTTTTCTTCACTACATATGGGCTTCGTAGGTGGGTGCTCACTTTCTCTGATCTTCACCAGGTAAAAGTAAGAACTTCCTCAGTACTAGATCTCCTTCCTTAAATACCCTAGGTCTGAGTTTCTTGTCATATGTTGTAGTCATTCTTTATAGATACAACTGGTGCCGATAGATTGCAGCTAACCTCTTTTCACTAATTAGACTGAATGGCTTGTATCTCATATTGACCCAATAAGCTTCCTCAAGTTTCGTTTCCATCAGTACCCTTAAAGATGATATTTTTGCTTTTAACGGCATTATTGTTTCCATCCCGTAAACCAAGAAATAAGGTTAGCTTTTGTAGACATCCTTATTGTGGTACGATATGCATGCAGAACAAAAGGAAGCATTTCATGCAAGTCCTTGTACGTGACTACTATCATCTTTTACACAATATTCTTGATATTTTTGTTGGCAGCTTCTACAACACCGTTCATCTTTGATCTGTATGGAGATGAATTCAAATGCTTAATTTTCTATTTTATGCAAAGCTTTTTTATCATTCTTCCATTTAAATTCTAAGCATTATCAGTCACTATCTTATCAGGTGCTCCATACCGACATATTAAATCTCATTCAATGATTCTCTTTACTACCTTATAGGTTACATGAGCATATGAACTGGCTTCCACTCATTTTGTGAAGTAGTCAATGACCACTAGGATAAACTTTTGTTCATTGCTAGCTTTTAGATTGACAGGCCTAATTACATCGATTCCCCACATTGCAAATGGCTATGGAGATGCCAAATTGAATAAAGGAGCTGGAGGCGCATTTATCTTATCATTGTATACCTGACATTTATGGAATTTTCTGACATATTTTATGCAATCCCTTTCCATGGTCATCCAGAAACACCTTGACTTTTGTATTTGCCCAGTCAACATATGTCCACTAGCATGTTGTATAAATCCCTTCGCGAACGTTTTGGAGTGGTTATATGCTTCTGTCTCATCCAAACATCTCAACAATGTTCCATCACATAACCTCTTATATAACACTTCTGCATCAAGGTAATAATGCATGGCTAACCTTCACAGGGTTTTCATAACTGTATTAAATGCCCCCAGTGGATACTTCTAGTGTTTGATAAACTATTTGATATCATCATTATACCACAGATTCCCATCCACTTCTCCTTCAACTAAGTAATAATGAGTCGGAGAATTTATGATTTCAATACTTATGGGTTGCATCCTGTTCCCATAATCAATTTTGGTAATGGAAGCTAAAGTGACTAAAGCATTAAGAAATTGGTTTTTGTCTTTTCTCATATAAGTGAATTTTGTCTCACCAAATTCATTTCCTAGTTTGGACAAATATTCTTCATATGACCTCAACTTCTCTTTTTTTATTTTTCATTCTCCTATCACTTGGCAAATTATCAATATTGAGTCCTCATAGACATCAAGTTTTTTTATTTTTAATTCTAATAAGCTTCTAATCTGAGAATACAAACTTCATACTCAGCTGTATTATTGGTGCACTCAAACTATAGCTTGATCGAAACAAGGTATTACTCTTACCCTATTTCCATATACATATACTACTATGTCAAAATACATTTTCCACCAGTTGGGTTCTTCTTATTTTTCTACTACCAGCATATTTTCATTGGGAAAATCAAAATTCAAAGGCTCATAATCTTCAATTGCATTATCTGCTAAATGATTAGCGATAACACTTCCTTTCACTACTTTTCTTGTCATGTACACTATGTCATACTCAGCCAAAAACACTTACCATCTTGCTATTCTACTTGATAAATAAGGCTTTTCAAGGATATATCTGAAAGAATCCAGTTTTGAAATCAGCCATGTAGTGTAATACAACATGTGTTGTCGAAGCCATTTTGTAGCCTATACAAGTGCACGACAAAACTTCTCCACCGTTGTATATCTAAACTCACAATCTATGAACTTTTTACTCATATAATAAATTGCTCTCTCTTTTCTGTCAAACTCGTTATGTTGCTCATGTACACATTCCATTGCTTTTTTAGTTGTTGCCATATATAGAATTAACAATTTGCCAGGCACGGGAGGCACCAGCAAAGGTCGATTGTGTAAATACTACTTGATTTTATCAAAAGTTTCTTGACATTCCTTATTCCGTACCTTAGGATTTTTCTTTCAAAGAAATCAGATGATTAGCTCACAGGTTGTTGTCATTTGAGATATAAACTGGGCAATGTAATTCAAATGACCTAAAACACTCTTACCTTTTATTTCTGTTTTAGGAGTTGACATGGCCTAAATTGCTTTTACTCTATCAGGGTCAACTTTAATACCATGGCTACTCACCATAAATCCTAACAACTTTCTAGATTTCACCCCGAATGAGCATTTTACAAGGTTCAACTTCAACTAATACCTTCTCAACCTTTCAAACAACTTTCTTAGATTTTGAAAATGGTCTTCTCCATCTTTAGATTTAGAAATCATGTCATCCACATATAATTCATTTCCTTTATGCATCATATCGTGGAATAGAGTTACCATTATCCTTTGATAAATTGTCGTACTATTTTTCAGTATGAATGGTATCACCTTATAGCAAAAGGTTCCCCATGGAGTAATGAAGGTTATCTTCTCTTTATATTTGTTGGCCATTTTGATCTAATTTTACCTTGAGAAACCATTCATGAAGAAGTGCATTGAGATTCACATCGTATTATCAATCAAGACATCAATGTGTGGCAAAGGGAAGTCTTGTTTCGGGCTTGTTTTATCTAAATCCATGTAGTCTACACATACTCTAATTTTATTACCTTTCTTGGAACTACTACTATGCTAGATACCCATTGTAGGTTCCTAACCATCTTTAAAAAACCAGCATCACATTGCTTTTCTATCTTGGTTTTCACCTTGAGCACCATATCTGGACAAGTTCTTCGTAGTTTTAACTTTATAAGTACACTTCCTTCATTTAATGACACCTTATGTACTACAACATTTGTATCTTAACTATGCAATCTACGTAGGACCAAGCAAACACATTGACATACTCACGTAGTAGTGAGATCAAGTTTTCCCTTTCACTAGTGATATTAATTGTCTCTAACTCTTGTTTTGTCGGTTTCCAAGCTTGTTTTGATTGTTTTACTAACCTAGCGAATTCTTTTACATCATCATTTTCTCATTCATTTCCTTTCATTGTAATTGTGTACTCATTAAAATTTGGCAATTCATTTTTAGTGTAACATGCTAGTGATTTTATGGATGATCTGTTTTTAGATTTCCTGAAAGCATGAAGGTATTTTAGTGTAAGTGTGTATTTTGCAAAGATATAAAGACGGTGAAATTTGCAAAAATGCATATTCTCATTGATAAAAAAGAAAGGCTTAACTACAATGAAAACCATATTTTGACATCTTGAGCCAAGATTGTCATTCTTGCGGCTTTAAAAATTATTGGTTTTCTTAATACCATGTTGTTTTGCACCCATTATGTATTAACAATTTTAAAAGCATGGAGATTTCTATTTTTTCTCTTTTCAACTTTTATATAAAGAACTACCACATTATGCATCATTGCTAGGGTCTCTTCGGCCTTAACTATCATCAATGTTTCATTCACAATATACTTCAAACACTAATGCAAGGATGATGTCACGACGTCAGCGACGTGTATCCAAGGCCTTCCTAATAACATGTTGTATGACAAGTGGATGTCCATCACTAGTAAGATTACTAAAAATACTTGTGGGCCAATAAACAACTCTATTTCAATGGTCCCCACCACTTACCTTGGGGAACCGTTATAAGCCCTAGCTGTTATGGTGCTTGGTAGCATATGCATTGAATTAGTTGGCATTTAATCTAGCACATGCTCTGGGAGTACATTTAATGATGAGCCAGTATCCACCAATACTTTGTCAATGGTGCAATCCTTGCACCTCAAAGTGATGTATAAAGGTTTATTATGACTTGTTCCTCCAGCATCGAGCTCGTGTTTAGTGAAGTATAGGTAATTTGTTGCATAGATTCTTTTGACCAAATGCTTTATAGTTTTTTGGGCCATGTCTTGGGGCACATATGCCTTGTTCAACACTCTTTGTAATGCATTGTGGTGGGGCTCGTAACTCGGGATAAAAGACATTAGAAATATCCTGGCAGATTTTCTTCAGTTGCTCTACCACATTATACTCATAATGCTTCATCGGCTTTAGGAATTCAGCAGCTTTCTCCTTACTCACGGATTTGTTTATTTCCATATCTTTAATGGCATCTAGAACCTCTTTGTATTTGGCTTTTCGTTGCCTTTCTAGTTTTTTAGGTGTAAAACACCTACCACTTCAAGTTAATCATCAATCTCGATCTAAAACATAAGAGTAGAACCCTCAATATTGGGAGAATTTCTATAATTATAAGGTAATGCATTATAAATCTCATTATAGGTAACAACAGGCTTTGTCAGGACGAGTTTTAGTGGATTGCTCTCGGTGTGTTGAAGCCTACACATCTCTATTCTTTCCCTGGGAAACTTATCATGCATACGACATCATTCTTTTTCCTCATTCTCTATTTGTAATAGACCACAAGTCATCATTTGTATCACTTTCTAGTGAAACTCTTCACATTCATCGATGTTATGTCCTCTTGCTCTGCGAAACCTAAAAAAATTATCACTCTTTTTTTAACCTGATTCATTTTTTGTTAGCAAACGCTCAGTTTGCACTAACATGTCATACAACCTATCTATGGTTACCCTTAAAACCTTCTCTTTCTTTCTTCCAAACTCCACGACATTTACTCCCCCGCTATTGGAAGCATGATTAGATAGGGGGTTGGAATTGATGTTAGGGGTATCTTCAAAGGTTATCCATCTTATTTTGAATAATTGCAAGAGCTTCCTCTTAAATACTGATCAATTATCAATATTGTGGCCAGGGTTTCTGGCATGGTACTCACATGTTAGACCTAATCCGTACCAATTTAGGAAGGGAGGCTTTAGTGGTGGAAATGGAAGATGGGTCGTATGACCTATGCTTATCAATTTTGCATACATTTCTCTCAAGGGCATAGGTAGAGGTTGGAGTTGTTGGTTTTTCTAGTAGGCTCTTTTTATATTTTTTTCGACTTAGTTTTCTAGCAAGTTGGTGGGCTGGTTTACCAGAAGAGACTTAGCAAAGTTAATACTAGATATTTAAGAAGGTGGGGTCTGGTAGCTTTGACTTTGGTAATTTTGGGTTTGGTAATTCTTTTTACCCTTATATCCTCCTTCCTCATTACTCACCTTAACATCATTTTTTCTTCTAATAAACCCCTTCTTCTTAATAGGTTTTGATATTTACCAGCTTTTATCCCTTATACTATTCTCTTAGCAATAACAACTCTTATCCCATCAGATGCTTATAGAGACTTGAAAGTATTGGCGAATAAAGTCACCATCTCTTTCTCCAACAAAGGTGGTTGTACATGCATTGCCTTGTTTTTCGACCTATGAGCGTACTCCTATATGGTTTCCTTGTTGCTCTTCTTCATCACCATCAAGCTAGTCCGATCCGAATCGATGTCAATATTGAAGTTGTATTGTTTTAAAAATGCATCAGCAAAATCACTCCATTTCTTTTCCTTTGTGTTATCCAAGGTCATATACCAGCTTAATGCAGAACTAATCAAGTTGTCTTAGAAGAAATGGATAAACAACTTCTCGTCATATATGTCTTTTACTATTTTGTTGTAGTATGACCTCAAGTGTGTATTAAGTCATTTAAGTCCCGTATACTTGATAAATTTTGGCACCCTAAACTCCTTGGACACAACTACATTTGGTACCAAGCATATCTCAGTTGCTCTAATCAGGTTAGAGACGTCAAATCCCTCAACAAACCTCAATCTTTCCTCACAGGCAACCCACTTATCTTGTTTGGGATGATTGGAGGATTTAACCTTATTGAATCCCTCCATTGTTAGATCTATTATGGATGTCACTTGAGTAGGCGTCATCGGACGAGTTATTAGAATGCTCGTTGTTCCTTGTGGTCTAGTAGCGGGGTTTACCCTCAAGTTTTGCAAGTCGAGGATAACTAGAGCTGTTGGTGGCGGTAACATGGTTGACTATTGACTGGATGTCCCTTCCTTAGACTGTGCTCGCAGGAGTTGCTTGAGTAAGCTAGCCATCTAAGCCATATTATTCTTTAACGTCTTCCAGCTCTTTTTGGTAGTGGGCTTTAAGGTGAGCCCTCTCTTTGTTCTTCATTCTTTTATGAAGCTTAGTATTGTAGACTCTAGCAGAGGGACCTATATTTCGAGTAACTATCATGCACATTTCATAATTCATAAATGCATATGGATGTAAGATTATACATGGTAATGTATGTTGGATACAGATTAGTTATACCCCGAGCTGATATATGGCTACCATTCTTGTATAAACGGGTAAGGTTCTGATCCTTTCATAGTTGTCAAGATAATTTAGTCTGAGTCAATACTTAATTAAAATATACTCATCACAACGAAATATTGCTCAAAATATTAGGTCTAAACCCTTTTCATTAATACTTGATGAAAACTTTTACATTTGAAAGCTAGTTTACTCATCATCATCATTTACAGGGAGAAAGGCAAAACCTTTGTTTTCTATGTCCCTAAGAAAATCATTGGTCTTAGTCGTGCTTTGTTGATATCGATGGACATCCCTTCTAACCTACCAGGCATTGTGGTGGATTCTTTGGGTACAGATAGAGGCTCGATCACTCTGTTCATCCATGTTTCTTTTCTTGTCCAAGAGTAACATGTTTTTCCTATTTAGTTAATTGTTGTTGGTGTCAATCATCCGGTTATGGCACTCGAGCAGTTTATTTTTTCTTCCAAATGTTTTGCCTTGGCCTTTTCTTTGTTGAACTTCTTCTTTAGCAGGTTGATCTCATTTCTCATATTATCCAAATCATTTTTGAAAACCTCGACAACTTTTCCTTTGGCTTTTGCTTCAGCCAACTCACTTTTCAGTGTCACATGTTTCTTGTATAGACTTTTATAGTACTCAATCTGGCTTTCTAACTCGGCTTAGGTCCTTGAAGACATATCAACCCTTTCTTGGCAATCATTGAAATTGGTTTTCAAAGCTTCTAGCTTAATACTAGTTTGCATCTAATATGTTTCCAATTCTCTTCGCTCTTCCTTGCCTTGGTTTATAGTCGTCTTTTCCTTTTTCAGTTGCTTCTTTAATGATATGATTTTCTTGTCTTTTTCCTCTAGTTATTGCTCTACAAACTTTCTCAATTTTCTTTAGTGAGGAGTTGCTCCTCGAGGGATATCCTAAGGGCTTTACTGGTGCCCACCTTTATTTAGTGCTTTTCTAGTTGTTCTCTCAACTCTTTCTCATTGCTTATCCTCTTTCTTTTAGTTGATTCAACAGCTTACAAAGTCTCGCCTTCAAATCCAAGAGTTAAAGGATGCTGACTAATTATATATTTCTCCACTTTGGATACTTTTCACTAGTGCCTGGATCTCTTAAACTATCAGATTCTTTTTTAACCAATATCAGAAGCTTTCAGTCTTGATTGATGTTCTCAACAACTTCCAAAGCAAGTTGGTATTTGAATAACTCAAAGAATTGGGATAACCTAGTCGTTCTCGGCACATGTTGTATGCCCCCAAGTTGCCTTACAACCAAAGCGAATGTGTAGCTGATTTATTCAGTCACTCCAATCGGAGGCACCCATCGTCTTTGCCCATAACTCATCAATCAATATGTTGCTCTCATCCACGGGGCTTTCCACTTCACTTATCTTTGTGAAATTGCTTACAATTTTATTTTTCATTTTTCCTCGCTCGGGTCATTTCACTCCTCTTATTTAACCATCTCTAATGGTTTTTTACTAAACCACCAGAAGTTGTTAAGTATTAGCTTTTATATGGCTA
>Ga0307514_10003746_pt1 | contig 14341 bp, 17 predicted proteins | sample 16_EM_MG_FD_203088 | JGI IMG/M metagenome (GOLD analysis project Ga0307514, IMG submission 203088) | Populus trichocarpa ectomycorrhiza microbial communities from riparian zone in the Pacific Northwest, United States - 16_EM | ecosystem: Host-associated > Plants > Roots > Unclassified | place... | reverse complement strand
GTGGGATTTGTCGTGGGAGTTCTGAGGTGGGAGGAGGGGTGGATGTGGGAATTTCGTTCGAAGAGAATATCATCGTCGCACGGTTTTATTGGCTCCTCAATTTTGAATCTCCGACGACGAGGTCTTTAATCTCCGCTTGAAAACATCCCGATCACGGTGATATTTTCCCATGACCTCTATGGAAAGCCGAAACAAAGTACAGTAAAAGGAGAGTGGGGGATCTCTAAAACAACAGGTTGGTGACACGCTGCCAACATCTATACAGGACATCGTCCCATTCCTCTTCCGTCCTCTCGGTGTCCTCCCGGGCAGGGGAAAACAATGGGCCTGTCGAAAGCCCCTTTGTAATTTCTTTGGTGTTGATCGAAAGGCCGCGATCACGCGCTTGGCGGCGCTCCCGGTAGGTATCACACATGGCCTCGAACGAGTCGACGTTCTGTTCCAAGTGCAAAAACTTGGGAGGGGCCTCAACTACAAGAGCTTGGTCAGGCTGTGGCTTGGGCGGTTGTGGTGTTTGTTGCCCCTCTTCCAAGAAATGAACTAGAAAGAAGGATTGTCACAATCAATCACGCAATTCTCGGATAAAGTCCTCCATCAGGGTTCTCCGAGGGCGATGATGGCGGAGGAAGAGTGTGTGTTAGATACTCACGAAGGCGTAAAACACCAAGCTTGTCCTCTCGCCGAATAACCCAATCCGGATTCTCACTTTCATCGTGCTCGACAGGAGTAGGGGGGATGGTAGGGTCTTCTTCTCCTTCAGAGGCACTATAAGTGGACTCTACGTCTTCTTCCTCATCTCCCCTCAACCAACCCCACCGCTCATCGTCTTGGTTCTCTCTCAGGGGAGAGGTGTACGAAGGGAAGAACCCAGACAAGGCGAATGGTTCGTCGCGAGGCCTCGAGGACGATGGTGTGAGGATCGGGGAGTGTACGAAGGACTGTTGCCTCCTCTGCAGTGGGCTCCGGATCGTGTCATCGTCTAGACTTTGGAAGGCGAGGGAAACGGAGAGCTGGGGGGCAGATTTGGAACGTTGTTGAACGGACATGACGTCTGTGGTTCGTGGAGGGTGGGCGCAAACACAGGGTCGTGTGAATATATGGGCCGTCACGCGTGGGGGGAAGCGAGGATGGGGACGGAATGTGCTGGGCAGGGAAAGGGAGAGGGGGGGGGAAGGAGTGGTGCGCGAAGCGTAGATTTATAAAGTCAAAACCTGTCCATAGTTGCGACCTACTTATTTGCATTTACGATCGACAGTTAGGCGCGCGGCGTTGGACCAAGCCACTTTGATAATTCTCAATACGAGCATCAACAGCCGAGCCCAGCCCGACTGATCACAGTTCGGTCGGTCGGTCCCCATTCAGCAGAAGCAATAGAACCTCGAAATGATCAGGGCCGAAGTCGCAGTCGAGAGATAGCGATAAGTAGCGCACCCGTTTGACCACATGACGACTCGGAGAGATCTCGATCTTCCTTGGCTTCCCCAACGCAAGAACAAAGTCGGTTAGTTCAATGGGTCACCGGTCACCCGTCACCTTTACCCCAACCAAATCATCACCCCCACGCGCAGCTTCGCGACTCAAATCCAAGTGAAACAGGGTATTGAGTTACAATAACTTGGGTATGTACAAACACGAGTTCTCGAGGGGGGTCACAGCTAGAGTGCAACATGCGATATGGAGGTCAATGCGAAAAATGGTGAAGGGCGTGTTTATCAAACGAGTGCTAGAATAGACGAGGACATAAAATCGTGGTTCGTTCGCGTCGGGGACGATCAATGGGCTATGAGGAATGCCTATGTGTGGTGGGAATATAACAAAGTCCAATCATGCACAGTGCCAGAGTCCAAAACAGCTCAGAGGTGGGCGGAAAGAGAAAGAATGGTAAAGATGAAAATGAAACAAACCCACAGGTCTAGAAAAACATCGCTATAGAGAGGTACGAATTTCACAAAATCGCCAAATACAGGTCAGGGGGTGGAGATGAAGATCAAGACAAAGGTCCAAGGTAAGGGGAAACGGGGGTGGGTGGAGCACAATCCGACGTGCTCCGCACCTCCGCAGATATAAACAGTCCCGCCTTGATCGATCCGGGGTAACGATCTCGACCAATTCACCGTGGTGGATCCCTCACGAGGTACCCAGACCCACTTTTCCGATGGTTGGCAGGCGTGTTCTGTGGAAAAGGTACGGGATCTCTCTTCCTCGCACTTGTGTCGTCGGGTGATGCCTGTTCCAGCTGGCTCCTCTTCCAATCCTCAACCTTCATCACAGATATCCTCTTCGAGTTCGGGTTGATCGATCCTCCTGGGAGTGTCCCTAACTTGTCCGCGCTGAGTGACCTCGTATGCTGATCCTTCTCTTCATCAGGCACCAGCTCGAGCCCTGAACCCGACCCAGACCTTTGTTCCTTCTTCTTCTTCTTCTCCTCTCGAGCGAATGCGGCGGCCATATCAGCCTGTCGCTTCGTGACCGCCTCCTTCTCCAATGCCTTGGCCCTCTCCCATCGCCTTTTGGCGTCCCCCAACTCTGCAGCCTCACGCTCGGCCTTTGTAAGCGGAGCCTGCATGTCCCTGATCTTCCGTTGGTGCCGCTCATCGAGTTCTTCGTAAGTGGCTACACGCTGGGGTGTTTTCTCCTCTTGCGAGGCCCGATGCGGGGAAGCCTTCTGAGGGGGTAGGATCGTCAAAGGCGGACCGGCGGACTTGGATCTCATATGCGACCTTGAATTCAAGGACTTGGTGTTCGGAGGAGGGCCAAGACCAAGCGGAATGTCTTCGCTATCTTGTGAATGCTGTGGGTGACCCGAAGACCCTTCAGTAGGTATATTCGACTTGACACCGAGCATGCTCTCCATCCTCTGCCTATTTGCAACCGCATCCAAAAGCGCTGAAGACATTGAAGCACGTTGGGTCATCGGAGGTTGGCTAGTCACAATAGGGGGTGAGACCCCAGATGGAGGTTGTAGGAGCTTCCTGTCCCGAACGTATGCATCCCAATCCTCTGGTATCGGGGCGCTCTTCGGACGGGTGACACCCGCACTCGAAGTTCGCATCATCGCACCAACTTCTAACGAGTTTGTTCGTGAGCGGTTGACATCCTGATGTCCAATGAGGTCGGCTCGGGAGGTAGGGGAAGGTCGATCGCTGCGAGTCGGAGTGGCATCCTCGAGATAGACGATTGACTTTCGGATGTCCTCGATCTCTTGCCTGAGTTTCTCCTTGGCCCTGATCTCCTCCTCGATCCGGTTGATTTCCTTCGAGTCGGCAAGGTAATCCCGAGGAACAGTACCCTCAATACCGTTTCCGAGGTCCAAAGCGGGGATTGCGCCGGGCGACTGACTTCTTCGCCCTCCGTCGGTCATGAATTCGGAAAGCCCCGACTGATAACGTGGCCGCTGTCCGCCCACGAGGGTGGTATGGTCTTCTTGTTGAGGGGTGGAAGGCGCAGAGCCTTTACCTTCAGCCAGAAGCCCGGTGGCAGAGAAGTCACTATCGTTGCGACCATGATGGAGGATGCTCTTCCGTTGGGTCTCCCACTCCTGTTTCTCCATGTCGAGACTTGCAAACCTGTCAGCAGCGCGACGTTCCTCCTCTTCGTCCTGTTTTTTCTGCATCTCTGAAATCTCTTTCAGCTTGCGCTGGAGCAGTTTCAGGACGCGAAGTTGAACAGCGATACCCATCAGGGAGACTGCGACCATGAGTCCGAGTTCGATCTGCATCACTTGCGTGACAGGGAACTGGATACCGTTACCCGCGTACTTCGGGAAAAGCGACATGAAGCCGAGGTTCCACATGTAGAACTATGAATTCATAGTTAGAACCGGGCTCGGCAGCTGCAGTCAGCGCTTACTTACCTCCTTAAGACCGGCGGCCGTATAACAGTCCACTCCAAGCATAAACGCCGTGGCTCCAACGAACGCGGTAGACACGAGTATCACATGGTAATGGATTTTCGGAATAGTGCAGATACAAAATCCGACGACACCGACGCCTACAATCGAAGCAAGTGATATAAGCGATTGATAGGTGATTAAAGGGAGGTGATTCGAACTCTGAACTCACCTATGAAGAAGATCCAGCGGTAAGCGATTTCACGTATCAGACCGCCATTCCGGAAGCATTGGATGAACAAGGCGAGTGAAAAGCCTCCCCATCCACCAATGAGATACCTTGACAGCTTCCAAAAGAAAATCGTAATAGCCCCACCGGCTCCGCCAGCTACAGCACACGACAGGACAAAGAGACCTCTAAGCGTCGTGCTTGGCGGGTTCACCTGGTCGAGCACACCAAACTTGAGGATGAGCACGAGGCATACAAGCGAAAGGGTGTAGAAACCAATCAGGAAAAACGAAGTCCTGAGAAGGAGGAATAGAACGTGTCAGTGCGAAGTCGATCGCATGGTTGGAAGTTCAAACTGGTACCATCGATTTTTGTGCCCTAAAAAAGCACTGGGGATGCCAGTGAGGATGAGAAGTGCACCAAGTACACCGAATCCAGGGTCAAGTTTAGTGTCCAGTTGGATTGGGGCGGGTGAAGTCGTTGCTGAAGGAGATACAGTGGAAGTGGGTGTGCCAGTTGATGAGGACGAGAGCGGGTAGGTGTAGGTGACTGGGAATACGGAAGAAATTTGTAGGGTTTGTGAGCCAGAAACGAGGTTGGATACCGAGGTTGTCGTGCTAATCGAGAGGGAGACGCTTGGAGGAGGGGTCGATGAAGAAATTGACGATGACTGGGCCCCGACAGTGGGCAGAAAAGCCAAGCCGAGGAAGACCACAGCCCGGGAGAGGGTACGAAGGAGACCGACCATGGCGATGGTGGTGAGTGGATGGGGTTACTTCAAGGAAAGTTCCCAAGGGTCGGTAGAAAGGAATGGTGATAAGCGTCCGAAAGAATCAAATACACCGGTCGTAGGCGAAGCGCAAGGGCGACAGGTTGACGCACCCCCTTGATGGATCTCCTCTAGAATTCGAGATCTCCGATGAACAAGTGGGGAAATATGGCCGGAGCAATAGAAAGAGGGAGGGGAATCCTTTCGACCCTCTGAACCGAGACTGTGGTGGACGTCGTGGGTCACTGTCACCAACCGTGATCGAGTTTGAAAACACGTCGGTCCCTTGTCCCGTCACGTCTCTCATCATCATCACAAACTGCACCCTCCTTTCGCAACGAAATTACGCGATTGAGACAAGGCAAATCCATGACGATATCATCTGCTTCTGCATTCAATCCGTTATCAAGCCAATGGTGCCAACGGAGTTCCAAACGCATGGTGATCGGCCAACACCGCTATTCATCGACATCGCTGACGGCCGCGATGGTAACAACGCGAAAATAACAAACTGCAGCGCAAGTGCAACTCCAGATGGGAACGTGCTGCCGCGGGATGGAAAGGGGTCTACCCTATCCCTCATGAAACCTTCGTGTTCCGGGTGGTGCCTCTCCCAAGGCCGACGACGGCCGGTTGGCGCTGCCCCTAAGTGCACAATGGCTAAACAATCACGGCGGGTATACCTTTTCTCGAATACTACGGTTGTTTTGCTTGATTGTTCCCACGATTGCTCATCTTTGTGACGATGGCGCGCGACACATGGAAAGTCTTACGTCAGCTGCTGTTTGGTTTTGCCGGTAAATGGGAGTCCGAGATGGGACGCCTTGTTGCGGGTGCCAACCCGAGACGGCGAAGGCGGATCTTGTGGTTCGCGAAGGCGCTTACCGCTGTTGTCCGGCCCCAGAATTCCTCGAATATACACAGAAGGTGAGAATGACGAACGCTTGGAACGGCATCTTTATGCCATAATTCAAGCCACGAAGCGGTGGTGCATCTGGATAGGTTGCGGATACTGCGTGGCTGCAGACTCCCCCGGTTGGTTAAAGGAAATGGGATCATCCGCCGTATAGCCGGGACACGGACAGCGAGGCAATAACAATCCAAGCGTGGGACTTCCGGCTTCAGTAAGACTGGATTGATGGAAGGTATATATAGCGACCGAGGCACGCGAGCCTGCGCTCGATTAGCCCACAGAGATGTGGATGCGGGGGAGTCGCTTGGATGGATTGTTGGGGGCAGATATATATATTCAAGCGGCACGTGTACAGCGAGCGAAAGTCAGATCCTCGCAATAGATCTACGATAAACTTTACACGAGACTCATGAACGGAAGCAGGGAGCCATAGTATGTTATGGACGTGCATAAGGCGTGGAACCATAACGACCCCGAACATACGCGCTACGCACAGACAAGTCTAAATCTAAAGTGGTAGGCACCCGACCCAGGCCTCATGAAGGAGCCCTCGGACGGGTGTCTCCAAAACGATGAATGTGGCCCGTCTCACCACCCGTGTGAAACGGCATGTATTAAAAATGGCGCTTCAATGCACCCTCCAGGATGCAACGCGCGGTGTTCGAATCGATTTCATAAAACAGGGTGGCTTCCAGGGATCGAATCAGGCTTCCAGCCTCATTCGACCCCTGCAGGCCCCAAAGACAAAGGACGGGATCCGGCGTTCTCCCCCGCGGGGAAAGAAGCTGTGAGGATATTAACGGGTTATGAAGTGTTTCAACCGCTTGAAGAACGAAGGTGGGGGTGTCGCCTTCCTGTCTATTCATCCCCGGGTCGTCAGTACACTCACAAGTCCGAGTGCGTGGATAACGACATACCTCCAAGACAAACGAGGACCGCCGAGGTGTCCGGACGTTTCGCGGGGTTCTTTTGCCAGCACCTTTTCGTTAACTCCCAGACCGCCGGAGTCAATCCAAGGGCTTCAGCAGCGGTCGGTTTATTTGGCCTTTCACCCCTTGTAACCAAGAGGATAACAGTTGGGTCTGGGCTGTTACCGAAGGGAACATTCCCGGTGTACAGCTAGCAACAAGGTATGAATGCGAGCACTTGGATCGATGAATGAGAAACAACCGACCTCGATGATGACCATCGACAATGCATATATGTCAGACTTGACGGTGGGAGGCCGTTTCTTGCGCTTGTCGGAGAACGCGTCCAGGAGCTCTGGGGCGGACCAACGGACGGTACCCCCGCTGTGGGGTGTCGAGGCATTGACCGAAATGGAATTCTTAGTGATCGAGGAAAGGCCGAAATCCGCAAGGAGGGGGTTGCCCTTCGAATCAATGAGGATGTTGGGCTATGGGTAAGTCCGACGAATCAGCATTTTGTGACGGTGAAGAGTGTTTTTAAGCGCTCGCTTACGCCTTTCAAGTCTCCGTGGATCAGTTCATTGGAGTGGAGATGGTGGAGGCCACGCGTGATACCAATCAACTGAGTATTGGTGATGAGAATCGACGAAGTGTCAACGCAAAGCAGGCGAACTTACGAGACCCATGCGATCGACTTGCCCCTGAGTCCTCACGTAGTTCAGCATGTTGCCATTATCCATCCACCTAGAAACCATACAAAACTCAAACAGTCCTGGTGCGACACCCTCGATGTTCAAAACATTTTCGTGTTTCATTCGCCTGCAGATGGTGACCTCTTTGCAGTACATCTGGGGAGAGGACTCCATGAGAAATACCGAGAGGTTGAGTAGCAGACACGAAGTACCTTTTTCATACGTGTAAGGTCGTCGGTCTCGTAGGTGCGGAGGTGCTTTATCGCGAAGATCCGTCCGTTTTTGTCCCTGGCTTTCCACACGTCGGAAAAGCCGCCGGAGGCGAACGGGCGTTTCATTTTACCGGTTGTCACCAGAGTTAGCTCCTGCGGCATGCAGAACGAAGCTGGCAAGATCCCGTAGATACCACATGTCTTTCGAAGTGCCCGGAGAGAACGGTAGTACATTTCTGACCCGGGCGGCAGCTCGCTTATCACCTGATGAGGGACGGTTATCAGCATGGTGCCCACAAGTATAGGCGGACGAAACCAGACCTGATCCAAACCATCGATGTATGCCTGTGGATCGATCTGCAGACTTTTGAGATCATCGATGCACTTGATGTAGTCGCGGGCCGTAAATGCAGCCATCAACACCCCCCGAGCGTCCTGGGGGGACACTTCCTTCTTGGAGATGCGAGTCAAGTGGACAGATGCAGATTCTTCGGTCTTCGTTGTGGTCATAGTACGCGAGGTTGGTCGTCGGATGGAGGTTTTAGGGCTCAAGTATCTCACACAACAGGTCGTGGTATGGCTGTGTAGAGACGAGGGATGGCGGTGTGGTCACCACGATGTATCCTCGTGTCCTTGCCATTCAGGGTTGGCTGCGGACATAACGTGGATGTGATGAATTCATGTGAATCCTGGGCGAGACCAGCTGCTTAGAAAATTTAAAGCACGACGATACCGTCCTGGCTCGTGGAGGGACCTAACGCAATGGCGTTTAGCTGATATGAGGCTGTACATCGAGGGAGGATCATTAAAACGCTGAGGGCACTTAAGCAAAGCTTCGACCAGTCCAGTCACCGGTTCCGGGTTCTGGCCAGAGATAATTAATTACTGTTAACTCTGCCTTCCTGCTTATCGATGTGCGTCACGCCGTAGAATCAAGGCGAGACCGTGCGTTATCTCATCCTAGCGCATACCCTTGTTATGGTTTATCGAAAACCGAACCGCTTGCTCAAACGCCGATGCCTGGGCATTTTCCACGTCTCAGATCTCAGACTTCAATTCTGCCATTGACGCATACGAAACGCGGGATAGACCTTCGACCTGAGATTCGAACTGTGAACCATATCCCAATGTGCGCCGTCCGGGACAACTGTCGACTAAACGTGGATGGTTCGTGGAAAAAAACTTGCGCATGGTATCTTTATTTTTCCCAAAAAAATGGAAAACTGGCCGGGGGGCCGACCCGACCTCCTATATATTGTACCTGCGACGATGTTTGCATATCTGGATTAACCCTCTCCTTGCACGAGAGGATCCCCCAACCAGGAGGAAGCATCACCACTTCTTATCTTGAGCCCCGAAAGGTTGCGATGAAGCTGCTTCTTATGGGAGTGGACGCCGGTCGAATCTTGGATGAACGCACAACGGTGAGCTCACCTCAACCTGATATGGTGGATGAGATGGTCTTCCCAGAGGTGACCCCGGGGTAGGTTGGTCCCCAGGGCTTCCGACGACGCCTACGGGTGAACCAGGAAGCCTTATCTCCTCAACATGGTAACGATTCTTCTCTATTGTAGCGAGCAGCGGCCTAACGGCGACTCCCATCTTACAGCGATTATCAGGTTACTCATTGGGGATGCCTTATTACTGGTGTTCAACTCGGATGTCTTTCTGCGTATGACGTTGTTGCTCGTGTGTGCATCGTGGAGTGATGACTGGAAAAGCCGGCGCGATCGGGGACTCGCCTCACGGCTCAATGTCGCTGGGCACACGGTGTCCCGGTGAGCGACCCGCATTGACGGCGTGGGAACAGCTAAGGTGTGCTGGGTCACTATATGTCATTCTCTCCAGGCCTGACACGTTGTAAACTACGTGACCCCGCCTGTAGATGGGACAACAATTTCCCGCCTACCTTGTTGACGCATGGTAACCACTCGAGGGAACCAAACCCCAAGCATCGAGCCCCTAGCTTCCCGCCGTACCCTTAAAAGGATGTAAAAGTTAACCTTCTGGCAAACCCTCATTCATGGGCCCTATTATTTTCGGTTCCCACAGATTGATGTAAACGAAGCGAACCGGATTTTCGATGTAGTCGTGGGTTCGGGATAAGCTTTGGAGATTGGAGATCTGGGGTGGGTTTTATCCATATCTCTCGCTTAAGCGTGGAACCAATTCATTTCTCGAACATTAATGTCGCGCGTGGCGAGACCTAATGTTCTATTCGGGAGTACGGCATGACACCTAGTCCTACTCGTGAGCTGGAGGCACGTCTCAGTCGAATGGATCCTCCCTGTCATTCATCTCCCGATGGCCTGCGCACAAAACTCAAGCTTCACCCGCAAAGCGCAAGCTAGCAGGTGCCGCGCCACAGCAGATGGGGTGCCCTCTCTTTGAATGAGAACTCACGTTTTTTTTTTTTTTTTGAAAATCGTTGTGAGAACTCACGTGAATGTCTTACCACCCTCGTCCACGCGTTTGGCAGCAGGATAAGAAAAAGGATACTCGACAGCCCAGAACCAATCTCCGGACGATCGATAAACGCTGATTGTTCGAACTCTTGGACCGAGTGTAATCATGGTCCAACGGCCTGGAACAAAAAGCTGGCGTCAAAGCCCGACTTTTAAAGGCGAGAAACATAGCCGCAAGCCATTGCACATCACCACTTCCAATCGCCTTCCACCATGAGCACCGAAAAATCTGCCACTCCACCCAGCTGGAATATTGACCGAGTGCGCAGCGGGTTGTTGAACGGCACTTCCTCTGGACAGGACACCCGGTCACAGCTTCAAACATTCCTGAAACTTAAAGCCCACATCCAAGTCATCCGACAGTTGGCGGCTGGAGAGCAAGCGAAGCTATTAGAAATCATTGACCAGGTTAGCACCGGTCGCCATCGCTCGTCGTCGTCCGAATCTGATAAGATATATCACCGACTACACGAGTAGGCTGCCCCCACCGACCTCGCGAAAGACACGAAGTTCGTGGCCGCACTAGGGGATATCTCCAGCGACACCGGTCTGCTCCCCAACTCTATCGGATTGCTTCAAGGGCTCGCGAAACGCGGGGAAATCGCGGTTGCGTCGGGTGGAACCACCGATATTTGGCGAGGATCTTTGAACAACAAGCAAGTGGCCCTCAAAGCCTTCCGCATCTATCCCCCTCAGGACCTCCAGGAAGCAAAGAAGATCCTTTGGAAATTTGTGCCCATCTGGAAGAGACTGGCTCACGAGAACGTCCTCCCATTCCGTGGAGTTGACATGTTGATCTTTCAACTCGCTTTGGTTTATGATTGGGGGTACAACGGAAATATCATGCAATATCTCGAGTCTTGCCCCGACACGTCGAGGCCGAGACTGGTACGTGTTCCCTCCGCTTCGTACGCGTTTCGTGCCCTGATCAAATGTATTAATCAAGTTGCTGCAAGTGGCCAAAGGACTAAAATATCTCCACTCGTTCGACATCGTTCACGGGGATCTGAAAGGAGTGGGTGGCATGTCTCTAGATCCGGGCCATGCTGATGGCGAAACCTGTTTAGGCCAACGTGGTAGTATCCGAGGCCGGAATAGCCCAGGTCTGCGATTACGGCCTGAGTGCCGTCATCTCGAACCCAGTCTTCACGATCGCCGCAACACCGGGAGTCGCAGGTTCCTCTCGATGGCTAGCTCCGGAAATCATCGACCCTCCCAGAAAAGCCGGTTCAAAACCCATTGCGGCATCCAAACCCGCTGATGTATTCGCGTTTGCAATGTTGGCTGTGGAAGTCTTCTCCGGAATGGTCCCGTTCGGAAATATGAAGAACGAGTCTGTCGTCATTCAAATCGCCAGTGGGAAGAGACCTGCCAAACCACAGGCTACCGAACAGCTTGGGCTTACTGCGGAGATGTGGAAGTTCATTGAGAGGTGCTGGAACGCGAACCCCAACAAGCGACCGACCATCGACCAAGTGGTTAGTACCTGGGAAGGATTTGTCAACGAGTATGCCGTTTCCTCCCTTCGGGTCGTTCACGAGCTGATGCATTACGTCTAGGAGCAATAGTCGCACTTCAGCGTTTGCGGATCCGTCCACAATCTACACCGAGAAAAGCAGTAAGACCCAAGCCACGAAACTCTCGCGATCACATACTAATTCGTTGGAAAACAGAGCCCTTCCCGCCCAGGAGGCGACTTTGCTGTCTATCCTAACTTCCCAACGCGTTGGGCTGGTCCCTGCTCATTCCTATTTCACCTATTTAACATTCACAAGAGTCATCGGCGTCATTTCACCCATTCATTCTTTTGTTATCTGTCCCTTCAAGTCATCAGGCCGATGCGGTCTACCAGATGCCGTATCTGTCAATATTCTGCACCGCAAGTTTTTAAAACATGGGCAGGTTACGAAGAGCGCGTCACTGTCAACCCACACCACGGTCCTCTTACTCCTAAGATGGCCCCGCGCACCACCGGAACACTCGGAAGCGCCACCGTGTGCCACGGGAGTTTCGTCAATGCACCTGGAGCGATGTGGGTTGGCAAGCCGTGTCTCTTGGAATCGAGCCGATCCTCGTTGTGAGTGTATTCATTCAGATGTCATGCATTTCACGGTGCTCATTTTACGTGTCGGACCCCCCCTCATTCTCATAAGCATCATCCTTATCTATCATTGTATCTCCTTATTATTAAGTTACCTGGTGCAAGGCACCGTAGCATTGTTTCTGGCGGTCTTTCGGTTGGATTATTATCAATCTGTATCCATAGCTTTGTCACGAAGGACGGCGCATAGGGTAGCTAAAGTATTTTTCGCTTCCATTAATTCTAATCAAAGTGTCCGACCTTCCTCGGGACAATTCTCATCTCTCTAAGAATTTTCTGCATTTTCCACTCCTCGTCCTTCACGGCCCACTTCTTCTTCCCACCCATCCCATCATCGATTTCCTCCTCGATCTTCTCGACGACGGTGACGATCTTCCCAGTTTTCCCGAACCGACCCGTCCGCCCAGCGACATGAGTGTACGAGTCAACTCTGCCTTCCGGTACCCCCATGATGAAGACATGAGAAAGGTCAGGGAAGTCGAGTCCTCTTATGTTTGCGATAGTGGAGACCAAGAGAACGGGGCCTTCGCTGTCGGGCGTAATCTTTGTTTCCTTGCCATTGAGTATGTAATTCCGCCCTGCGACGGGTGACAACATGTCGAGCGGTCGTGCGTCCACGCCGTACCCCTTCAGTTCTTTGACGAGCTTGTTAATGGGATGTGTGGCGGGGACGACAAGAAGCGCGGTCTGTGGAACGTCCATCGCGAAGCAGATCGAGATAGCTTCTATCGAGCCTGGAGACCACGGCGGCGGGGCTTCGTACTCGCGTCCTTCTGGGGTTAGAACATCCTGCTCCCCCAGATCAACCCCGGAGAGCTCCTCTGTCATAACCTCGCGCAAAGCTGCTTGGTCCTCGTCATCTGTTTGTGTCGTCTCCTCGCCCTCTTCCACTGTCACGGGTAAAGAGTCAGGAAAGGTGATAGCACCCTTGATGTTACGAATCTCAGATTCCTTGTTTACGACGAGGACGGAGTGTATAGCATTCGGTAACACAGTGGTTTTTCCAACCTTTTCTGGGGTGCCGGTGATCTTGACGAGATGCATGTCACCGCGGGTCAACCAGCCACTCCCTTGGAATAGGAAACGATTAAGGTGACTGCGGAATGTTGCCGTGGATAAAATGAGTTGGGGTGTGTGGTGTATTTGGGGTTGCCTGGTGGTGCGTGTGGGAATGGGGGTGATGCTGGGATCGAGATCATCAGGTTTGATCATGCGGGGTTCGAGTATCTTGTTTAGTAGTTGTCGAGTAGGTCCAGGATGCCTGGCAATCTTCTTTCTCATTTTTTCACGTTTGAACGCGTCCGACAGGTTAGGGACCGTCTTGATGAGGTAATCTGCCTCGTCCACTACGACAGTATTGAGTTTATGCAACTTCAACCTGTCGTACGCGTCCAGAAGGACTTGCGGTGTCCCGATTAGAATGTGTGGTGTGACACTTTTAAGTTCCGCCAACCGATCCTCCAGGGATTCACCGGGTATCTTGGCTAATACCTGGACCACAGAGGAAAGTTCTGGGCGCCGGACCTGGAGCTTGGACTCGGTAATGACCTGGATCCACCGTGCAAGTTGTAGGGCGAGGTCCTTATGCGGGACTATGACCAATGCAGAGATAGATGGGTTCGCAGGTGTTTTGTGGGTTCCGTGTTCAGACCTCCATACTCGGAAGTCACTCAGCAGGGCCAAGATTAAGCCAAAGGACCTGCAATTCGGTCGATTAGTCAGAAGTGTGTTTTGCGGTACCCTGAATGTGGAACTATACGTACTTTCCTGTGCCAGTTTGATCTTTCAGGAGTACGTCCTTCCTGGACAATATTGCGGGTATAAGTTGAGCCTGAGTTTTTGTGGGCTTCACGATATGAGGGAACACGCTCCGGAGTGCGGCAGCCACGGTCGCCGGTACTCCCAACCGTTTCCAGGGAACATCTACCAGTTCAGGCCTGGAGCTCGGAATTGTGGAATTATTTCGTCGTAGAGTCTCCCACCATAGCGTTGCTTGACGACGACGAGAAATTTGAGAGGCGGAGGAAACTGAGGGTTGAAGGACACATGAGAACATTTGCCACGGAGGGTCGATCCCCTTCCGATCACTTTCTGCCACCCACATTCATCCTTGTTCCGTCGTCTCCGAGTGGTGAGGTCGTCCGACTCTTCGTCATGGGTGGAAACCAGTCCCTCCCGAAGATCACACCGCGGGATCGTGCGATTCTCGAGTAGGTCTGCACA
>Ga0307514_10003745_pt1 | contig 14344 bp, 20 predicted proteins | sample 16_EM_MG_FD_203088 | JGI IMG/M metagenome (GOLD analysis project Ga0307514, IMG submission 203088) | Populus trichocarpa ectomycorrhiza microbial communities from riparian zone in the Pacific Northwest, United States - 16_EM | ecosystem: Host-associated > Plants > Roots > Unclassified | place... | reverse complement strand
TCCTGGTCGACATGGGGCAGAGAGAACGTAGCCCAGACCACGAAAGCGCGGCTGTGATCGAGTGTTCGGACTGCTTAATCGACTCGATCACGAGAGCGACGGGGGTAACTCAGGCGATCATAATATACCGAAAGGAGGGCATGGAAAGAATGCTGAATGCGTAGCGCAGAACTGGGTTACATATATAAACTAATATCCGTCATCTGAAACAAACTGTAGACAAGGAAGGGAAGTTAGGGTGACTCTATGTCCAACGAGCAATGATGGGAATAGGGGAAAGAGGAGAAACGAAAGGAGGGACGCAGGATACGGTACTAAGGAACCAAATAAGTGATGCATGTAGGTGGAGAGAGAGATAGGGTAATGAGAGTGAGCCGTAGCGCGAAACATGACAAAGGGAGAGGGGTGACAGATAGAGCAGAACATGCAGTGGGGAGAAAAAAAAATACAAGAAAACTGTAAGGTTCATGATTCGGTGTTGGACGGCGGGTCATGTCATCGCTGCTGTGGCAAGACGTCACTGGAGGGGTACCTGTAGGCCACAAATTCCGGTTCCTGCTCAACCAACTGCTGAACCGCCCTCCTCGAAGTGACCGACATCCTCGCAACTCCTACACCCGATGTCCTTCCGTCACTATACTGGAACTGGTGCACCTCAGAACTTGGCATGCTGTACACCACGCTGTCGCCTTCTCCATCCTCGCCACCACTCATCTCGTCTTTCTTCCTCCCAAACATGCTTGCCAAGCCGAACCGACTCTTTCTCTTCGAGGGAGTCTTGCTTCTCGCGCCCGTCCCGTTTGTCTCGATGCTACTCATCTGGCCTCTGTGGGACTGGACCTGGGATTGGGGGAATTGTGTCTTCTGCATGTCCTCCCACCAACCCAAGGATGCTCTAGAGCTCCCGAACTCCCCATAGGCGTCTCCCGGAACACCGCTTCCGTGGTACGTGTTGTACGCGTTGAAGTTTCCACCGTTTCCGTTGGGATATCCATATGAACTTGGCCCGTTCTGCCGTATGCCTCGGGGAGTGTCGTAAGGGTTCGGCCCGAGAACTCTCGGCTTCTCCATCCCCCCGAAACTCTGCCTTCTGCCATCGCTCCTGAAGGCGATCTGAGGGGGACCGAACGAGTGGGGGTCTCCACTTATCCCGCTGAGGTTCTCGTTGACGGTGGCCATAGCGGAGGATAAATGTCTGGGGGCGTCTAGGGTGGCGTACATTGTCTGAGGTCGGCTGGTGTTAGCTATATCAGAGACGGGTGGGAAGCCAACGTCGGAACTCTCATTTGGCGGCAAAGGCGGCAAATTCTTGTCCCTCCCCAGGACGATGGTGTGCGGCCTTTGGGGAAGAGGAGAGATAGACCTGAGAGAGGGTACGTAAGAACTGGGGATCGGGATGAAGCTCCGTTCGCCCATCAGCTGCTGTCGTTGTAGATCGCTCTCTTGTTCGGAGGGGCCTGTCATCACCAAGGGAGGAGCCTCATTGATCGCGGGATGCATTCTCAGGCTGACAGGACTTGGCAAGATACTAGAGGGAGCAGTAGGGGGGGAAGTTGGTACACCGTTGTAACCTTGCTGGCTTGGTGACTGGGGAAGGGATTGGCTCGGTTGTTGACCTGCAGCTCCAGGGAGACATGGTGTACTCGAATGCCTTCTCTGGCGATTTCCGCCCCCATCCCTATCAACAAGGTAACTCAACGGTGGGGGAGGAGCCAGAGGGTAATCGTCGTCCGTGATTCCGTAGACCTGGTTTCCACCGCTAACCTTGTGGTCCGCTGATTTGGAGTGGCTATGTTCCGACTTTGGCCTGGGGCCAGAGCCTGTGACGATTGACCAGATCTTGGCAAGGCCTTTCTTCTTCTTCCGCTTTTCCTCCGGGGTCGGAGAGCTAACCTTCCTGGGATCCGGATGGACATGCTGGGGCCACGAGGTGATATTTGTGCGAGGGTCTGACGTGTTGGAAAGACCACCGTTATGCACAGAGGCACGATGTTGTTGGAGAAGGGCCTGCTCATTCATGTCCTCTTGTTGGAGGGCAACGCTGGGTCATGTATGGTGAGCATCAAGAATCGCCTCTGCAAAGACTTGGAAAAAAATGCGTACTGCATATCTAGCATGCTACCCGAGACTCCAGATTGGGCCAGACTGTCTCTGCTTCTCCATCCTCCCGGGCTGAGGGTCTTGATGTTACCAAAGAACCTCGTTCTGCGGTTGGGCGACGTGGATCCGGCGATACTATGCAGGTCGGAGAAGGAAGTTGTGGAATATGCCCTGGGAAGCGTTGGGCTTCTCTCTCCCATGCTCGAAGACAAGATACTTGTGGGCCGCAGAGATGATTGAGAGAGTCTCGACGCCCGGAGATCGCCAGGGGTTCCACCCGACGCACTGGAAGGGAGTTGTGGGGGATGAAGGGAGCCATAGACCGAACTGAGGTCATGTCCTGAACCTCTGGATGACTTCCTCGCGCGACTACGTTCCCTCCGTTCTTCTCTCTTTCGCCTTTCCCGCTCTTCCTTCTCCTCCTTCCTGACGTTCACGTGTTCGACGATCATCCCGCTCTCGAGCAATGTCACATCACGCGAATGGGACCGGGCACGCTGATGTGAACCCGGTAACACAGCGGATCGTATCCGTCCTGTCTCGTCCAGAATGATCGCTCCAGGGTTTACGTTGTATGCGCCGATCTCGTAGGCAGAGCGACGTATTTGTGAATAGGTGTCTCGCATTTTGTTCTCCAATTGTTTAGATTCTTGCATTGCTCGAGCGTGGGCGAGAGTCTCGGCTTCAAGGAGTAACCTCTGAGCCCTGACATACGTCTCTAGATTCATATGTCGCGAGGCCGGCTCCCGTGGATTCTGTGGAATGAATAGTAATGATTAAATCACGGTGGTTTGATGGGATTGGGAAGACGTGTACCATAGTAAGCCAAAGCTTAAGGTTAGTCTCGGTAAGCATATCACCGGTAGATCTGGGGCGGTCTTCAGAGAGAGGAATATCATTCGAGATAGCTTCCTCCTCAGAACGAATCAGGTCGTGATAGTAGATATCGCTATCTCTCTCCCAGGCGCCAGGAGAAGTGACGTCCACATCGGCCATGTCTTGGTCCCTCATGGCGCATTCTAAACAAACTTCCTCCCTGGGGATATGAGGTTTCGCGTAAATGGGATTCTGGGTTCCGTTGAGAGGGGCATTGACATATCTTGGAGATTGGGGAACCGCGCGGGGATTAGAGGGGAGTGGCATGGGAATCGAGGGTGGGGTGGTGACCGGAGGATTATCAGGTGGCTGTTGAGAGGGGTAGCCTCCGAAATTTCCAGGCGACTGAAAGCCTGACGGTTGGGTTGCAGATCTCATGGACCCTCGAGAAGGTGGCGGATCTTGTGCATAGGATTTAGTGGACTGCCATGAACCATAGAGCTGAGAAAACTGGCGGGGCGGAGGGGGGGTCTCTGGGTTTGAAAAGCGCGGAGCTGTATCAGCAGACTCCGGCGTTTTGTCGTCTGAGGTCTGGTTAATGTGAGTAGGTGACGGGTCCTTGAAGGATTGAGGTGGACTGGGTTGTTGAGTCGGCTGCTGCTGGGAAGACCGGACGGGGTGAAGATCGGTGGGAGCCAGTCGAGGGCTCTGGTTGTAAATCGGCGAGGCGTAGGCTGATGAAGAGATAGGACCTTCAGAGTTGGACTTTTGACTCCGTCGCTGCCTCACTGAAGAATACGACCCATCGCCATTGGGGTAAACGCCGACGGGAGTCTGTTGGGCGGCGTTGTAGATGTGCATGGTTGGGGAATTCATCGTGAAGGATTGATCTTCTCGTGGAGGGTCTTGCGCGACAGCGGTCATATTCGCGCGCGGAAAGCGTGGAGATGAGCTGATGGAACCGGCGGGGAGGCGTGGGTGGGTGTGTTCCGTTAAGGACGGCAGGCTTGTGGGGGTCACTCCAGTTCCGTTAGAGCGAGGGGGTAAAGCCACGCAACATCCGGAGGACCGATGGCTGCGGGAAAGGACGAGTCTGGAGACGAACAAACGAAAAGCCCGAAGGGGAAGATGGGAGTGAGAGCGAAGGGCGATAGAGACCGGTCGTTGGTCGTTTCGTCCCCTTACGCGGAGAGGTTGGCTGAGAGGAGGTGTTACGAATGTCACCCCACGTCACGGAATACCCTTCACACCTGATATTGCTGCCGACATCCATCGTCTTTCCGTCACTGCCCACGAGATTTTCTGACGTGCGTAGGCGGCGGTTGCCTTCATCCAGCTGGTCTGGACTTCCAAATTACCCCAACCCATTCATCGGCAACCAAGCGTCTCCAAAGTCCCACCATTTGAACAGCCGACAGCATGTGTGAGACTCACAGAACTTGGCTCAGCCGAAAAGCGGGCAGTTTGCAACATGGAGGATTCTTCCTTCTATGTAGATAGCAACCGGAACCAACGTTCAACCTGAGCACAGTGGTCGATGTAATCTAGCACCAGTCGCTCACCGGCGCGTTGTCGGACGCACTTTACACACAAACTAATGAGACGCTGATCCCACTCCTATCTTTCTTCGCTTCAGCGACCGAGGTCTTCTTTCCTACTAGTTTTTTGACCGATAGTGTTCCATCAAAATAAAGCGAACAAATGCCACCACGGATGTTCCCCCTTACCTCTTCGAATCAGTTACGGCGCCGCATCCCGAGGCTCTCATGGCCCCTTCTTAGAACATCCGTGATCCATTTCTCAAGTCCGTTCCGTACGCGACGAACATTCTATCGTCCACTTGTTGCCCAATGATCAAGCACGCTTTGCATTGTTAGTGTTTCACCTCAAGATGATGATGTTGCTGAGACACACGACTACACTCAGGGTAAAAAGCTCATGATGTATCAGCGTATTGTCTACTGGGGAGTTGGCGTAGCTGGTGTGGGTGTAGCTTCCTTGAGGTTCCGTTGGTAACTACACAGAATACCAAGGTGTTAATGGTAGTCACCAAGATCAGTAACAGATAGAAACATACTTGGCGATACGCGCTAATTGCCCAAGACCCGTGGCCCCGACGAAAAAGTTAACCTGCAACGTAAACAGACACAAGTCAGTCACCCAGACCGCTTCAAACAAACAACCGAGTGGACGTACTGCGGCCAAGCTGTAATTCACTGGGGTAATAACGAGCGAGTATCGAACCCAAATGAAGCCCGTCGCCGCCAAAGCTGTGCCAAGGAGTAAGTGCGAAACGCTTAGTGTGATCAACACTCCCAACGATACCGGAACAACTCACCAAAGTTCTGAGACACGCTCAGTTTGTTCGCCGGTCGGCTCAAGTCCTTAACCCCAGCGATGACAAGACACCACTTCATCATCGGGGCCCAGAAGAAGACAGTTTTTGGACCTGTTACATCCACGCACGAGTGGAAAGATCAATTGTGTGACTGCCTCGTTCAAAACCGGAGGATGAGCTGACCAGCAGGATGGTTCATAAACTGTTGGAATTTTGAGGCTCCCGCTGAAGTTGCTGCTCCGGACATGACTACGATGCAAGTTTTGTAGAAAGTAGGTGCGGGAACAAGACCAAGTCGAAAACGCGGGCAGGGAGCGAGGGTAACTTAAGTGAGATGACTTTGATTAGGTAAGCCGTCCCATTCGCCCACCGCTTGACGCGAGTTTCTCGTAAATGAAGCAGCATAACCATTTGGTGCGAAAATATAGTGTAAATGCGAATAACGCGTAACAAACTGCAAAATCCACTTCTACCAGGGAAGCCCAAAAGAAATAAAAACGGTCACAGGGATGAACTGCAAGCTCTAAAACTGATGTACGCCGCGAATTCCATCGCTAGAGGCAGAAGACTAATCGGCCGGTATCAAGTTATCCCAATATCTCGACGGGTTCTCGAACGACGAAGCCGAGTGAAATCTGTCCAATGTTGTGTTCATGAACGCAATGGTCGCCTCTATACAGCCCCGCATTTCGTTGACCCCCTTCTCAGGGTGGGTGATGTACCCTTCGAATGACATCATGGCCACTTCCCGACGCAGGAACGTTACTGCACGGACCCAAGAACACTGTCAAGTAGCCAGAAACATCAGCCCATAGCGCACAGCAATGAGAGCTTGCGGTGCTTACCCCAGCATAAGGCGGCAGATGACGCATGTCATCGTCGTTCGTGAGGTCTTTGGATATATCGGACATAAGGTACATAGTCTGCTCCCATTGTACTAGTGTGACCCTCGGTAGTTTCCACAGGGGGTGATGCGATAAAATGTGGTAGAGCTCCGCGAGGTTGGACAAACAAACCACCGAACACGTCCGCAGAGAGACGCAACTATCGTGGTCGTTTGCAGCGGTAAACTTTGTGATCAATCTTGCCATTGATTGTACGTGATCTCCGAGTTCGGTACAGATCTCTGAACACTGTGTCAACCAAGCTAATGTTGGTGTACCTACACGGACACCTGATAAACGGGGCGAAACACATATAAAAGTACACTTACGTTCGGACGCGTATTGCACAATCAACTTTCGCGACTTGCGGATGAGCAGCATGGTGCGTACTCTGACCATGAGTGGACACACTTCGAAGAGTACAGGGCACGCAATCTGAGTCAAAGGTGAATACACCGTCCCATCAACGGGTCTTGCTACTGACCGGTAGATAATTTTGAAATAGATGAGTGAGCCCGGAGAGGAGGCCACCTGGTGGGCCATAGAGAATGTCTTCAAACTTCTCCAACATCAATTGCTGAGATCCGCGTCAGCGAGCGACAGGTAAAGCTAACGAAACACATACAGGGATTTTGTGAGGGGCACTATCAGGCACCGGGTATACTCCGGAGTCGGCGAGGAATAATGACATGGATGCTCTGAACCAGAGGATGTGAGCAAGCAGCCCCAACCTCTCGTGCAGATCTTCCGAATAATCGACCGACACTGTAACCGGCATATCGCTCAGACCAGGTAACTGGGAGAGGAATAAATCGCGGTTGCGCTCGACCGCATTAGCCGCCTCTTTCATGAAGTCGACGGCTTTCCGTGAATTCCCTGTTGTCACGCACGCCATTGCAACCAACCAGTGTGCATGAGTGTAGGATACAGGGTCAGCTTCCTCCTCCATGGATGATAACATCCTTAGAACGGAAAATAAGTAGGTAGTTTCCAGCTGCGCCAGATTGTTATCCGGGCTGTACCGTCGATGGAAGTGACATCCGACCAAATGGGCGAATATGATAAAGAAAGGGTGAACGAACGAGCCCGAGGTGTCTCCCAGAATGATGGCTTGCTGTTGTGCGAAGGACAGGTATATGCCCTGTGCAAGACGGTAGGAAAGAAAAACCAGGCGACTGCCACAGATGCTATCAAGATGAACGGCTTGGAACGTAATTGCACTACTCACAATCGAAGGTTCATGTCTTCGGGAGAGATGCCAGACAGTGAGTAGTTCGAAGGATTGCGTAGGTCCATTATGGCCGAAGAGACCGGGGCCCAATTGAATGGGTCAAAAATAGGCTCCACAATAAATTGTGATGTCTTGGTGACGGGGGGAGGAACGTAGTGAGATGTCGTACTCCGGACAAGAGGTAGGTCTGTCGTTGGTTCCGGCTTGAACGTCTCAGTATCCCGGTATGTGCATTCGACGACGCCCCGGCTTTCCCGGCATTTGCGACAGCTAGGAAATCCGCCGTCACACTTCTGGAACGCTTGTCAGCACCGAATCATAGTGTTTGCGATCCAAAAGTGAGTACCTTCTTTTTCCGCCTGTGCACAGAAACGACCTCAGTGATAAAGAAGATCGAGGTGGTGATAAACAGGCGTTCACCTGCATTGCATACACGCTCGTCCCCTCGGTAATGTCCCAGTGTTTTCCTCCTCCGAGAACTTCACCTTGCGAGAAGATTTCCCAGTCGGCCCATCGCAGATCTGCCGTTTCCAAACGTTGGCCGGACTTGAACTGACCAAATCAATACCAGGGGAGTTGGACGTACAACCAAGCCACGGACATTCCTTCAAACGAGACGCTTATTAACGAAGGAATCGGGAGACCAGGCTGGATGACCAATCGCTCACCGAACAGTTCTGACAACACTCATCTCCTCTCGAGCATATGTCCCCAAGTAACCGCGACGAGATAGACAGCGGCGAGCAGAAAACTGGGGGTTGCGGTTGCAGTAGAAGGGTGTATTTGTGAGAATCCGGAATGAAGTGATGTGCTAATCACCATTTCTCTAGTCACGTGAACGACCAGGTCGCCTGAGGTTTACCACGCTCTCTAATCATTAATATTTAATCGTCGGCACGGCTGCTCCTTCATTTTACGGGCTTGTATGATACATATACTTTTGCATCGGGGGCACGTATCTTGCCGGGCTCCACTCGGGGGGGGGTCTCTCACGGCGGCCGCGGTCGCGTCGCCACTGGGGAAAACTGTCACCCGTCCAACGCAAAGCAAAACAATACTATTAGATCTCCAGGACGCCACGGTTACGACTCTGTATTTAGACGATCAGCCTTGTTATCAACCTGTAGCATGGTACAAAGTGCAGCCGTCTGGGGGTTTGGAAAATAATCGGCTGTCAACTTGTCAGTATATACCTCATTCTCGGGAACACGATAAACCCACGTTGCTGTCCTTTCGCCTTTTGTGTTTCTGGCGTAGGTCCTGTGGCCGTCATGACGAAGGTTTGAACATCGTTTACGTCCTGGCGACCGCCTTCCGGAATATTCTGTTTGACCCAATCCAGCTCACGAGAAACCGCCTCGATCGCGGTCTGATGATCGGGATACGACCCGTGCTGGCTCTGTGTCAGCGCCATGTATGGATCGAAGGCTCGAATGACTGCCAGCCACTCCGGATCAAATGTGAGTCTCGGAGGTGGGCTGGTCTCAGGGGCGTCGATGTCCATGACCTAATGTCCCGTTAATAACGGAAATTAAGCTCGCCGAAAACCGGGATTCACCTCCAAGAACTGTCGCCTCGAGTTTGGTATGCACTTGTCAAGTGCCAAGAAATTCGTCTTCTCCCGTGGGGGTGGGGCTACAGGGGGGGGGGCAACATCCTCTTCCTCGTCGTCCAGCGTGATCTCGTCGGGATTGAAGTTAGCAGCTGGAGGTTTGGAATCTGCTAGCTGCGGCAGGGACGGCATCGGCTCATCGTCATCGTCACCGACCACGATTTCGTCTGGGTTCTGTTCGACCGGATTCGATGGAATGTCGAGTGGAACAACCCCAGCATGGAAATACGTTGCCTCGAACTTGACATGAAGGTGAGCACTGAACCACCAATCTGGTTTCAGCGTCTTTAGAAGTTCGAATAGAGGAGGCGATCCGAGTGCACCGTTCCTGACATCATCCTTGAAGAAGGGTTTCCGTCGCAGTAGATCCCCCAGATTGCCATGGTGTTCGATAGACGCCGGCCAATCGTGTGACAGGAAGATATGTGGCTTCGAGAGCTATTCCCCGCATGGTCAATTATCGGTATAACCCTAGATGCGAAAGACGCACCAACGCGAGACGACGAAAGTTATACTCGCGGATGTGGTAAATACTCCGCATGCTGCCATGGGAATATGGCATCTTCTCATGAAAGCCTGAGGGTCGGTTTGAGCGCGCGCTCGCGTTGAGATGACAAGCTGTTACCTTGACGGTAGTGATGCCGGTTGAAAATACCCGACATGCCTGCAATACGAATGCCGTTCACCTGGACACAACCGGCGTTCCCCACGAAAAATATATTGGGGGCAAGCCAACCGCCATGGAACCTACCCGGGAATCAACAGAGGGATAACGGGAAAGGGGCAGGCTACGCACAGTTCCCACATATAGTTGGAGGCTTCGTGGTTGCCTCCAATGACCAGCGTCAATACCGGCGCGACCTTGGCCCCGGTGTAATACCTGTAGTGGAGATGTGTTGTTGTGAAGCGCAACCATCGGATGACTTGTTACGAGCGTACCTACTCATTAAATCTACCGAGTTGACGGAACTTTTCAGGGACGGACATGCACTCCAGGTCTTGGTGGTTGCGTATCGCCTGAAAGTCCCCACATATCAAGAGCAAATCGATTTTATAGCTGTGTCGCGTCTCGAGATCAGCGATGTGCTCGTAAATAGCGTCCAGCTCGCCGTGACAACATCCCTCGACCGCAATCTGCCCATCGTGAGGTGTGGCAGAAGTCTAGCTGGATTAGAACTTGCCTTCATTCTCGAAATTGCGGAGATCGAAGTGGAAGTGAAGAAGCATCACGCGATCAATCACACCATGGAGTGACAAGACCGTCTAGCAACAGGTATCAGGACAGGTATATGTACCAGCTACGATTATGGGTAATCTTCGATACAGGATAGTTACACAACTTCTCAGGTGAAAAAAACTACCTCGCAACCCTTGAGGACGAACAAACCAGGATAGTTGTGGAGGCCAGAGCGTCCGGCACATAAAATGAACGAATAGACAAGGATACACCTACGAGCGCCACAAGAAGGGTCAGCGAATAAGATGAGGGTTGGTAAGCTAAGTTAAGAGGTTTTAAGTTCGAATCCCAAAAAGAGAGAGACGGAGAGAGGCCGGGAAAGTGCATTAAAGGGGGGTTAAGACTAGGAGATTAGACCCTCATTCCAACTGGGGTAGGCCTTGAGGCGATTCGTACTTGATTGTTCCTTGGGGACTCGCCCGTCGTTGATCCCGAATCGACATTTCGAGCAAGCCCGGAGCTGACGAGCGATGGTGAAGATGATGAGACTCTGTAGGGATCTGCAATTGGAGATATGGTGGATTGCGAGCTTGGGGATCCTGAAGGTGAAAGTACGGGGGAATCTGGGTAGATTGGTAAGCGGCTGCCATCCCCAGGTGGCGGTAGTAGTCGCCTTGATATTTCTGGGGATCCTCGATCTCCTGGGTAGTTTGGATAGGATGGCGACGCGTCTGGCCTGAGTGATTTCGAATCTCTTGAGAATAATGCTCCTGAGGAAGTTCGTGGGCGCTCATTGATCGGGAAGGATAACGACGGAATGAATCTGGAGGAGGTTGAATCTGCTGTGTTTGCCGTCCTTGGTGGTTCATCCGTGTCATTGAGGAGCTCCATGACTGTGAGTCGTCGAGATTGGGGTCTTGACTCTGATTCGTAGTCGTAGTCTGCATTCCCATCAGGTAGGCTGTCATCATCGGATCCTGGGAAAGCCCGTTTGCGAGGGATGGTTGAGGATTGCTGTTGCTGCTCTGAGAGCGCGGGAGGATGGAATGAAAATGGGGATTCTCCTGTGATTGGGGAGGACGGTCCATCGCTGGAGAAACCTGATCCCATTGGTCCGTCTGGATATGTGGGTATGGATAATTCTGTTCCAAAGCCCCCCAATCCAAACCTGGAAGCTCCGGGGTAAGGTAGGAGGTGAGATGAGGAGCTTCCTGGGGGTTGGTGGTAATATGATGCAGGGGCTGTTGTTGGTCTGGATGCGGATGTCGCAGGTCGTCGATTGATCGTTGGGTTTGGTAAGGGTAATATGTTTGCTGCTGACGCTGGTGGTGGGGGGTGAGAGATGGCGTATGGTGGCTGCTGGGCTGAGAAACTGGAGAGTGACGAATAGACGACGGATGAGAGGGGTGGGAGTGATCGACCATCGGAAGGTGGGTTGCCGTGGCTTGAGCCGAGCCTTGAGGATGAGGTTGGTGGGGAGGCGAGAAAGGACTGGCGCGTCGGATGCTGTCCGAACTGATAGTGTGAGGATGGGTTCCGAAAGGACTGGCCGTACTCTGTGGATTGTTGGTCACGAAAGGAATAGTTGTTTTGGGTGGTGGTGTTGGTATGGAGGGGCCATGGATTACTCCCTGAGATCTGGCGAAATGCCAAACCGTTGTCTCCTTCGTAACCGGTGCTAGTCCCAGGCCGCGGATGGTGGGGTTGAATGGCGGAGAGGGGGGGAGAGACGTCGTCGTCCTTGATAGGATTGGATGAATCGGCCTGGCTGATGGGCGAAACACTCTGTGGACTAGGCAACTTTCCGCTAGTGGAGGAATTGACGTTGGCAGATGCGCGCTTGCTACGTGTAGTGGTGCCTTTCGCAGCAGCGGTCATGCTGGCGTGGAGGGAAGTGAGGTCGCGCATCATCTTTTCGTTTACATCCTGCTTGTCTGCGTGGACTGTCTGAGCGTGTTGACGAAGGTTGTCGAGCCTGGAGAAATGTTTTCCGCAATGGCAGTTGAAAGGGCGTTCCCCGGTGTGTTTTCTAAAGATCAAAAGAGAGGATTGAGACGTGTTACGGGGTACGAAAGGGGGTAAAAACGGTACCTGATATGCCTGGCGAGATGTTCACTTCGGCTGAAGACCATTCTACAGTCACCGTAGCCCCTGCATTGGAAGGTTTTAGCAGGGGCAGGACGATAACGCTTATTAACCCCAGCGCCGGCGACGTTGGAGAGGTTGTTGACTGGGAGAGGGTCGGAGTGAGATGGTACGGAGGCGGGGGGCGGGGGCGCGACGACGGAGGCCATGGATGCCTGGTCTTCGTTGGAGTTCAGGGGGGACTTAACCTCCATCTGCCGTTATGTAGAGCGACAAGGGACCTCTCCTCTAAAAGGTGCCTGAGCCAGGCACAGGAAACTATCCTGTAAAACACGGCGGAGTTTGAATTCTCAAATCCATTTCGCTGGATCACGGTCCTTTTTGCTGACTAATCATCAATTGCCTTATATGGGACCCTCTGCCCGGGGTTTCCGCCGCGGTTGCCCTTCCCACGGGTCGGTCACCGTCGGCTTAGGTCCTGGTTCCCCTCTCGAGCGTTTTTTTTTTTTGCTGTACAAATTTTCGTGTACTTACAACATGGCCACGCTGCAGAAAGAGTGTCCAATATCTCCCTACGGAACAAAACAACATGGGCCAGCGAATCACTTCTGATCTGATCGCCCATTGTAGGGGGAACCTGATCCACTCTTCTGCCGAAACCCCAGCTCGTAGGTGTGCAGTCCCAGGACTGGGTGTCCCTGACAGAACCCATCGGTCTTCCGCTCGTATCCGGTCTCCAATCTCTTTCTCGGTACCCAATCTCATCAGAATGGGTCTCCAGACGGGTCTCCAGAACTAAAGCGGCACCTCGCCCGCACATCGGCAATCGCACCCGATACCGTCACCTCTCGTTACGACCGTATCATCCTATCATCCAGCCGCGCATCATGTGGGGTGTGTGAATTCCATCACGGACCAGATAGAAAGGACATGATGCATCATCGATCTCTATGACCATACTTATTACATATTGGATCTATCAACCCAAGCTTCGGTCCATCCCGCTTGCATTCATCCTGCGGCACCTTTTCCCTAAGTTAACGACCTGCGGCGCGACCATGGAGAATGAATCACCTTCTACACGCTATTGGCCCTCCCCTTGTTACTCCCCCACGATACCTTCGCGTATAACAGGACCCCGGCGAAGCCGGGGTCAGCCCCGATACCGAACTTCCCAAAAACTGACCTCAAACATCCGCACAATAAGCACCGCCCGGTATCCGAAAAGTACATCGCACCTATGCTAATATTGCCTCGAGACATCCGAACGAGTATATCGGACCTATGAAAAACAAATTTACATATATCCGATAATTTACCTACATACTGGCCGCTAATCATCAGCGTCAGCATCGCCATCGCCCTCCTCCTCAGCTGTCTTCTGACCCCGCTTCCCACTGAATTCTTGCAAACATATGCCGATGCTCAACGCTGACCGCTCGAGCACTTCGAAGATGGCGCGATCACCAGGGGCAAGGATGACTTCTCCGCTGGGAGACCGTGTTGGTGTTGAAGCCGCACACAGGAACCTCCACGGAGGGATAATCTCGAATCGTCGCATTCCTGGGATTGGCTGGTTGTGTGTTTCGGAGTGGCGGTCACGAAAAGTGTGTCGGAAAAGTTGTACATGTATCGTTGCTGCACCTGAAATGTTTGCGATGGCTTGTGTCCATGAGTATCTACTATTCTTTCCGCCTGTTTTTGTGTAGATCCCTGTCACTATCGCACGAGAATCAGTAAAGGTTGACGGTCGAGCAGAGTAAACCTGACATACCTCTCGAGAGCATGATTGTCTCCCCGGTGTAAACAAAGCCCCACGACGTTCCTTTCCACCCGCCACTGTCCTCGCCATCACAAACCAATGGGTACAGCTTATTTATACCCCCGTCTAGAAGCACAGGACCCCCACCTGGATGCCTCGCTATGTTGATTCCAGCGAACACGGTACGCCGTTTGGTGGTTGCCTTTCAGATGATGAGTACGTTACCCACAATTGAACGGATGAGCGACTGCAGACCTTGTTTGCTCGACCTTCAGCCACCTTTTCGGCATTCAAGGAATTCCCACTGGGACCTGCCCAGACGTGGCTGCGGTGTAACCC
>Ga0307514_10003743_pt1 | contig 14345 bp, 12 predicted proteins | sample 16_EM_MG_FD_203088 | JGI IMG/M metagenome (GOLD analysis project Ga0307514, IMG submission 203088) | Populus trichocarpa ectomycorrhiza microbial communities from riparian zone in the Pacific Northwest, United States - 16_EM | ecosystem: Host-associated > Plants > Roots > Unclassified | place... | reverse complement strand
CAAATCATGTTAGCACATTATGTAAGTGATGGGAAATTCTGAACTGTTTGATCAATAGTATATTAATGATTGTACATGCCTTCCGGATATCACCAGTGGTATGGGCTGCAAGATCTTCTTCCAAGGAATGCTTGTAGCGAGCCTTGCAAGCCCTCTTCACAGCCAAGAGCTCCTCTGGAGATAGGACACAGGCAATTTCAACAATTACATGGCAATCGCCAGACTTCCTGATGGCCACATTTGCCAACACTGCATCTCTATCTCACCGAGTTGATCCTAGAATGAATTGTCGGATCAACAAGTCACCGAGTTGACCCACAAGACTAAATTGAATTTAATAACACTGAAATACATTTTGTGCCATTAAATGAATTTTCTTTTCTTTTCCTTCTTGATCTTCTACAAAAGTTTTGCCTGGCATATATCAGTGACATGAAGTATATAAAAGATAATAGCATGACAGTAGGGAAGGAGATGGAAGTACCTTTACAAGCCTTGTAGAGAGCTTCAGCATCTTCTTTAGGAACATGGTTGTCAGGAGCAATGAGGATAGCCATTGTCGATTTTTTATTACTTTTCCTGAAGAAATGTGACTAATTTAAAGAACATCATACCACCATTACTGTCTATATAAACACACAAATATATGCCATGGATCTCATGATACACACACACACACTGTACTGAAAGTAACGTCTAGAGGGTCACACAAATCATGTTTAGGCGTTAATTACTTTTTTAAAAATATAATATAATATAATACATAATTATCAACGTCAATATGAGTCTAAGATTTAACATTCGACTCGCTAAATTGTATTATTTTTCTAATTAATATTTTAGTTGTGTAATTTTTTTTATTGTTATTATGCTACTTTGAAAAAAAAAAACTCAGATAACTAATTTAAATATAAGATAAATTTTAAGAAATTGGATACATGAAAATATGTGAATGGAACAACAAAAATAATCCGTTTTTCCTTCTGTTTTGATGTTAGCTTTTGCAATTTGCTTCGGTAAATCTGGAATAATCAATTAAATTATCTTTCATATTTAATTAAATAAATATAGGAAAGAAATATTGACATGTAGGACTCTATGGCCCAATGGATAAGGTGCTGGTCTACGGAACCAGAGATTCTGGGTTCGATCCCCAGTAGAGTCGACTTTCTTTTTCTTTTTTTATATCTTCTTACTGTTTTCCCCTGCCCAGTTTCATGCCGAGGCCCAGTAACAAGGAAAAGAAATCTGTAAAATGTTAATGGGCCTGAGCCCAGTTTCTTAAAACTTCCCGAGCCTTTGAAGACAAATCGTTTTCATAGAATATATCCATCAAACTATGCTTGGAGGAATAATGAAAAATCTTTCTTTTCAAGAATTATATTTTTTTTTCTATAGTTTAAATTATATTTGGGTAGCTTTAGGTATAATAATTTTATTTTTATCAAAATTTAAATGAACTATTCACACTTGAATTGTTGCTTCTAAAAAAATTATTTTCTTGTAATTTTTTTTTTAATTTGATAGTGAAAAGCAAACTCATTTCATTATCATGAAATTGCATTTTAAAGATCAACTAATGTATCATATTAATTCAATTCTCTCTAACTTAATATATATATATATATATATATTTGTCTAGTTAAAAGATCTATTTTGTGCCCAAAATATTATTTATCAACATTCTCTTTTAGTTTTCAAGAGAGAGAAAAAACATTTTCTTTTTTTTTTATTCTATTTAATGATCCAGTGTTAAAAAAATAATTTTCAAAAATATTTATCTCAAGTTAGAAGTCATAAAGTTAGTTTTTGTTTTTAAGAACAAACTACCTTGATTTTAATACCTACCTCCTTGATCTTCGATCCATCTTTTAGATTTTTTTTTCTAAAATAATAAAAATATTCTTAGATAATTTGTACATCAATTATAACTAAATTTTTTTTTCTAATTGTTTTAAAAAATGCACATGTTGCATCAGTCTAGTATATATTTTTTTAAAAATATATAATTCTCTTAGATTTTAATTCCAAGATTTAAACTTATAAAATTAAGAAATCAAGTGAAGTTTCTAATACTATTGTAAAACTCAATTTAAAGCAATGATTGCATTACAAGTTTAGATAGTCGATTTAAATTACTGCTTTAATGATATTTTTTTAAAAAAATTCAACAAATTAAGGGTTAGGTGTTAACCAGAATAAACCTGAAAAAACTAAATCTTGATATTAACCCAAGTTTTTTTTTTTATGAAATCAACCAAATTGTTTATTTTTCACCTCAGATTAGATCCATTCGAGTTTACAACTATTAATAAGTTTGTATTATATGGGAACATTCTCAAATATAATAATCAAATGCAAATCATGCCAAATCACATGAATATGTCTCCTCCAAAAGTCAACGACCTAATCCTCTCCTTTAAACCCTAATCGTCAAATCATTACCAAATTAATAAATAATCCACTCTCTTAAACATCATAATTTTTTTTACCAAAAAACATGGCTACCACAAAAACCACTACTTGGTCAATATGGTCCCTACAAACCGACCCACAACCCTCAAAGCAACCACAGCCACATAATTTAAGACCCTCCCACCAAATTTTCCTAAATTCACATGACATTCATCCAAATGAGATGCAAATCAAACTCGCAACGCTTTACCCAATCACGTTCAAGTAATAGATCTATCCTTAACTTATAACCACAAATTTAGATACTGTCTGAACACACGTGTCACTCAACTAGCCATTCAAACACACGCGAGACTCACGTGAACTGGAGAATCCTTTGTGGCCTTCCCCTTTTCTCTTTCCTACTCCTGTTTCAGTCTCTGGAGAACTCTGTAAATTTACTCCTTCGACAAGTGTTAGGATTCCTGTTTCTTGTTTTGCATGTAATGTTTTTGGTTTTCTTGGGTAGTTAGAGGGGTTTGATGCTTTTTATGATAACGTAAGTTAATGTTTCGTTTTTGTTTTGTCAAGGTTTTGAAGGATTGGCGATGTGTGAGATATTACAAGAGATGATATGTGATCTGTTCTGGTTTCTTTAGATATGTTTGATTGGAACGACGAAGAGGTAACTAACCCAGTTGTTTTTTTTTCTTTCCCTTTTTCTCAATTTTTTTTTAAATATGTAGTTAATACTGTGAATTGAGCATGTGGGTTGCTTTTGGATTTCTCTGTTCTTGTTTAAAATGACTATTTTGAAGTTTTGAGGACTAGTTCGTGGAAACAAATGATCTGTATGTAATTGGGGTTGTGGCTTAGTTTTAGAGTATGGTCATGTTGGGGGACTGTTTATGGGGAGAGCTGTGTTGAATTGACAAGTGTGACTTGTGTGGTTATTTTATTGAATGGATTGAAGTTTTGAAGGAATTTCCAAGTGTTTGAAAGCAAAAGTGATGTGATTCATTTGGAAATTGGATGGAGTTTGTATTAAAGGCGACGAGAGATATTGGTTTAGTTGAGGACAAAGGAGTGGTTGTGGAAGGGATTTACAAAAAAGTGAAAGGCTATGAGGAGGGAGGATAGGTGAGTATTGTTTGAATGCTGCGCACCGACAGAGTGGAGAAATAATACGGAGAAGGTCTTAGTGGCAAACTATTAGATTTTCCTTAGTGTTTGAACTTGGGAGTTGATATCAATGCACTGTATTGCTATGAAGTTGGTGGGAAATGTGCGGGGAAAGGGCTGGAGGAAAAAATCTTATTTCGCTGGGGAACTGAGGAAGAGTTGAGCAGATGTAGGATGTGGGAAGCAGATGAAGTTAGGATGCGGGAGAGATAGAGCTTGGGATGATTAGAGAAACTCAGCATAGTGGTTGGTGATTCCATCTGCGCTGACTCATATATAAAGAAGTTCAGAAGAAGCTCTCTTTGAAGGCACTTCCCACCCTTTTCCTGATAAAATAGCTTAGAACGGATGGAAAATGCAAAAATATTGGTGGATCAGTTGATGCGGTGCAGGGTGATATCCTCCCTCTTAAAGCTCATCGTAAATAGTTTGTGATTATGCCATTCTAACTGCAGATTGTTTTCAATGATGATTTTGATGTTGTTGGATACCTTGGTGAAGGTTCTGTGATTTGCATATTATGCCTGGTATTATGATGGCCTGTGATGGTTTTATTAGGGGCTCGAGATATTTCATTATTCAATGCTTGGTTTTCATGGCCCAGTTATGATACACACCGTATTCACACACTCACAAATATACACCATGTGCGCATGAAAGGAAATAAATTGTTAAATTAGCATGTTACTCAGAATATTGTGATTGGAAAAATAGTATTGCTAAATTTTCAGAGATTGACTTATGGTGCTGTGTTATTCTTGTTATATATCCTACATATTGTAATGATGTTTACCCACTATCTTTTCAGCTTACGAACATATTATGGGGTGAGACTGACAATAGTGATGACCATATTGTGCCGTTTCCAGACACAAGCGAAGATTATTGCAAGAAAAAAGAATCTAGTGGAGAAGCTGGTACCATTAATTCTGGTGTGCAGAAAGCAGCCGGGGCTAAAGTTGATATTGATGGCAGAAAGTTGGAGAGTAGTTCAAACTTTGACACCAGTGAGGGAACTTCTGCCTCAGGAGTCGATCTAGACCGATGGCCTAGCTTGTCGTTATCTAATGCTGCCAAAACTGATCGGGATTCCTTTGGCACTTCAATGCCTAACAGTTTAACTGACATTACCGAACTTGATTCATCAGCAGGTGGTGAGATTTCAATTACTAGGAAAAAATGTAGACAGGGTGATGAGTTGCTTGAAATTTTGATAGCATAGTATCTTGCATGTTGCTACATTCTAATGCTAAAACTTTCTTACTGCCGAGATGACTCGACTTGATAAGGACACTGATATTTTTCAAAATCCCCATGAAGGTAAAGAACAAGGTGATTTTGTTGATTATGGCTGGGCTAGCATTGGAAGCTTTGATGATCTTGATCGGATTTTCAGGTAAAGCACAGTTACCATTCTTACTTTCTGCACTGCAATGAAAGATAGTCTGAAAGGTTTCATGACCATTATATTTTTATACAGTCTATTTTCACTTCAGAAGAAAAAAAATGAAGTACAGGAGTGTTGTGATGGAAAAGCAACCAAACTCTTTTAATAGTTTCTTCTTTTTTTGGATCTAAATCTTTTTCCAAACCAGTTTTGTCTGCTAAAAGAAACAATAACAAAAGCTTGAACGACTAGTTGTTTGAATATTTATGGTTTTTGATCCTTGGCTTAATTTTGTCAATTGAGAAAAGAACCTGAAGGAAGCCATTTTTTATTAGCACAGTATCTTCAATTACAAGTATAAATGGCAGAAAGAATGTCAGATAGCAGCACTGAATTTTTAAGGAATTGGTGAGCTTGTCCAATTATGGGAGGGTTTCCTGCTTTCCTGTTTTTCATTAGTGTTCCTATATTTTATCTTCATGTTTTGGGAGACCAGTGATAACCATCTGACCCAATATCCTCACAAGTGGTGATTTTGCAGCAATGGTGACCCAATATTTGGCAATGTAAATCTTGGCAATGCTGATGACCTATGGTCATCTTCTAAAGATATCACTAACAGTCCGGTAAAGCCCTTTCCAATATCCATGGCTTCAAGACAAGAGTATGCACAAGAAGATGACCAGCTGTTTACCCTTGGCTATGGCAAAATGAACGATCCTGCATCTCGTGGTCTGCAGAATACACAGGTAAGTCTTGCTCATGTAGAATATGAAGGAGGTAAAAGCAAAGCCTATGCTAAAGGCATAGGTATAGAGATCAATTTTCAGCGATGAGTTAGCTTATTCATGCATCTTGCTTAATTTAGGAGCTGAGAGAAGCTTGTTAATTTTTTTTTTGCAGACAGATTTGGCCATTGTGGGAAAGAACACAACAACTAACTCTCAGCTGACTGCAGAAAATGTGGTGCTGCCAAATGAATTAACAAATAAGGTACTGTTTTTCACTTCTGATATTTTCAAAATCTTGATACTCAACCAGCATGTTACTGAATTTTTCCTTTTGCATTCAGGATTTCTTTTAGACTCGATAAACACTAAATACAATCTGGGTTCTTAGAACCCTGCTCTGCTCTCTTGAGTGCTCCGAGTTGTGTTCATGATTCAAGAAAAACTTATATCAGTGAATTAAAATTGGAAAATCTTGATATTTGGTCTTAAATTTGACTGAAGGGACAGGGAAGTCTAATTAGAACTTGGAAACGTAGAAGATACCTTATATATCAACAAACCAAAACTACTGAGCACTTCTCTGGAATTGCCAACGGAGATTAGGTAAATATGGATTTTCATGGTTTAGTTCGTCACGTCTTTAATGCATTAATTAAGCTATCCAGGCTGCCAAATTCACGAATTCACTATGATATCGTTTTCCTAAACTTAAACCATTTCATGGTTTAGTTCATCACTTCTTTAATGCATTAATTAAGCTATCCAGGCTGCCAAATTCATGAATTCACTATAATATCGTTTTCCTAAACTTAAGCCACTGCATAGTTTTCTGTTGCAAAGCAGACTGGAATAATATGTGAAAATTTGAGGCATTTATTTTAGGTAGTCATATTCTCCCCTGGTTGATCAGTAAATTATATTTCTAGCATAAAGTTCACTGATCTTCCCAGGGACGTGTAAATTCTGTTTGCTTGGCATAGTGCAGTTAATACATTAATCTACTCTGAACGATAGCAGCTCTTTTACATGCCCATATATCTGTTTTGTCAAAATTTTACATTTAAAGAAAATAAGGGAGAATTTATCCTTACAAGCCATGCGCTGAATAAAAATTCTAACTGTGCCTGGTCACTCTCCCCTGCAGGCCTAGATGGTTAAAACTTTGACCTATTCCAAGTAATTTTTCTATTTATGTTTATTGTTTTGCGGTCAGGTTTACAGGCAAAAGAAGCTTTTAAAAGGTCGGAAAAAACTGGAAGAAAAAGGTGAACTGAAATCATACCAAGATTTTAATGGAAACTGGACTCCATCTGGAATCCAAGCCGGTCAATTTAAGAATCAGTTTGCACCCCAAATTATGCAATCTTCTCCCCCTTCGATTCTCAACCAACAGAATCAGCTCCAGGGACCTGAGCAGTTGCAGTACCAGCAAATATCGAATCCATGTGTGGCCCCTTCTGCATATGGGAGCATGACAAATCCATATTCCACGCCTGTGTTGTCTCACTTTCAGTCTGGGGAATTTAAGCATCAACCTTTAGCTTCTGGTTATGAATTTTCTTCAGGTAATGGTAATCCTGTGAAAAAATTTTCATCATTTCCAACAAATTTCTAGTTATTTATTCATCAACCTAAAGTTTCTAGTTATAAAGTTTCTTCAGGCAATGCAAATCCTATAAACAACTTAGATGACTGTCCAGTGACACCCCAGAGAATGACACCTCAGGAAAAAATTGAAAAATTAAGGAGGCGGCAACAAATTCAGGCAATGCTTGCCATTCAGAAACAGCAGCAGCAGCTTGTTCATCAAAAATGTTCTCAAGAAAATCAAATTCAGCATGTTGAAGGAGCTGACCTAGAAGTAGAGGATCTAAGTACTCTTGCTTCATTCGACCCAAACTCGCCTATTGAGCAAGATGATTCCAATACAATCTCTCTGGCAGTTAATGATTACTCAATGGAGGACACAATACTCTACAGGCTTCAAGATATAATTTCAAAGGTATGCTTCACTCACAAGTGAATTCTTTTCCTGCCAGAGTAATTTGAACTTGGTTACAATTCCAAACCAATGTTTTACAACAGCTGGATGTCAGAATTAGACTCTGTATTCGGGATAGCATGTTCCGGTTAGCTCAGAGTGCAATGCACAGGCATTATGGTAGTGATACTAGCAGTACAAACAATAGCAGGGGTGAACAAGTTGCCATGAAAGAGGAAACCAGGTTGGTTAAGGAATTGCAGTTCTCATGCTTCTGTTTTGAAATTTAATCCATCCTGTTCTTACATTTTTGCTCCATGGGAAAGCGAAATTAGGATCTTTAACACCATCACTGTTTTTTTTTTTTTGTTTCCCATTGTCATGCTAGAAATAAATATTGAAAGTGCTATTTTTGTTATTTACAATTGAGGAGAATAGTGACTGAAACAATTCAACTTAGGCCTTGATTTCTCTAAGAAGTGGAAGAAAATCTAAACAGGGCATAATAGGTTCCTCTTTCGCAGAATTTCATTATAAACTTGACTGAATTTGACGTTGCTGATCAAATATGTAGTAGTTTGCTCCCATTGGTTGTGTTTTCTGAGTTGTTGATTCCAGGGAAGTTGTACATAATCACCATCTTTGGGTGCAAATCTTGTTTTCCTTCCATTTGTCGTTGATTGAACTTATTACACTTGTTGAACAATCTTTCTCTCTTTCTCTAATAGTTAAATCAAGAAAAATTTCTCAAGTATGTTGTGCACTCATTTATGCAAACTCCCCAGTTAAACTTAACTACATTGCATCTTCTTTTTTGGAGATTAAATTGTTTGTTTGTATTCTCAAGAAAAAAAAAAACCAAATTTAGGATTTTTTGTGAGATGCAGCATGAAAAGGGGAAGTAAATGAGTTTACTGAATACTGACAACGCACCTGGTAGTGTTTCCTATGCTCGCACCTAGGAAGAAGAAGACCGCCACCCCCTTCACAGCTTTCCAGTCTTCTGGAATTTTCTGTATCCTATTTACTGAACACTTTTACATGGATTTATGTAAATTGTCTGATTGAACTCGGACTCGAGTACAAAAGCACAATAGAAATTGCAAAGGAAAAATCCAGAAGGAAAAACTAAGATATCCAAGTCTATATGAGTGGCACAACATACTTGAGAAATTTTGCTAGATTTAACTACTAGAGAGAGGGAAAGATTGTTCAACAATTGTAATAAGTTTATTGAAGGACAAAATAAAGAAAAACAAAGATTTGCACCCAAAGATGGTGATTATGTACAAATTAACTGGAATCAACCATGCAGAAAACTTGCATAGTTTTGGTTAAACCAGACAAAATTTAATTTCCTTTCTAGTTTAATAATCATCTAAAGATTCATGTTGCATTTCAAGCAAGAAAAAACTTAAAGAAATCAAATAATCTGCTAATCGACTCTTCTATGTCTAAATGGGCATCACATCCAACCAAAACCATAAGCTGTTTTCATCTGAAACTCTTGAATTTTTGTTGTCTGCAACTATGTGGTTGTCTTACAGTTGCAATGAGTTTTCTCCTTTACATTTTCTCCTATCCAAATTAAATCATTCAGTTTGTTTGCACAAAATTGTTATTCAAGTCTTCATCAACAAACTCAAACTTTCTGTGATTTTCCTCTTCGATTTTATGGTCTACTACAGGATGGTTAAGATGCCTGAAGTGGAAACAGATACCAACCCCATAGACCGGACTGTGGCCCATTTGCTGTTTCATAGACCAGTGGATTTCGCTGGGAAACATCCTGATACACCTGAATCACCTGTTTCCACTAAGCTCCCGTGTGAGCACAAGACAGTGGGCATAGCAAAACTGTCAATGGGAAGCTTGCCTGACTCTCCAAAAAGTAAACCGAACTTTTCTCAACAGGGTTCTAAACTTTCTAGTCTCTTGACCAATTTCCAGCCAGCCGGTCAGTGTAAATGCAATCCTTGTTTAGACACATCGGAGGATGCATCAAACAATGGACCTGCAGATGAAGTAGCTAGGGAGGTTAAAGCCTCTGAATGAAGATAAGGGTAATTCCTTCCTTTATCTCTTCCATGAGTATGTTATGCTTACAGTGATGATTATATCGATTTACTGGTAATGCCAAGGTTTTCTTTTAATGTCAGCCCATTGGATCATCATCAAATGAGGGTCACACAGATTAAACACCAATATTGCCGAGGATTCATCAACGTCATTGGCAGGCAGCGTAACGTCGCATTTGTGGATTTGAAAGTATTGTGGTCTATATAGCTACATATCTACTACCACCAGAACTTCATGAATTCTCAAGATGATGACTTTTAAGTGTATGCTTTTATCCTTCTGCTAATTATGTGGAAGGGTGATACGCCAATAATTATTAGCAGATTTATATGTGCCTACCCTCTGAGTGACATTGGCCTCTTTCCCTTGTTTCTGAATTGTGATTCCAAAACACATTCATCTTTGTTATGAACTTACCATGGGTTTGAGTATACAAGTTTGTTCTTCCTCTGCTACCAATTATGGGCAAATGGAACTTGGGTTTGGTTTTTGTATTACACCACTTGGGCTTTTGTCTCCTGCCCTAAATCAATGTGCCGGTAATGTAGCTTACATGTGCTAATAGTAGGGATGGAGATTTAACTCAATTCATCAGGTAATTCGATGTCATCTGTTTCGATTAGATCGAATTTTAATTTGGATTGGTTTTAGTAAAACCAGAGGTGAGTAAAATCCGATCTAGTTTAACTGGAGTCGGAGGCGGGTGAAGGGTTCATCTACTCCTTGACAATTTTTTAATGTAATGTATGAACTTTTATCATCAACTCCACTCAATTGCTGACTTGCTAGTGTCAGTACCAGCAAGCAAGAGCTCCAGCAAATGAGGGATGGAACATATGATGTTGAACTTGTGTGTCTGATCAATGGAAAGAGAGGGGGAGAAGATCAAACCTAGAGGAGGAGAGTGATGTTCTCATCAGTAGAATCATTGCTGATCACAGTATCAAGAAAATCTTCTTGTCTCGAAGCATCATCATCACTTACCTTTCTTTCTCTCCATTCTCTGAGGATAGCCACAAACGTGGCACTGCGCCTCATATACAATTCATTGGACTTCGTCTGTAGATTCTGCAGATTAAATGTTACTATGAGACTAACGTCTCATTTATCCATGTTAATATTACATGTTAAAGTATTTTTTTTATTAATAAATAATTTCCAGTAAAGTTTTAATTAATTTCTTGTCCATGAGATTGATGGACATGTTCACAATATATATCCCATTAACGTTTAGAAGATCACAAATCCTGCCCAATCAAGGTTTTAAAAAATGAAATGGCTCTCCCACTTTCATTAAAATATTTGTCATACAAACACTACGGTTATATTTTTAAGTTTCTTGTTATATTATTGATGTGGAACAATGAATAAAAAGATTTAAAGCATAAAAATAAAATAAAAAAAGAAGCAAAGAATTAAATGTAAAGAAAGAAAAGAATAGGGATTGAAAATATACAACTTTACAATATTTTTAATTTATCATCAAAACTCTATAACATTTAGAGAAGTAGGATATAAATACTAAAATCCTAACTAGAACAAGCGATTGGGCTTATGACCCACTAAATAAAATACTCAACAATAATTAAATCAAACCCAATAAATGAAGCTTAATTAATAAACCTCAACTAAAAGTTCATATAAATTAAACTAAAACATAAGCTAAAGCTCAATCTCTTAATGGTTTGGACTATCCTCCATCGTCTATGATCATACAAATGTGTTAACAATGTTTCAAGTTCGGTTTCCAAACCAATTCTCCTGGGGTTGGAAAAACTCGACCCCATCGAGTATAGGTCGAGATGACTCTAATAACGCTCTTAAAGATAAGGATCAAGTTGTTGTGATATCTCTCTGATAATCCAAGTATAGTTTAAATCTGGTAGTCTAGTTCATATACTAGGATTTGCTAAAGTTCAACATCCCTGGTAAAAACAACATGTGCATTCAAAGTAGCATTAATATGTTTCTTTTATGCCAAAGATAAGGATAATGAGGCAAGAGTTTCAAAAAAAGCATCAAGGATAGACTGTTATGTTTTATATATAACGAGGTCCTTCATGTCAAAAGTACAGCTAATATCAAAGTTTAGTTGCAATTTAATGATATAATTATTTGATTCAATCATTTGCAACATTTTGAATGGTCTAGCACTACTCACTTGCAATTTATGATTGGTTTTCAAAGGACACCGTTCAAGTCTAATTTGTATTATGAAATAATCTTCAACATTAAGTACATCATGATACTTATGTAAATTAGCTCGAAATTTATATTGTTCATTACTTGTTTGAATTTGTTTTATGATCTCAACATGCAAATTATAAATTGTACATGCAAAAGACTCAGCTAAATCAAACATTTTAAGGTGAGGGGACATAGAAAGGTGATCTACAGGCTTTAACTATAAATACTATATGATTGAGGATGTGGAGTGGGACAAACATTGTTGGAAACCTTAGCAGATATAGTTTGGACATAACCTAGTAAATCAAGATTATCTTCATCTTTCTCACCACGTGTTAGTACTAAAGGATCATAAAGCTCAACATATTGTTCTAAATCTATGACATGCTGGACATCAAGCATGAGGGGGTGATGAGCATGTTGTTCTAAACATTTGATGTGCTGGATGTCAAGCATGATGGGTAGTGAATCAGATAGTTTAAGAGGACTAATATTACGAAACTCTTTTAAGACCATATTCACCTCTTTAGGCAATTCCACTAAAGATTTTCTTAAAACTTCTTCTTCATTTTCAGGCTCATGTGGACTTATAGTGTTAAGTCCATCTTCTTGCGCATTCTCTTCATCTAGATCACTAAAGTCGTTGGAATTGGGTTCATACACTTGCACACAATAGTTTTCTTTATCACCTATTTCCTTATATTCTTGAATGACTAAGGGTGTAGAGGTACAATTAAAGAACATATAACCGAAACATTGACATTTAGCACATTGGACCTCTGAACTCAACCATACATTTTATTAACGACATATTTGCCCTTATCTTCTTTATAAATCTTAGCACTACTAAGATTAGGTCTACAGGGTGGAACACCTAATAAAGAATCAGTATTTCTAAATTGAGATCTAAAAGGGATCCTAAGAGGGTCCTGATGTTTTATCCATCAACTTTTTATAAGCAACTCATAATCTTGCACTACAGTATAGGCTTGGTCAAGAGTGAAAGCACCTATGAGCCTGATCTCTTTTCTAAAATCATCATTCAGACCTTTATAAAATCTATGCAAATTCATGGCTTCATTTTCCCTTATGGCATATCTCATCATGTAATCATTAAACTGTGTTATATACTCATTGATAGACTTGTTCCATTGTCTTAGATTGTTTTATTGGTCTAAGAGTTTATTCCTATAAGACTGGGGTAGATACATTTCCTGTAGTTTTTGTTTCATCTTGGTCCAATAAGTTATAAGAGGCATACCTCTCATCTCTAAACAATCCTCAACATCTCTCCAATAAAGTTTGGATTCATCAATGAGTATCATCTTAGTAAATCTAACTTTTCTATTATCAAACAAGTTATGTAACTCAAAGAATTGATCCATGTCACAAATCCACATATCAAAGATTTAAGGGTTATGATGACCGTAAAAAATAAGGGTTTCTATTTTGTTATGACTTAAGACTCGCTCATCAAAGTCGTTGTATTTAGAGTAACCTAAATGATAGTCATACTAATGGCGCTTAAAGTGAACTTGTCCATAATAGTTATTCTTGTGATATTTATTGGTCTTTGGGTGCCTTATTCAAAAAATCTCTTTGGCTCAATTCTTTTAAACATGTTGATCATCTAAGTTTGCAGTTCTCTTTAAATTGTCATAAGAGTATCACTGAGGGTTGGGTCTACGGTAAGTGTAACTTAAGCTTGGACACTAGATGATCATGACACAGATGCATGTAACACTAACTTATAAATGGAATTGAGATCACAAATGATTCTTGTAAATGAAATCACAATATAAAAATAAAACTATTTTTTTTTAATGTGGAGATTAATCAAGAACAAAATACACCAATAAAATTTTAAGCATGCAATGCTAGACTTTTAAGTGTAAATGATTAATCAAACACAATGTCATAAGCAAGAACTCACAATTACCAAATAGGACAAGATACTAGATATCAATGATGGAAGAGGTTGACGAACAAAAATTAACAAATACAAAAAAATACAAAGTGATATTTTTTTTATGATTTTTTTATGATTTTTTTTCTAGGCTCAAAATTAATATTAATATCAACTTTAAATGACAAATATAAAACCATAAAAAGTAAAATTCTACAAATCAATAGGGGGAGTGATTCACTAACTAGATTGCTAGGAGGAAGCTGGAATTTGTTGTCACTGACATGGAAAAAATGCTGACGTGGCAGACTGGATGACTTGCCTGCTGACATGGCTGATGTTGACAGCATGGTAACTAAGGTGGTAGGAAACTGGCGACATAGTTGTTGAGGTGGTAGAAATTGCAACATGTTGGATGATGTGATGCTGACATGACTTCATTGGCTGACGTGGCTGATTATGGTTGAAGTGGCAATAGTGTGCTGAAATGACAGATGA
>Ga0307514_10003742_pt1 | contig 14345 bp, 20 predicted proteins | sample 16_EM_MG_FD_203088 | JGI IMG/M metagenome (GOLD analysis project Ga0307514, IMG submission 203088) | Populus trichocarpa ectomycorrhiza microbial communities from riparian zone in the Pacific Northwest, United States - 16_EM | ecosystem: Host-associated > Plants > Roots > Unclassified | place... | reverse complement strand
CGGGCTTGGATTGCTGCAGATGCGTACACGCTCTTCCTCGCAGTCATGCGTGGCGCTGGCCGCTGGTATGAATGGAGGGAACCTCCAGCATCCTTACAGAAGGGGCTCCCATCTCCCAACCCAGGATCGGTTGGATTACAGCCTTATGTGGCCCCAATAGTGGAAGCCTGCAACCGCATACAATCGGCCTATTTGAAAAGTGTTGATCCAGATCTGTGGAAACACCTCCAAGCGTCCGGCATAGAGGCCCAGATATACGGGATGTGAGTATGTTTTCTGTGCCGGTATCCAGTAATTCACTCCGCGTTCTTAGTCGCTGGCTGCGTCTTCTTTTCACGCGAGAGTTTGGAATTCCTGATGCACTGATTTTGTGGGATGGCCTCTTCGCCTGCGATCCTACCTTGGAGCTCGCAAAGTGGATCTGTGTTGCAATGCTAATCCGCATCAGAAACCAACGTTGGTATCTTTATTCACGTACTAGATTCAGATCTGACAAGTATCCAGTCATCCCTTCCGACTACAGCACTCAGCTCACTTTCCTTCTTCGTTACCCTCCCCCTCCCACTCACCATCCCACCGACTCGACCGCAAACGAACAAACGTTTTCCACACGCCACACCACACTCCTTTTACGGCAAGCTTTGTCGTTGCAAATCGCGCCGACTGTGGCAACTGGCGCCTCTGTGGTTTACGAGAATCGTAATTTGTTGAACATCGCTCCAGAAGTTCCCGAGCCACCACCACCTCCCATGAAACGTAGGACCGAGCAAGGACGGGTGTCTACGATGAACGACGGTTCTTTACGGATGCTGCAACGACCAATGCATGCTCGATACGGGTCTTCTGGATCGTTGGGACTTCCTGATATCGCGAAGAATATCCTGGATCGGAGCGAAAGTTTGGGAATTAACCGCACGGTCATGAATGCGGTCTCAGAGTTCAAGGTAACATTCAGGTGCAGGACGTGTCGAACCACTCTGATTTGGTGGTCACTCTAGCGTAACTTGCCTGATCTGTCAACCTCATTCAACGCATCACAATATCAACCAGCTTCATTCCCGCTGCTTGATGGAAGACCTGCAGAACTACGCCCGTCGTTGGAGACGCGTTCGCGGTTTGAGGTCGAGAAGGAGATGGCTGAATTGAAGAGGTTACAGTATAAAATAGGGGATTCGCTCGGGTGGATCCTTGACACCCTTTCTCAGGAAGACGGAGGCGAACCTGCGGTACTCAGGAGAAAACAGGCCCTTGAATCTTTGGCGTATGCCAAAAACATTCTGCAAGGATCTATCTCAGCCGTCGATGATACCAAATTGCTCGATGAAAAACCAATAGCGGCGCGAGTAGATTTCCAGGAGGGCGTTCCACCAACCCATGGCTTACTCCACGATTCTGGGTATCCTACTTTGCCTAGCAGCTTGCCCACCACCAGGCTTGAAGCGCAGAGGATCGTGAAATTGCAGAACGATAATCCAGAGCGCCGACGTGGTTTAGGTCATTCGTCCTCCAGCCCTTCGTTAAACAACCTTTCTATTCGACCATCTCCTTCCACGGCTTTACCTCGCACACCGTGGACTCCAGTTCATGGCAAACCAGCGGGCTCCAATCCATCCCCCGAACTCGCCGCTCCCAAGCCACAGCAGCGTTCCGCTCCGTCATCCTCTCGGCCGATACAGACCGAGAGGCCGACGAAATCACCAATTCAACATGATCCCTTGGGTGTATTGTAATATTTGTAGTGTTTGCTATGTTGTCGGACGGCATTGGCGTTTTCTATACATGTGATACTATTCGCTCGGACCGGAGCGGAGGTAAAACGTGATCGCGAGCTACTAGCCCCGAACGTTCCTCCTTACCACCAATTTCCCCCTCGCTGCATCCCCACTTCCAACTGGGTGTCTAAGGATGTTGAGAAAAACTCTTCCAGGTACGCTGAGGTCGGTACAAAGGAACTTCAGCAGTTCCGCCCCTTCTCGTCTATTCGTCGGAACTGGGTCTACCAAAGCTCAGGCGGTGAAGGTATGGTCGATTCTTCAGGCATAGTCCATCACAGACGATGCCTTGGCTCAATTTTAACCGTGTAGTCCTGGGAAAGCGGCAAGTACCCCCTGATTGAGCATGAGTACGATGCTATCGTCGTGTATGTTTCGTCGATTCATGATCCGCATCTCCAAATGCTCTGACTGACGCTTTTCACAGAGGTGCTGGAGGTGCTGGTCTCAGAGCTGCCTTTGGCTTGGCAGAGGCTGGTTTCAACACGGCATGTATTACTAAATTGTTCCCCACTCGAAGTCATACTGTGGCTGCCCAGGTGAGCTACTCGTATCCGCCGATGTGTTACCGATAATCTCATGATGCACAGGGCGGTATCAATGCTGCGCTCGGAGTGAGTTCTTCGAAAGACACAAAGCTTCAATGCCTGACACGTTCGGGATTTCGCTAGAACATGACCGAGGATGACTGGAGATGGCATATGTACGATACGGTGAGAAGCGAGCCTCTACACCTCTTTTCGCGAGCTTATCGAGTCTACTGAACGTAGGTCAAAGGTTCTGACTGGCTTGGCGATCAAGATGCTATACACTACATGTGCCGTGAAGCCCCTGATAGCGTCATTGAGGTCAGTTCTCGAGTTCACACATCTCTGAATGTTGCTCATGAACATGCAGCTGGAACATTTCGGTGTGCCGTTCTCTCGTACTGTTGATGGCAAGATCTACCAGCGGGCGTTTGGTGGTCAATCCCTCAAGTACGGAAAGGGCGGTCAGGCCTACCGTTGCGCTGCAGCAGCAGACCGAACAGGACATGCCATCTTGCACACTCTCTACGGACAATCACTCAGGCACAACACTAACTTCTTTATTGAATACTTTGCTCTCGACCTCATCATGCAAGATGGCGAATGTGTCGGTGTCATTGCTCTGAACATGGAGGACGGTACCCTGCATCGTTTCCGCGCTCATAAAACCGTTTTGGCCACAGGAGGGTACGGCCGCACGTACTTCAGTTGTACGAGTGCACACACCTGTTCTGGAGATGGTAACGCTATGGTTGCCCGTGCTGGTCTGCCGTTACAGGATCTGGAGTTCGTTCAGTTCCACCCCACTGGCATTTATGGAGCTGGATGCCTCATCACCGAAGGTGGGTTCCATTGATCCCTCGGTCTGGACGCTTCCTCACTATCGGTTCAGGTTCGCGTGGTGAGGGGGGGTACCTTTTGAACTCCGAAGGAGAACGTTTCATGGAACGTTATGCCCCCACCGCTAAGGATTTGGCTTCTCGTGACGTCGTTTCACGTAGTATGACCATCGAAATCCGTGAAGGTCGCGGTGTCGGTCCCGAGAAGGATCACATACTTTTGCAACTCAGCCACCTCCCTCCAGAGATCTTACATGAACGTCTCCCTGGTATATCCGAGACCGCCGCTATCTTCGCTGGTGTCGATGTGACAAAGGAACCGATCCCAGTGTTGCCCACCGTTCACTACAACAGTAAGTTATATTGTTCCCGCTTATCATCCCTCACTTAACAGCCTTAGTGGGTGGTATTCCGACCAAGTACACCGGCGAGGTTCTGACCATTGATGAGAACGGCAAAGACAAGGTTGTTCCTGGGCTCTACGCTGCAGGTGAGGCTGCTTGCGTATCTGTTCACGGAGCCAACCGTCTCGGAGCCAACTCCCTCCTCGATATCGTCGTCTTCGGTCGTGCTTGTGCAATCCACATCAAGGAGAACTTGACACCTGGCAAACCCCACAAAAGTATTCCCGAAGAGGCGGGCATCGAAAGCATTGAATTCCTCGATAAGATCAGGAACTCCGACGGCCCCCTCCACACCTCTGAGATCCGCTTGAAGATGCAGAAGGCAATGCAAACGGATGCTGCTGTGTTTAGGTAGCCCGACTGCCATCCACCCGAAACATCCCAAGCTAATGGAAATGTTTGAACAGGACCCAAGAGTCACTGGACGAAGGTGTCGAGAAACTCAAGCAGATCTACAATACTTTCCAACAGGTTGGCATCAAGGATAGAAGCCTGATCTGGAACTCGTACGTGGTGTTCTATAGCACAAACTGACACTCCCTGATCGACAACCCTCAGGGACCTTGTCGAAACCTTCGAGCTCCGTAACCTACTCCAGTGCGCCGTCCAGACCATCACTGCTGCGGCTGCTCGTAAGGAGTCCCGTGGTGCTCACGCTCGTGAGGATTTCCCAGACGTGAGTATCTAACAATTTTTCGAAGTACGTTGTACTGACAGATTTGTAGCGCGAGGACGGTAGCTGGATGAAGCACACCTTGTCCTTCCAGAAGGACGTGAATTCACCAGAGGTCGAACTCAAGTACCGTGGCGTTATTGACAAGACGCTGGATGAGAACGAATGCAAGCCCGTTCCTCCATTCAAGCGTGTGTACTAGACGTTTGCGTGGGGATCATAGTCACCACTTGGTTAGGTTTTTACAATAATATTAAAAGTGTTAAAACCTGTATATGTGCGCGTAATGACCGTGGGGTGAGATATGAGCAGTGATGATTCTAGTTGCATTTAATTCTCATGAAGAGAGCGGCGAACCCTCAAGGAGACAAGCCGCACTTGCGAGCTGCCTACGGACATCTTGGTAATCCACGTCGTGCGCTGCAAATGGGCATAAGCAGCGACCAGGTTAGAAAAAAACGCTGACCCACAATCTTCTACTTCTCCCCATCGTTGGATCTGGCTGGAGACTTCGATTGTGCTTGCCGATGCAGCTTCCTCCACCGTTATCTTCTTGAGCGCCAGCGCAAGGCCGATTAGGAAAGATTTGGAAGAATAAGTCGCCCGCTCCAGCGCTTCGAGGTGCGTCAGCAGAATTCGAAGGAAGACGATGGTGTAACCGTACCGGCCATTTGCCAGGGATCGAATTTAGACATTACATGGTTTAGTTTGGTAAAGGTCTCTTCTGGTTGAGGCTTCGAGAAGATGGAATCGGAGGTATGGATTTCGACTTTGAACGCGTCTCGAACCCAGTTGAGGATCGGGTCCCAGTGTCTCATCTGCAGTTCCACCAATGCGTCAGGGTACTCTTGGTGGAAGCTACAGGGAAAGGATCGTTGAATAGTGTTACGTAGGATGACAGGCCGAGGCATACCAGATAGTGTCTGTATCCAGGTATTTCAGCAGAGCCTCCCGGACTTGGGCTCGGGTCGACTCATCGTGCATGGCGTCGATCGCCCTTGAAACTAATGACGTCTAACTCGGAACGTCGTCAGGACAAAAAAGTTGTCTGACAGGCCAGTACACTTACCATGGGCAACGCGTGAGTTTTCAGAATCTTGTCCTGGTTTTCCCACTCCGTGGCCACCAATGTCGCCAGAAGTCGTTTATTCTGGGGCAGGTGAAGCTTGTTCCCCGAGGGCGTTTTGAGTGGACGGTTGTCCAGCGTGACAATGAATCCCTTTTCGACCCTGGCGACATCCACGGTTTTCCAGAACCGCTTCAGCGAAGTTTCCGCCCCTGAAAGTTTGACTCGGTCAACGCGTTAAATTAGGAATTGGAGGGTGCAGACGGTTTGTTCCTGTAACCGCTGGACCATCTTGGGTAGAGGTTTGCAACCAACGAGCCAACGGTAGTGCCTGTTGCCTCCAATGCGGTGGTCGAGCTGACCGGGCAGAAACAAGGACGGTAGAGAGGCGGCTGGTCAGCATGAGATTCGAGGAGTGACGTGCCACAGCGATCGAAGTCTCGGACCTGAACGGAACCCGTTCCGCTTGATGATCGGACTTGTCGGTGGGTGTATGTATGCGAAGCGTTTACATCGTAAAAGTTCTACACTCAACACTCTAGCTCAACCCAGGTAATTTATATGCACCGCGTTACCAAGTCGGTTGGAAGTTTTTTGGGAAGACCTGACGAACGTTGAGGTTAATCCTCGTGGTTCTAATATATTGGCCAAATGGTTCCCAATCTCCTTGTTCGCCCATGTCCGAAGATAGATGTGATGGACTTGTACCTTCCAGAATTCTTGGGACGCCTTCGGATTCCTTTTAGTTTGAGTGATTTAAGACGAGGTACATGGACTGACCATGATAGGCTCTCCTGCATTCAGGACCAGACATGATCACGACGTCGCCGGAACGAAGGAGGATGGGGATGGGTTCCGTATCGCGAGTTGTCCCGCCGAGCAGGAAGATTGCGGCACTCCCAATACTGCGGGCAGTCGATGGTTAAAATGAAAAGCCAATACGGCGAGAGTCCTTACGACATAGAAACAAGAGGTGTGGCAGTGCAGATCTCTGACCGGTCAACGTGGGCCATGAGCGTATCCTGATCAAGGATTTCAGCCTTCTGGTCTCAAGGTCAATGCATCCGAGAGATACCTTTTCTTGGTAAAAGTTTACGATCCCGGCATCCGGTTCTGTGGGGTTGAAATTAGTGCCAATCACTTCAAACCGCGGAAAACGTCAACACCGTATGTCTCATGCCACGTATTCCAATCCTCTGCCTCGTTCTCGAAATGGAGATGTCCAAAAACGCGGCTCCAATCAACGGCACGCACGATGGATTGGCACAACGACTTGAGTTCCGGCGCAACGTCGACTTTCCCCCGGGTAAAGTCGTACTGTTTAGTTCCCCAGTGGTAAAACCATCCGACATTCGCCCATCGTAGTTTTGGAAGAAGTTTTGAGGGTGATGTCGTTACGGCTGTAGGTGAAGGGGTCATCGACGGCTGGGCAGCGGCGTTCAGAGTCAAACCCTTGATGTTATCCGTTGACGCTGCCGCATTGGATATCAGCTGCCTGGGGCCGGCCACCGAAGACATATATGCTGACAAGTCGATATCAGACGCAGTCGCTTTCGGTTGAACATCAGGGACATGAGAACTTGGGTCTCTTGACTTCAAGTGCGCATTCCACAACCCTTCCTGGGGCAGAATGTAGTGGGTATCAAGGTTGGTCTCGTTGGGATATCGTGCGTGGTCCCTGAGAGACCACCGCACAAGATCTCTTTGCTTTTGGCGAGAGAGAAAGTTTGGGAGGTAGACAAAGCCGGGATGAGATTTGAACACATATGCGCACTGGGGGGGTCCATCGCCAAACTTTACGTCGATGGGTTCGTAAGAGAGAGCGGCTGGGTTGCCCTTCCAGCCTCCGTTCAGGATCTCGTCTGACCGGCTCGGGTCCAAGAGAGCGAAATCTAGGACGTCGGAGAGATCTGGCGGTGGAAATCGAGTTTTGAACCTCTTTTCCGCTGCTCTGAACGGCGTCCAGTCTGTGCCGACCCGTTCCGGTGGCCTGTTGCGGAGCGATTTTTCGTATAGTTTTTTCGCTTTTTTGTAAGCATTTTCGTTGGAGGTGGATGGCGTGGTCATTGAATGCAGGTTACATTCTCGGCACGGACACACTCAAACGCGTCATAGCTTCCAACTTACCCTCTCGCTTTCATGTCTCTATGGCTGCTTCGTCGCGGGCAGTCTGCTATTCTCACTCAATCTTATAGCCGTATAATTCGTCTCCCCCCACCCGTATTACTCCGCGCTGTCCGCTACCAGAGCACGAAACCCGTCGACAATTCCCCATCACCCAAGTCTACATCTCTAGCGGAACACAAACCTCCCGTTCTCTCCAGGGCTTGGTCAAAAGTAAAACATGAAGCATCCCACTATTGGAGTGGTTCAAAGCTTCTTGCGAAAGAAGTTAGGATAGCATCCCGGTTGCAGTGGAAGTTACTTCAGGGGGACTCTTTGACCAGGCGTGAGCGTCGTCAACTCAAGCGCACGACCACTGACATCCTACGACTCATCCCATTTGCCGTGTTCATCATCGTGCCATTCATGGAGTTTTTGCTTCCTGTCGCACTCAAACTGTTCCCCAACATGTTGCCATCGACTTTCGAGGATAAGTTTGCAGCCGTGAGTTTGGCCTGTGACTTCATGCCCAATACCACCCTGAATCCTTTGCTTTTAGGAAGAGAAAGAGCGTAAACTCCTTCGGGTTCGACTGGAAATGGCCAAGTTTTTGCAAGAGACTCTTCGGGAATCAGGCCTGAAGGCGAATGCGCACATTGTAGACAGCGAAGCGTTCAAAGAGTTCTTCCGGAAGGTCAGATCCACTGGTGAATCGCCTTCCGCTGTGGACGTCATCAACGTTGCACGTTTGTTCGACGACGACCTAACTCTGGATAACCTTTCCCGTCCCCAACTCGTGTCAATGTGCCGATACATGGGGGTTAACGCATTCGGCACCGACAATTTCCTTCGGGGAGCTATTCGTGCCCAACTGCTCCAGCTCCGCAGGGACGATCAACTTATTGTTACCGAAGGCATAGACGAGCTTTCCACGTCCGAACTCCAGGCGGCTTGCCAGGCGAGAGGTATCCGCGTCAGCGGTATCTCTCCTGCACGTCTTAGAGAGGAGTTTTCCACCTGGATCGATCTACACCTGCACAACAGGGTTTCTGGCGTTCTCTTGATTCTCGGAAGGGCATTCGACTTCGATCGCAAACCTCTCGGCGATGAAGACGGCAAGACCGGGGTCATCAGGAGCTTGGAGAGCGTACTCAGTGGCTTACCAGACAACTTGGTCAGTTGCTGTTTTCCCCTCATGAGAAGAGGCTGACACATTACCTTCTCCCCTCCAGTTGAGCGAGGCTGAATTGGAAGTTGATTCCGACAATGCCTCGTACAAGCAGAAATTGGAAGTCTTGCAACAACAGGAGGAGCTCATCGAGGACGAACAAGAGCAGGAGCAGAGAGAGGAGGATGCGCGCCGTGCAAAGAAGGAAGAGGAAGCTCGCTTGGCCGAATCGCTCCTTCCTGATTCCGAGGTTCGTTGGTCAGAAACCCCATGAGAGATTGAGATGCTAAACGATGTCCAGCTACACCCGGAGAAGGTAGAGCTGGAAGATGCCCGGATGACAACGGAGCAGTTGAAAGAGCTGGCAGAAGCACTTTCGGTCGTGTCCGCCCAAACCAGTGTACTCAAGGAGCGGCGTGAATTGCGAGTGCTCATGGAAGAGAACCTTTCCGCTGATGAGGTAGGCATTACGAAAACCCAAACCATCCTATCAGTACTCAAGACGTTAATAAGGACCCCAAGTCGCCTTCTGGCGCACTGACCAAGAGGATCCGGTCGATGTTAACCAAGATCGACGCTCAGTTGCAAGATTACGACTCTCGGGTCGGTAACTCGCTTCAGATGATATCCGTCGACTCACAAGGTCGCATCTCTGTCGAGGATTTGGAAAAGGCGCTCGCGGTTATCAAGCACAAACCAGACGAAGAGGTTGGACATCTTGTCATCGAGAAGCTCGACGTAGACAAGGATGGATTCGTAGAACTCGGGCATTTACTTGAACTTGTGAAGGAGGAAGGACTTGGTGAGCGGCCACTCGTTTCACACGATCATGAATTAATGTTTGTATAGGCGTCGTCGTCGATGACGAAGCCCAGACGTTGCTCGGGCAAGGGAAGGAGATCAAGAGTATGAAGCCACGCAAGGAGGATATCATTCAGGAGTAAACATTAAGTACATGGATGTGGGGACGGCCAAAGTCTCAACTCATGTTATCTGCCGCTAGTGACTAGCTTGCGAGGCTCGCCGGCTCAACGGCCGAACGAGATCGCACGTCAATAGTTTATGTTATAACAGTTGCTCTACACCCCCAGTCGACATCTATGGCTGAATCTCTATTTTTCCGTCAGCCCTTCAAAGGGTTGTAGATCTTGCAGAGAGCGTTCGGTACACTTCTTCTCATCCCGTATCGGACGATCAAGTACTGTCGCACTTCAGCTCGACCACGGCGAACATGGACTCTGAGCGAGACGGTGTTTGTTATGGCGTTGCGAAGGATGATGCGGATCAACGAAGCCACCGGCATCATGTTAGAATGTACTGGCAAAACAAAAGAGGTGGACGAGAGGTCGCTCCAGGAGACAAGCTTTGTCTGGCTACCTCCCATCGAGGATCCTCTGGTCAACGGGATTGCAAAGAGCGAAATGGTAACGCCCACTAGGATCCCGGGATACGTATGGCCTCGTGGGACCGACCTCGCAGAGAGCCATGGTTGTTCGCAGTTACCCTACCTCTGCACCCGGCGAGCTGACGAAATACAGATCCACGGAGGAGCATATAGGTCAGTCGTGCAGTACCCTTGTTGTGATGCTAGATGATGGTTTAGGATGGGGAACGGAACGGAAAAGTTAGGCGCTTTTGGTAAGTCAGACGGCGTTTGCTTCCATCGGCGACCTCATGGAAAGCGTACGCAGGAATTCCAAGATTCATCAAAGAGGTTTTTTGGTTGTGACCTCGTTCTTGGGGCATGTTTGACGGGCTCCTATCAGCACACCAAAATCAAGTACGGTCTCTGTAAGTCAGCACGAATTCTGTTAGCCGGACTGTATTGAATGACGTACGGAACGCAGCGGTGGATTACATGTTACAGACTGAGCGGGGAAGCTCGTCATCCTGCTCAGCTGCTAGACGCCTTGGCTGGCTGTGCGTACAACGTTTCGCCTGAACGCATCGTTATTGTCGCCGATTGCGCAGGGAGTGGGTAGAATATTCACACAACTGTAGGGCGAGGAATAAGCTGAATAACGTGTTGATTGTTACTTGAAGATACCTGGTGGGATTATGCTGTTTTCAGTGAGTGATATTTTTGGATCCCGCTTAGCGAGAGAATGATCTGAGAATAGCCCTGGGTCGACTTTGGTGAGCCGGCGAACTTGGATTGGCCGCGTGTGGGCTCATCGACTGAACGGGAGCTCGGACCATCCCAACTCGTCGTCTGACGTGCTTTGTCGGTTACCCAAGGACATTCATCTCGCTAGGCGGGGTTCATGTGACGATGAACGTGCAGGTGCGCGTGTCCGATCTCGGTTCTCTAGCCGGATGCCGTACACGACTTTTTAGCGTTTCCGAGTGAGAACGCGCGAGTGGAATTGAGGAATGCGGTCGTCGACTGGGTCGAATCTCTAACCAGACCCATAGAATATATTTTTTGTTACACGCCGAGTGTTCTGCACAAGAGATTTCTTGGCTGATCGGCTTGACCACGACCCCTATTTTACCTCCCAGGGTCGTAATGCAGTGGCGGCCCCCGCAGCCCGAGTGATCCCCTCTTCACTTTGCCCTCTACCATGTCCAACAACGACTATTACAACCAGAACAAAGGTGCTCACGAACAGTACTATCCACCTCAAGGTATTTTCTTCTCATATCGTGCTTGTACGACCTTGAACTCGGAACAGGAGGACCACCTCCCCCTGGTGCTAACTATGGGGGGTACTACCCCCAACAGCCTCCGCAAGCTTACCAACAGGGTGGCTATCCTCAGCAGGGTGGCTATGCTCCCCAACCTCAACCACAGGTAGTCTACGTGTATGTCCTTTTTTTTTCCCCCGTCGTGCGGTGATCGGCCATGTGATACCAATTGTCCTTTTTTGTGACGCCACAGTCAACAGCAGAAAGACAACGATGGGGACTGCATGGGATGTTTGGCAACGGCGTTGTGCTGTTGCTGTGTCGCCGGTGCGTTTTTTCTTCTTTCCCAAAACTTGCAGAGGTTAATGTTTCGGACAGAGATGTGCTGTTGACGACTGGCGTTATATCCGGCTTCCCTTGTTGGATTTCATTTTATTCTACGGCCTATCTCACCCAAGATGTGTTTTTGCTTACTCGCTAAATATGTCATGCTTGGATTTTATTTTTTCTGAATGAGAGAGAACGGCTATTGCGTCCGACATTGGGCGCTTCGACGGCAGATGCTTGGTGCCAGACAAATGCCTGAGCAGCAGGGAACAGACCTTTCCCTGGACAGGACGGGTCAAGGATGGCTTAGCCCAAATGACATATCCTCCAACGTATAAAAATAATCCACTCTCCCCAAGCCCGGCCTCTTTCTACTCCCCCTCCCTCCCATCCCCGAAGCCCCTGGTAAGGATGCCACTCGGTCTCCTCACCAGGTTCAACACCACAAATTCACAGTCATCGTCGGAATCCACCCTCGTCTGGTAAAATAACCTTATAACCTCCGTAGCGTCATCACCTGACGCCATATACCTTGATTTCTCCACAGCCCAGGATACCCAATCGAGCTCTTCCCGGGCTACACTAATCCTAAGGATTTTTCGGTAAACCTATCAGTTTTCGCCCAAGATGACGCAGAGGTGCGGACCCAGCGTGGCGAGCTCTACATGGCAATGAGGGGCAAACGCAGAAAAACTCTCTACGACTGTTACGGCTTCCCCATCGTCAACATCCGACGAAAACGGAACTCGTTTTTCGGAGAGTACGAGGTATCGCCTCCCCCTCTTCTGTGATCACGATCCCCGACCCAGCCTAACGTCGCTTTCCTCACAGGTGTTTGACGGCGAAGGCTCATCAGAGCGCCTGCTGTCCATCAGCGTCAAATGGTCTTGGGGTCGTTCCAAGATGTCCGTATCGATGATCAACTGGAACAAAGAACACATCCAGCTGACGGCCCAAGGGAACCTCACCGGTCGTCACGGCAAGGTTCTTTTTGACGATATTGAAGTCGGACGGATACACTGTGATTCCCCCAAGGATGATGCCGGTTCTACCAGTAGAGAATCTTATGTCATCTCCAGTGCCGCATACGGTCCGCCCTTCTTCTCTCTCCGTCCACATACATACCCTTTGTTTGCCACTGACCACTCTTTCACAGTCGACATTGTTCTCATGGTTGTAATCTCCTTATGCCTGAACGATAGGTCTTGCGATGACTGACGTCGTAAAACACTAACCAATATGACGATTCCTATATGACCCCCGTATTGCCCACATGGACACCCATCATCTACCCTAGATCTTGTAAGCCTCCCTTTATGTTTCTGTATCCTAGTAAGCCGTCACGCCGTGGAGCGATAATTCAAACTTGTACAACTCGATTCATAAATTCATGCATCTCGACCAACAGCGTACAGTACAAACTAGACAAAGCCCACACTTGTAATCACGACTCCTTTTGTTGTGCGGAAGGCTGTATAACCAGTTCCATCGGTAATCGAGCTCAAGAATCTTCAGAGGGTAAGCTCACCAAAACGCGACCGCAAAGTCAATCCGGATTGATACAACCCACAATCTCCCTCGTAAATGGAAGAGGAGCGGCCGCCAAGACCGAGGCTTGCCGCCGTTTCACCACTGGCTCCTCCACGGAATGGCACGTTCCCTGCGTCTTCTCCCCCAAGTCTTCCGTACACCCTCTTGACGTGATTCTTACCTCCCCTCACGTTACCCTGAACCCCATCGCTCGACGTGCACTCGAGGGATGTCGTTCCTGCAAGCAGGAACCGACAAACGAGTCAGATATCTTCGTCATCATCATAAAACTCGTCTTCATCATCATCGACGGTCTGCAGGGTTTGCAGGTCGAGCTTGTATCTGAGTAAGCCTCCGATCCCACCGAAGCCCTTGACGAATTGGGCACCCTCCTGGGACCGGTTTGTCACAAACTCGAGGTTGGCGCCAAAGTCCTTGTACTTCTCAGCAAACCACTCCAGCAGAGAAGACGGTTCTTCTGCCTGTTCCATTTCTTGCCCAGTGGACTTGTCCGTGAACTTCTCCCGGTCCTTCTCTTGGTCCTTGTTCGCATACAAAATGGTCTCCTCTGCAAACAAAACCGGTTCCGTCAATGTCCTCGGCGAGGCTGTCGATCTGCCTCACCTCCGGCTGCATTACGAAGGACATATCGCGTGATGTCCAGATTTTCCCAAACTATCAACGTCTCGACAGCACCGAGTTCGAGAGCCTTGAGCGTATCCTCGATACCAAAACAGTACCTGCCCGTGTCTTGGCTGATCTCGTCGAAGTACTTCTGGATCAACTTCTTTTCTTGAACGAACTTGACATTCGCGAGGGATTCCGCAGCAAGTTCGATGGCCTGGTATCGTCGCATAAGCGAACGTTGTCCGGGAAGCTGAACGGGACTTCTCACCTGGTTAAACCCGTTTTCTCCTCCATAGCTGACGTCGACCACCTTGATTACCTTGGCAGCCAGACGTTGGTCAAACATGTCGCTCAAGCTCAGCTCCGTCTTAAAATCAGCACTCCCGGCGAGCACCAATCCCGTCACATTCACTTTATCCGCAGTAATGAAGTGTTGTACGGCCAATTCGGCAACCTTACGCACATAGTTGTGTCTCTTTTCGTCACGCAGACGGGCGAAACGCAAGGCAGACTGACCACCACGGCCGTGTTTCTTGGGAAGGTCGACAGTGAACTTATGGACAACCTCGCGAGTGTTGCCTGCGACGGTTCCAAAGAGGGTACCGTTTCCGTCCATGACGATGAACCCAAACTTGGAGTCGGATTCGAGCAACTCTTGTAGAGCCTCTGTGTGGAATTTGT
>Ga0307514_10003740_pt1 | contig 14351 bp, 19 predicted proteins | sample 16_EM_MG_FD_203088 | JGI IMG/M metagenome (GOLD analysis project Ga0307514, IMG submission 203088) | Populus trichocarpa ectomycorrhiza microbial communities from riparian zone in the Pacific Northwest, United States - 16_EM | ecosystem: Host-associated > Plants > Roots > Unclassified | place... | reverse complement strand
TTGTGTTTGCGCCGTTGTCATGCAACTCATGGTGTGTCCTTACCCACGCTGCGGAGGGGCGTGCGCAAACCACTTTCAACGGACGATCTTCCAATATCATTCACGAGCACTCTTCTTGGACAGAGGCTAGGGCCCTGGAGGATTTACCTCTCTGAGCGGGCCTTCAAGGACCTACTTTCGGCGGGTAAAGGAGGTATTATTGAAGAATATATTTCTCTTATGCATCTTTTTTCCCAGTCTATGCACCCAGTCTGCCTTAAGCTATGAGGCGGACCCCGTCTTATGCACCCAGCCTGCATCAGAAACGCACAATAGCTTACTAACTTATTCCGAACCATACATAGGATACCTGAATATAATCGCCAGGAGATTGGGAGAGCTAGCAACAGGGCAGTGGGAGCCCCACTTCATAAGATTGCCACTTTCGCAGAAAATGCTTGAACAGTGTCAGGAAAGCATGCGGGTTCCGTTGTGGCGAGCCACATACGGGTCGAATGGACGTATCCTGTGGCAGGTTAATGTGGCGTACGATGAGGAGATTGCAGCCGAGTCTCAAATGATCACAGGTAGGAGCCCATACATCCCATTGTACTCTGATAGCGACTGATGCTTGAGCACAGTGTGGCGAATCGGGAAACCTGATAAGGTAGTTCTTCTAATCCAACCCGATTCATGGTTTTTTTATTTTTTTGAAAATCATTACTCGTATTCAGTCTATCTAGGCTATGACGAGAGACCGCACCTACAAATAATTTGTCATTCATGGGGGATAACACTGCTAATCATGAATGATAGATAAGGGACTCTTTTTCACAGGTTCTTTACGCTCAGAAGAGCTATACAGAGTCACATATACAGCGGTGCTGCGTCAGCCTTCAAGATTTTCCACTGTTTCCGCGGGAGTATTATGCCTGTGGGGATGATACAACCCCTGAAAAACCTACCGATTCCCACCCAGACACGACAACCCAGGGGGCCTTTAGTAGTAAGTCACACTTAAAATGGCTGGCGGTGTATTGAATTCTTCACTGAGATACTGATGCAACGAAGACACGTTTTACCCAATGACAGTAAAGGTTCTTGACTGTCTGTTTTCTGACCCTGACAGAACAGAGTTCCCGTTCGAAATTTCCAGAGAAGAGATGGACATCGTTAAGCATTCAAATTCAGCCGCCTTCATCCTTGGGAGAAGTGGGACGGGCAAGACTACGTGCTTGTTGTTTAAGCTTTTATGTCGGAATATTGCAAGTAGGGCTCTAGACAATGAAACACCAGTTAGGCAGGTATGTATCAAATCGCACGCTCTCACATGCATTTATTAGGTAATTGACAGAGATAGATTTTCCTCACACGACCGAGCGCTGAAAGGCTCAATGGTTACCTGACACGGTTAATGGAGTCCCAACTGGGAAAGTTTTCGGCGCGGACTGGAATTGAGTCAGCACCCCAAGAATATATGCTAAAGGAGGCCAGCAATCCTTTAGAGGACGAAACCTTGGAAACTCTGCATGATGACAAGTTTCCACTAGTCTGCACCTTTGACCAACTGTTCGGATTCTTGGAGAAGTCCACAGCGTAAGTGAATGCCCGAGAGAATGCATACACAGGTAGCATCTTAAAGAACCCTATATGCAGGCTTTTTGACCGAAACAACTTTGACTCCCAGGGGGTTTACGGGTTTGGTAATACCCCTGGGAGGAGGCGAGTTAATACCCCTTGGGAGAGGCGAGTCAGGAGGCTCATTAACTACAATGTCTTCAGCACTCAGTATTTTGGAAGGGCCTATCAGGACCGCAGGAGCGGCTTTGAACCAGATCTTGTTTTTGCCGAAATTCTGGGAATCATCAAGGGATCGACTTCTATCGAGCGTGATTTCAAGCCTCTGTCAAGGAAGGAGTATGTGGGAATGAGTACTCGGAAAGCGCCTGTGTTTACGGACGAGGCCTCTAGAAATAGAGTCTACAGCATGTATGAGGAGTATGAACGACGCAAGGGGTCACTTGGGGATCGAGATGACATTGATCGGGTAATAAAGGTCCTAAAGTCACTTGAAGAGCACCCAGAGTTGATGCGCCAGGTCCAAGGTCTGTTTGACGAGGTTTATGTTGATGGTATGTAACACGTCCATATGTTTGCCCAGCTGGATAAAGTGCTAACTAAACGCGATGGGAAACCCAGAGGTACAGGACAACAAATTACTGGAAATCAGTCTTCTCTTTACACTTGTGCAGAACCCTCTTGGGATCCATTTCGGTGCGTCACAGCAGCACAGTGAGATAGTTGAATGTGGCTAATGATACGCTAGCTGGTGACACCGCTCAATGCATTTCCAGAGACAACACCTTTCGCTTTGAAGATATTAAAGCACGGTTCTATGAGCATTTTCTTGCGATGGCCAGGAACGCTGGAAAGATATACTGGGCAAAACCGAGCCTATTTTCCCTAGTAAAGAACTACCGGTCTCACCAAGGAATTCTTTCCCTGGCAGCGGATATTGTAGACATGCTCTGTAAGGGTGAGCGGACTAGACGATCAATAGATGGAAAATGCATTGACAATATCAAAAATAGGCTTTCCTGGTCAGATAGATATACTCCCTCGAGAAATTGGCAACTCTCCGGGAGAGAAGCCAACGATGTTCCGTGAGTCGAGCACAATTATTTGTCGTATTATCGGGAAAATATAACTAATGAATATGATATGTGTCGCAGTCGGCTTTAATCACAAAATACTTGCGCAGGGTGAGCAAAGTATCAGCGGCTTTGGGGCCGAGCAGGTGATTATTGTTAAAAATGAGGATGTTAAGGAGGGGCTGAAGAAGGTGCTTCCACAAACATTGATATTAACAATATACCAGAGTAAGGGCCTTGAATTTGAGGATGTGGTTCTTTACAACTTCTTCTCCGATTCCATATGGGATAATATTCGCCTAAGGACATTGGAGCTACTAACCAGAGGGGAGTTGGATAGGAGGAAATACGGGGTATGATGCATGACACCTGAAAATATTCACATCCTCTCACTGACGAGTAGTGAATAGGGCCTTTGTTCTGAGCTGAAGCACCTTTATGTTGCTGTAACTCGCGCAAAAAAAAATCTCTGGATCGTGGAAAGTAATGAGTCTTCCGTAAAAGGCATTGTTGCATTATGGACAAGCACGAACTCCGGGCGGGGCAGAACCCCATTGGTGTCAATCGTAGATATCGATGAACCAGAGGTAATTATAACCTGCTGAGATCGACTATAATGCTCCCTCGCGGTTGGATATTCGCTAGCCGATACTGCGAAGCTAATTGCCACAGGCCGATGCAAAAGCAAGATCTATTATTAGACCCGGAAGGTCTACTAGTCCGGAAGCTTGGAGAGAGCAGGGTGAAATGTTACTTCAACGTGAATTATACGAGGATGTGAGTTACTTGCCTTCTTTCTCCCATGTCATTTTGAAAGATAATTTTTTGGAGGGGGTAAATCATTACTCGTATCCAATCTATCTAGACTATGACGATAGACCGCACCTACTAGGAGATTGGAGAGATAATTTCGAATAGTTGCTAACTCCCCCCAGGCCTTGTTTTGTTTTCGCAGGGCAAACTATAAGCAAGGCGAAGACGTGGCTAAGGCCTACATATTATACGAGGAGGCAAGTGCATTGGATCTTGGTGAAGGAGCATACCAGGCAAGGGAGATCTTCGCGATAGCGGCACAGCTATTCGAACAGGCATTATTTATGCAAAAGGCAGCTGAAACGTGGCGTGCCATTGGACAGTATAGAAAGGCCGCGGACGTATTAAAGGCGCATAGAGAATATGGGAAAGCGGCATTATGGTATGCGAAAGTCCCTGATTTCATGGAAGCAGCTGAATGCCATCACTTGGCAAAGCAATATGATGAGGCAGTCGTAGCTTATCGCAAAGGGAAACATTTCACCGAACTCGTGACTTACTTGGGAGAGTTTGTCATCCTTATTGCCACTATTCAACCAATTGAAAAGGCTGACAGCAGAATAGTTACTCGCAATGTATTAGCAATGGTGTCAAGACAAGATATTTGATGCTGGTCAACATTCTGTTGCAGCGTGGTGATCTCCCAGAGGCTCTGCTTCCTACTGCGCTGAAGACGTTAGGAGGCGAAGATGCGAAAGAAGACTTTTACAAGAAATTCGAAAGGACAGAGGACTTATTGGCATTTCATACAGCGCACAAACGGTATCAGGACTTTTTTCAACTTGCCCTAAGTAAGGGTAAATTTGAAGATGCTGTTCGCATGGCAAACCAATCACGGACAGCAGACCCTGGTTCTTAGTGGGAGGATTCCACCAGCAACCCTAGTTGCCGGTATTGGAGTGCTAGTATTTTCTCACCCGGAAGGTCGTGCTATTGTCCTCCCCTGGTCACCCCTATTCCCAAAGGCAGCAGTATCTGGAAACCATGGTAGCCATGTCATCCTCACACGAGAGCAGGCTTATGAGTACTTGACCGAGTGGTTAGTTACTATCGTCGCTCGCGTAATACCATGCACTCTGCGGCACCTGCGCTCTCTCCTGGTGGAGACTCAGGAGCTATGTTTCCAGGCATTACAAGGTAATTGCCTAACATATTATCTTACATCCTATCGCTTTCTGGTGCGTACTACTTACAATCCCAGGCTCATGTCGAACATCGGATAAAGTACCATGCAAGTCAGGCAGGCATACCAGATTGCCTCCAGAGGAACTCCGGACGTATATCTTTGTGCGTACTAGTGATCTCCATTTATGGTGCCTATATTGAGCTGATACGAGCTTGAATGGCGGTGTTTAGTCTCTGCTTGATGCAGCTGAGTTGTCATGTGTCTCGGCCCGGTTATACTACCACCGAAAGTTCCAGGAAGACGATTCTAAGTTGTATCTGGGGAATAGTAAGCCAATATTTCGTTGCTAGTATTTCTGTCATAAATTGACTTGGCTTAGGGCGTTCCCTCCTAGAAAGAGCTTTGAAGGAGCTTACATTCCTATCTCCGCTACTGAATGACAGTGCATTGCAGCAAGAGGTTTGGGAGAAAATTTGGGAAAGAAACGGGGCGTGGCCCCATGTGCAGGATGGCCTTGCGGAATTGTTCTTTTACCGCTTGCAGCTGAAGGAATGGGAGAACCGAGGAACAATTTCGGCACTGCTGGAGGAGAGAAGTTTCGCAAGTCGACTAGGCATGTCACATTGGCCATGCTTTTGACAGAATTTGCTGACATTGGAGGACACATGGTAGGTGTAATGTCGCGGTTTCTGGGATTCTTGCGGTATAAGGATCAGGGTAGGGAACGGTGGAAGGCTTCCTTTACCGAATCATGCAACGACTTGCAGCCAGCAAAAGTAGCCTCTTATGATATTTCTACCTTGGTAAACATTGGCACAATTTCCCCCCTCACTACTCCAAACGCCTAACAGTCTTTTTATCCTAGGTCAACCACATTGAGAGGATCACAGGCCGGATTTTCCAACAGCCGCCTCAAGAGTTACAGTCTTTTCACTCTGTTCTCTCACTGTGTGAATGCCTCAGCCTAGAATTAGTGGGTTCAAGTTCTCTAGGCCCCAGTGGTCAGACTTACAGTTGTTGCTCTAATGCATTGCGCTTGGTGGTAGATCAATCGCACTCTCCGGGTGGAGTTACTTGCACCCCATTCGCGGCTGCATTTCATTCGAGACCTCTCGCAAGCCTCCAACCCGACTGTTGATGAGAGACACAACCTTGAGCGTTGCCTGATCCAACTTTTAGATGGTTTTTGCGACATACTTGTTTCTTTTTCAGTTGCATACCGTGCCAAAGGAAATTACTTAACGCACTTAAACCCCGACCATGATCTATTGTTTGAGGCGTGTGGGAAAAGCCTTAGGGATGGGGACAGGTACATGGTCCGGCGTAGCCTGGATCACTTGGCCCTTTGCGTGGTTAACATGAGTGTTCGTCATACGTTACCAACTGGGTATAGCCAATTGCGCAAAAAAATACAGGAGGTAAGGTACCTGACATGCACATATTCTGCCATGTGCCCGAAACTAATGCTACCCCATTTCAGACTTATGAAGCATGGAATTTCCTGAATTCACCAACACCAATCAGCTTGAACGGCCATTTCACCGCAGAGCAGATTGCTATACAACTTGCGGACGTATATCGAACCTACAACAAGGACGAACTCGTCATCGTTGGAGCTACACGGAGCAGAGGTGCTCGTTTTAGCTTTTTATCTGACCCACCGCTCCGGTGGGTGGTTTGGGGAGAGCACAAACGGGTCCTATCGTTGGAATCTTCAACCTCCGCAGAATCACCGGCGGTGGTGCAGACATCGGAGCAGAGCAGCAAAGAAACTGCTGCTTCCAAAATTGCTCATTGGTGGAGACGCTGTAGCTCGAGGCTGAAGGCGCGACGGGCACATACAAAAAAGCAAGTGGATAAACGCTCCCAAGGACCTGAAGGCCAAGCCGAGGTGATCATTGACGATATCATTGTTCACTGGATGACTTCCAAATACAGACAGCAAAGAAATATCGTTCGAGACAGTGGTGTTCCTTTACTTACCTCTCTTCTGAGGCTCCAGGGACTCGCCAAAGCAACCCACACCAAAGCAGTGAACGGGTTAACGGACACGACAGGTAAATACCGCTTGAGTAGCGTGGCAGTTGAGGATATCCAGGATATTATTGCGCTTCTGGAAAAGCGGAAGCATTTGCTAGCGCAATCTGAAGCTATGTTTAGTAACCCAGAGAAGGTCGAAGTTTTATTTAAGCTGCCTGTGACTGAGTTGGAAGACAGGATGAGCAAAGCGTTGGTGGTGCTAGAGGCATACCAAAAGGAGATTGAAAAATGGACTAGGGACATCAAGGACTGTTTGGAAGATGCAAAGAGGTTTTAATTTGCGGGACGGGAATATTTTAGGTAGTTAGCTGCAAATCTGAGAATGATAGTCACAAATATTTCCCAATCCCTGAACCCGAGGTGCGTCGTGAAAGAGAGAAAGCCACCAGGTCTGGATATTCAATATACTCATCAAGTTTGCACCCACGAGTAGCTACGAAACTGGCCTATGCAGACGTCAGGTCGGCTGCACAGACAAAAACTCCTCCGAGTTTGGAACTTCACTAGTCACTCACGACCAAAGATCAGTCCCATAACCTCAGTTGTTCTCAAATAAAAAAGAAACAGGTGCAGCTACACATGGTGAATGCTTTCCTAAGCTCTGGGATGAGGTTGGACCAGCCGCTATGAGGAAGCTACCACAAGGGTGGATCCCAAGCCATGCGGCATAAGCGGCAGGAACACGGGGGGGGGGGCGGGCGCGAGGAAGGGGTGGGAGGCAAAAGGGCAGGAGGAGCAAAGTAAGCTGAGGTAATGGGAGATAATTGCTCGAGCAGTTGAGGGGAGGTTGCAGGAGAACGGGGAAAAGATATAATGCTGAAGACTCTGCCTACCCTGAACAAATTATCCACGCAATACCCGCCCTGTATCAGGACTGCCCCCGCACGAACACTGCGGTAACGGCATCCGCGCCATAGGAAATGACGGGCAAAACTGCACGTTATTATATTTTTAGACTTGATACCTTCATACGGAGGTGTTTGGGGAAGTCTGCATATGTCTACAGTACATATATGCTCGTAACACTTCGCATATGCATGGCAACCCTACTATCTCCCACCTCACAACCACCGCCCCTCGCCCCACTCCGTTTTCCCAATTTGTACCTGGTGTCAATGAGGGTGCAAACTGCACGTTATATGCCAGAGACCCCAGTTTCCTTCCACGCTTGCGAACACCATCCTTATTGGAAATCTTCGTTCTCCTTTTATTATGATATCGATTGGTCAATTTGATCTGTATCCGGAATATGATACCACTTATCATGGGTGGGATCCTCCACAACACCCTGTACCACGGGGGGGGTTCAGTATGTCACATATGTTGTTCATACCTTATTGCGAGTCTTCCGAGTCTCCCGAATACGGAGTTGCCTTTCACAACGGATTGCCATCCAATATTCTTTATCTTTCTTCACAGTTGGATGGCCCCCAGTAGTCATTTCCGCCCTCAATACAGTGGTAGAAAATATGTCTTGTCCCGTCTCATGTGTTTTCAGGCCCCTGGACAGTCCTGTTGGAAGCTACTAACCATGCAATGCAAGGCTGCCGGAAGGCACCGCGCGCGCAGTCGGTGAACATGGCGGGCTTGCGTGCAGTAGAAATAACGTGAGCATTTGTTATGGAGTTGCAGCTAACTCCTTATTAGTACATCGTTTAGTGATCCCAAAGCCCGACACCCCCGATTATGCGAACCTCAAAAACAACAAATACCTACCTCCCCCCCCGAAGCACCAACGAGGTCGGTGCGGAGAATCAAGATAATGAAGAGACCCCCTTCTCCCCCTCTCACTATCTCTCCTACCTGCCCTCCTCCACTATTGCCTGTTGTAGCACCCGAGGATGTAGAAGTGCAGAATTCACAGAGCAAGAACGAAAGGTTCGAAGTCAGCAAAGGCGGAAATGATGGAAGTAAATACAGAACGAGCATAACAAGGAAGGAGGAGAGCAGGGCAAGTGAGAAGAACTAAATAGAAGGGTTGTTGTAAACAATTCTGTTCTCATTTTTTTTTTCTTTTGTAGTCTATACGTCTGTCCCGCCTTAGGTAGGCTATGCGGCTGCCCCGTTTATTCTTATTCTGCTCTCATCAGCCCTGTGCACATGGGCAATAAACTTGGTGCATATCTACGCAAAAAATTTTTTTGGGAGCTTTTCTCCAAGGGGACTCATAGGCTATGAGACAGCATATCTAGGTACTCCTACGGAGGAGGGTCGGAGTAATCTAGGTACGCTATTCATATACATACATGCATGAGGTTACAGTATGCAGGTATGCAGCCTTTCCAAAATAGGAAAGAGGAAAATACGCTAGTACGTACGGAGTAATGAATTGAGCGCTAACCAGACTGAGCACAACTATATCCATTATCTACAAATATCACAGGTGCCCCGGATACAGCCTGACACTGGATGATTGTCCAAGAGCACGATTAAAAAGAAAAATAATCGAGCTGGGAACTGAACTTGTGTTACCTATATTGTTGTTCCTCACATGATCTGCGTGCTCTGCCGACCCATTCGCCAATTTGTCACTACCAGTAAGTCAACGTTATCTATTGCTTGTTGAAACTCCTAATTTCGCCAAAGGTTTGACCACTCATGTAATACTAGCCAATTGGTATTACATATGCGATACGATGAGTGTGAGGCTTGCGAAGTGTGCGAAGAGGGTTCAGGGCGTTCAAATAACCATAGTATTGCTGCTAAATATCTGTGTGTACAAAAAAACACAAGAAAATTCCGTCAGAGGGTGCGTAAAGATTGATTGTAAGATCAAATGAAAGCCAATAGCGAAAAAAAATATCCAACACTTAAAGCTTCCAACTAGAGACATTAACAAGAAAACGAGTATCCATCCCGTTACCCTCAACCCACTTTACCCTGAACTCCCCGCCAGCTGCGCAATGGATGAAAAGTGCAACATGTTTACGTCCACTGGTATCACACCGCCTGAGCCCTGTTGTGGCACACGCAGCAGCAACATTCACATGTGATCTCCGCACTCACGAGAAAGGATTGCAGGGAGAAATATTTGCCCGAGTTATCTTTGGGGTATCGCGGGATTAAGTATACAAGTACGCCAAAGCCACCTTTAAAGCCTCTGCCACCCAAACAGCTGCTTGGGCTGGAGAAATCAGTATGTGGATTGAACTTTGGAGACTCGGCAGGAACGGAGATGTCAGCATGGATGAGACAGTCGTATTACTTCCTCGAGACCCTGCGGCATGTGATGAGTTGCGAGTTCCATTTGACGATCTGGTAATGGATGGATTTGCTACGTGGTTGTTGCCCGGGCTGAGCTTGCTGCCATCGGAGATTCTACTGGGTTTGTGCCTTGAGCATCCTATTGCAATGGTAGATACGTATGTGTGATTGTCGTAAGTTCTGTATGAGCATTCATCCGGATGGCTTGTGCTCTCGTTCTCCTTGCACACTTAGTGTTGGAAACCGCCCTGCTACAGATAGGTACGGTGACTCACAACTAGTCCCCATCGTTTGTCCGCCGGCCCGTTTGCTCATCGGGGACCTTTTTTGGAGGGGGGGGGAATCATTGCCGCATCCGGCTGTACCCTGATTCGGGGTGGGAAAGGCAGGATGGAAGGTGAAGGGATAGGAGTGGTGTCGGGCGATAGCGACCTTCTTTGGGGGACCAGAGGATGGGGATGCGGATTTTCGTTTTTTTTTTTAAGCAGTCATTAATCGCATTCAGCCTATCAAGACTATGGTGATGGGCTACAGCCTCCTGGACACCCAGGTGTCTCTCTGCCACATCACGGGCCAGTCCCTGCCCTCTCCAAACTATCTACATGAATCTAATTTAAAACCCTCGCAACCTCCGCACACCAACTCTCATCCTTACATGAGGATTTCCGTTGTTTTGCGTACTGTTACATGTAATCAGCGGGGCCGAGGGGGCAGGGACCGGCTCCATGGTGTGCGTAGGGTGTGGTCTCTCGGCATAGACTAGATAGCTAGCTAGGATGACAGGTCATCCCTCATGCACACATAGTCCTGGGGGCAAGGGTCCTGGCCAGCACACCACTGCCGCAGCCCTATCTGAGTGGGTCTTCAAGGTTAAACTGGAAACGAGGTCGCCACGTGGTCCGAATTTTAACTGCCACTGCTGAGCTGTTCTTAGTGTTCGACAAAATCCTCTTCAGTCTCAACCATACTGTCCTTTGCACTCCCTGTCTTGGAACTCCTGCCTGCGGCTCACACGGCTCTCCATCTTCATCAGTTACTAGGTTGTGTGCTCTGAAGGCACCACACTTGCTAACATCCTCCTCAAACTCCCTTCTCTCTGCATCCCTCAGGTGCTGCATCACTTTCTGATTCCAAACGTTGCGAGCCACCCGCACATACTGCCACACATCTTTCCCCTCCTCGATCGGACGGCTAGTCGGGCTATAGATGGACTAGGTGGTCCCGCCACCGTCGGTCCTAGACTAACCCGGGAGCTGCAGTCCATCGCCATAGGCTGAATGTGATTAATGATTCCTTAAAAAATAATTTTAAAATAATTTTTAAAAAAAAGTGGAGCCTGATTTCGTCACTCTAGATGGTCTTACTTTCGGCGTACTTTTTTCAGTCTTTTCCGAATGTTTTCGTCAGTTTACTTCAGTTTAGTATCTACAATATACTAGCTACACTGGTAATTCTTTTCTCAGAATTTCCACACTTTTCATTCTACAATTCTAAGTATCTTAGTACGCACCAAAGCCGATAGAATGAGAGTCCAGCTGGCTGGACAGTGGACACTCTCTATCTGACTTGGCCCTCACTTACAACCAGGAATATAAGCTGACAATGATATAAAGACTGCACAGAAGTAGGTAAACTGAAGTCGGGTCCAGTATTTTCGACGGACCAGGCAACAAACCAGGGTCCGTGCTGGTCTGAAACAGCCTGATCTGGCACGGCCGACTCCCGAGGATTTGGTGGCCATACTGGCAGGGTCAGGTGTGCAACGCCAGTAATACTACAGCAGGCAATATCGATATATAAGGGCATGCATTTCCCGAGGATTTATGGATTTTATTCTTCAGTATCTTCAGTGGGTTAAATAGTACGTATTATCTGAATCCTCGATAATTGTTTGGAAGTTATCATTGTGTTAATAATTCGGTGTGGGCACGTTGATATGTAGCGATCTATCATTGTGTTAAAAATTCGGCGTTGGCACGTTGCCTACCATTGTGTTAAGGAAACTTTAACACAGTGTGTGGATAATCACAGTAGACTGTCAGGAGACATCCCAAGCCCAGGCGGTCCAGGCCAAGATTCGCGCGGCCTCGTTGTTTGGGCGAGGCCCTGCCTGAACCATACACCATCCAGGCCGGCCTAGCCCGCCCGTTGAGAAGGCTGGTCGGGTCTAGAGTTCAGAGTCTACATCAGTATAATGACCCTTCCAGTATTGTACTTAGACAATTTAATGAATGAACTCGATGATTCTGCCTTTGAATATTCTATGCCATTGGATGCGGACTCACAATCTTTTGCACTTACACAGTCCAGTGTAGTATCGGAGACTCAAATGGATGCCCCACGCCTTACTATAACTCGAAGGTTTTTCAATCGATTTGGTTCATCCCCACCACCTGATAATTTAAGTGATGCATCAATAATAAGATTGGGCACCGCTTGGGAATGAGGGAGCAATGCACGTACATTTCGAGATTTTGGCCTTTGTATTTCTTCTCTATTTATAGCTTCCATAGTCAAAGTAGGCCAATAAGTCCATTATCATGGACCGACTGATTTACCAATCCATCCCCGTCCGTCCTTTCAGTGGCCTAGTCCGTCCCAGCCCTACCCGCACGAACCGACCGACGGGACTATTGCCTACACCGCTCGATCCACTGGTGCCAGCAGTCGGCTTTCGCCCTCCCCCCCCCTCCCTGGACCGGGCTGGACCATCTGGACTGGCCTAGACCGCCTGGACTGCTTGCATGGCCTACACTAGACCAGCCTGCATAGCCTGGGGGCTGCCCCAGGCTACTACTTCTTCCGCAGGGGTCGGCGGCCTGAATGGTCGCCTGGCCAGTAGCGAACACTGAGATTGTTAGTTAGGCATTCGGCAATCAAGTGGATTGCTAGTTGGGAAGCTGTCACGGCGCACGATATTTGCATGCGAGAGCAGGGATTATGGCAATGCGCAATGCGTTAGATGTGGTAATGTGATATGCGTTAGGTGTGGCAAATTAAACTGGCAATACGATATGCGTTACATGTGTATGTGAGGAAGGGGGCGTTGTCTATTAAAGACCTGTCTACCTTCTATTGCTCATTCCCTTCCTCACGCAACGTCTTGTATATATTTTGAATATAAACGTTCGCCCCACGGTCAAGGCGCTCCCTGGAGCCTCACGTCATAGTTCCCGTCATAGTTCCCGTTACAGAAGCCAACCCGCCCGGCAATCAAGACTGAGATAGGACCTAAACTCCGTCTCTCAACCATAGTGGGAAGGGATAAACAGCGTATGATGGATGGATGAAAATAGGAGAGTTGCCGAGGAGAGAAGGATTGTGAGCTTAAGGGCCCGCGTGAATATAATGAGGTTTTTTTTTAATTTTAAGTAATCATTGATCGCATTCAGCCTATGTAGACTATGGCGATGGACTGCAGCTCCTGAGGATATAATGAGGTTGATATACCCGCATGGGAGGCAGAATGCACAGAGATTGATAGGGGGGTGCTGTCAGTGACATTGACCCTCAGCGATATAATGACAGCATGGGATGCAGGGTGTGCAGAGTGTGCAGAGTGGGGGCAGGGACTGGCCCGGTGGAAGGGAGAGGCCCCTGGCAACAGGCGGCTGCAGTCCATCGTCATAGTCTAGATAGGCTGAATACGATTAATGAATCCCCCCCCCAAAAAAAAAAGTGTGTGCAGAGTGTGCAGAGATTGACAGGGCCTGGGTTGAGCATGCGGCTGCTGCGAAAGCTACCATTTTGTGGGTCGAAACGCACTGGGAAGAAGCCACCCCATCCCCCAAACCAAAACGACACTGAGGCTCAAAGGGGGGGTTATTGGGGCTGGTGATCTACCCATGGTAGGGTAGAAGGGGGTGCTTCTTGCGTGGGAGAACCACGATAGGGAGCGCTGGACAGTCAAGGGGTGATACAGCGGATATGGAACCTGCAGTACATCCAACCGCGGTCCTGGATAGTTGGTGGCATTGATGCGGGAACGCCCCAGGACGTTGATATGGGTCAGAGGACATCAGGGGGTGAGGGCGAATGAAGAAGCGGATATGAGAGCAGGATTGGAGGTTGAGTTGGGATGGCGGTTGCAGAGGACGGTGATTGCCAAGCCAGCGAGTATTAAACAAGAGTTCCCAATATACCCGAAGGCACCGGCTCATATGAAATGGTCCTCGAAGGCGGTGAAGGGGTTAGTGTATATGGTGACAGACAAAGGGCCCCAGTAGCAGTGGCTCTGGGAAATCGGGAAATCGGAAGAGCAGTGGTGTGTGTGTGACAGGTGGACACCGCAGAACACAGCTCACTTGCTAGGGTGCCCGTGGGTAGGGGATGGCAAGGGACATACAGGCGAGATGATCTGGGAAGATGAGAGGTGGTGCGAGGCGGTAGCGGAGTTCATTATGTAAATGTAGATAGCGGAGGGAAGGGACAGAGACTGGCCAGAGTGGAAGAGAGGATGCCACCCGGTAACCCCGGGAGCTGCAGTCCATCGCCATATTCTAGATAGGATAAATGCGATTAATGATTAATTAAAATTA
>Ga0307514_10003739_pt1 | contig 14351 bp, 8 predicted proteins | sample 16_EM_MG_FD_203088 | JGI IMG/M metagenome (GOLD analysis project Ga0307514, IMG submission 203088) | Populus trichocarpa ectomycorrhiza microbial communities from riparian zone in the Pacific Northwest, United States - 16_EM | ecosystem: Host-associated > Plants > Roots > Unclassified | place... | reverse complement strand
TCGCGATGAAGTTACTTTTGATTCGACTTCTTGGAGCCCTTACGGCGGCTTTCCATTTTCTTCTGTATTGCTTCAAATTCTTCTTCAGTAGGTTCTGAACTTGCATTGCTCCCGCCATATTTGGACTCCAGGGACGAGAGAAAGGAAGTCACCTGGTTCTTCCTCTTACTCTGGCGCTCAGATATGATTGCAAATAGATCTGCTTCTGGCTCCTTTTTGGACCTGCAAAAGATAAAACACAATATTAAAATATTTATGGGCAACTTATTAAAATATGAAAAAAAAACATATCCTAGAATACTCACTTCTCCCTCCTTTTTAAAGGGTTGGTGGGCGGTTTTGTTTCAGATATTCGTTTTGCCCATTTCTGGTAAGCTTTGGTTCTCTTCACTTCCCCTACAAAAGTTAAAAAAAAATGTCATGGAAGCTAACAAGCCATGTGGTCTCAGCTTCCCATTTTTAAGCTAAAGATATGGAATCAGATTTAATAAAGATATGATAATCTCAAGATGGAACCAACAAGCCATGTGGTCTCAGATTCCCAGTTTTCGTGTTAAGGTATAAAAACAGTCACAAAGATTTTAACCCATGGAAATGCATAGATGGAACATTTGCTGACCACCTATCTTACAGAGTTTAGTGTAATCTGTTACCTGCAGATATTGCCTCATCCAGAATGTCCTTGAATCGGTGTGAATCGAGCTTAGGATCAGAGCAAAGCATTGAGCAGAAGAGCCTGAAAACAGGGGGGAAATGTCCAATATCATACTATAAAGTCCGCAAAAAGGAAGTTCAATTGAAACTAGAAAGCCAGGGATAAAAGTCTGAAACTACAGTACCTGCTCATGTTACCCTGCCACTCCTTATAGAGGTCAATCAAATCCTTCTTCTCTGAATCAGATCCTCTATAATTTGCTTCAAACTCTTCAATATCAGCTTCAGTGACCTGAATTTGAAGCCCGGTGTCAACTCAAGCTATTGGAAAACCAAAATAATAGTACATGAAAACCAGATAAAATGACCTTTTTGTAAAAAGTTCTGAAAAAATCCTTCAAATTCTGAACAACATCCCCTGCAAGATCCTGATCAACAAGAAAAGAAGCAATGAGGTTCACAATGCTTGATGAAAAGAGAACATTTCGATTCCCCAAAAAAGTAAATCATTCATTTTTATTTTCAGAGCAATGTAATGAATTAATTTTTGTTCCTTTCACATTAATAAGAAAAAAAAAACTCGCAAGTTTTTTTGCAAGCAATGGCAGACTGTTTCTGCCCTCAAAATCAAATGCTATAAATTATATACAGCAAATTTTAGCACCCAGAGAGTGTCCTGTAATCCTAGACTCGTTAATCCTTATAAAAATAACTAAAAACAAAAACAGGAAGCACTTACAGCATCATCAACACAGCCAGTCTGATCATAGACTGCCCTTTTTTCCTCATCACCAAGAATTGATATCACCTTTTGCAATAGCTGAAATTTCTCCTTGGCATCCTATTTGAAGACAAAATGACATTTCATAAAGAATTATTACTGAAAAATAAAGACAAATAAGAAAAAACTGGAACCGAAACAAATTACCTCATCACCAGGATTTTTATCAGGATGGAGTCTCAAGGCCAACTTATAGTACGCTTTCTTTATTTCCTGCTGAGATGCTGCCTTCTCAACACCAAGAACCTACAACAAGTGGGTTTTCATTTGGTTATCTCACTTCATTACAAATTACAAAGCTAATTGAATCACAAAGCAAAACAAGGCGAGAATATTAAAAATATATTTTAATGAAACAATTCAGTAGGATTAAGAATGTCTTCTCCCTACTCTTAAACATATTCCCCAACTCCGATTTACATACCGCAGCTTCACCAATTCAACATTTGTAATAATGCCATTGTAAGTTATCCAATCAAGAATCAACAGAGTTGCAGCAAAAACAAGAAACCCTAATTTACCATTTAGACCATATACAAGCATTCAATAGAATTTGAGCCAAACTGCAACCAGAGCACAAATAAAACAAAAACCTAGAAAAACCCATATGAGAATTTTAAGAAATAACGAGAGAAAAAAAACCACTGATCTAAAGTCAAATATAAGGCCAAAACATCATTAACCAGCCAAGCAAGATGTAAATGTTTCGTTTCATTACCTCGTAGAGACTCTTCTCGTTTGCAGAGGATTGAGTCATATGTTCTTGCTGTTCCTCTTCTTCTACTTCGGATTCCATCTCTTCATCCACTTCGGATTCAATTTCTTCTTCTTCCTGACGAGAAACCCTAGTTTTCTTCCCTTTCCTTCCCATTTTAGCTTTCAATTTTGTGTGCAAAATGGCTTGAGAAAGAGTGAAAACAATGGAAGAGAGGGGTTTGTTTCTTTTTTAAAATGATGTTATTGGGCATTTTTAATTCCCGCCCCCTCGCTCAATTTCCCGCCTGAATTTTGTAATTTGTTGGCTCCCCTCGTGATCAATTAACGTGTACTTTTTTTTTTTTTTTTTACAGCGAAGATATTCTCCATCTAATTTTATGCATAGAAAATGAAGGTTTTTAAAGCGAATACTCCTAGATATTTTAAATAAATCTATTTATCTTTAAAGGCATATTTAGAATTAGAGAGATTGTTATTCAATAGTTTTTTATTTAAAAATATATTAAAATAATATTTTTATTTATTTTTTAAAATTTATTTTTAATATTAATACATATAAACAATAAAAAAAACATTTAAAAAATGATAAAATGCATGTCTACTCTAGAAAGAGCTTGAGATCTCCTTTTTCCTCGTTTCTTATGCTTTGTTTGTTTCAAGAAAACCAGATTCCTGAAATTCATTTTTCTTATTTTTTTATGTTTGGTAACCATCCGGAAAGTTAGTCAAAGAAAAATTGTTTCCAATAAAAAAAAACAACTGGCTTTTGTCACAGGAAAGTGTTTTCCATTCTTTGTCAAAAGGAAAACACTTTGCATTGACTCATACACGTTTGTACAAATTAGGTGAAGAGAGAATTAACTTGCTTGGAAGTATTGAGGTTTTCTAACCTCGAAAGTTTGTCGTAGATCTCACAAACCTTTTCTATCAACAGCTCTTCCTAGCAACCCATGAGACCACTTCAGGGGAGAGTTTTTGAACAAAAGCTAGCTACAACCCTGGTAAAGCCAAGAGACAGTGTTCTTCGAACCTCCACGGGGGGCTTTAAATATGAAGATTGAAACAAGTGCCTCTCACCAGGCTCTGCATCTCCATTATAGCAATGGCCATTCATAGCCTGACACGTTTAGGGAAAACGGATTCACAAAAAAAAAACTTTATCCAAAACACCAATCAAAATATTTTTGTATTTATTTATCTTTTAAAAAAATCTTAATACAAAAAAAAAACCCAAATATCTAACTCTTACTATAAACTAATTTGACTTTCTTCATATGAAAAAAAATAAACTTATTTTAAGCTTTTAAAATTAAAAAAAATATTAATAGGTTTCAATTAAGAAATATTTCACAATGTTATTTCTCTATAATATGATATGATATATATAGTTATATTTTATAAAATAAACTATATATGAATATAGAATATAATAAAAAAATTTATCATTATACTTTTTAGATTTCATTCTTTTATTGTAAGTGATTAAATATTATATTAAATATTATATATATATTAGATAAACTTGAAAAAAAATTGATTTATTAATAAATTATTTTCCAGTTTATTTTTCATAACATAACCAAATACTGGAAAGTGTTTTCCAGTTTATTTTCCATAATACTACCCAATATCAAAAAATAATTTATTTTTTAGAAATTTATTTTTCTCGAAATTTATTTTTAGAAAAGAAACAATTTTTCTATAAATAAACAGAGTCTTAGTATGCTCTGGATCGATGGGTGGCTGGGAAGGATGAAGTCAGCTACAAGGAGTTGAAGAATGAGAAGTGTAGCTCCACCGTGGTGGATGTCAAATTTTCTCCCTCTCGTTCAACGTCGTGTTGCTTTAAGGCAATTTTAGGCGATCGACGAGTGGAGCTAGTATAGAGGGCCTATGGATTATGACTGCGATAGGAGTTAGCACAGCTTTTGAAAAGGGTATCCATGCTAGAGAGGATGTTTGGCAGTGTGATAACAGTTGTTTTTCAAATAATTTTTTGTGCCGAAATATATGTTAATGATTTTTTTTTTATTTTTTAAAAATTATTTTTGATATCAGCATATCAAAACGATCCAAAACGTAAAAACCATATTAAATTTTAACAAAAAAAAATTTAAATTTTTTGAGACCCAAACATGTTCCTAGTCGGCTGTTGAGCAGCGCAGATGACGGTTTGAATTGGAGGCCATTTGATGCATGTTCTTCTCTTCTTTGTTAGTTTTGGGATTTCTAGGGATTTTAGGCTCCTGTTATGTACTTTATGTTGCCTTGTTTGGTAATTGGTAGGCTAAAGAGTTTAGTTTTTTTTTAAAAAATATTTTTAAATTTATTCATTAAATTTTAGTTATTCATTCTCTCCCACAAAAAAAAAAAATCTATTTTTTTTCATGTTAAATAATTTTATCAGAAAATCCATTAATAAAAATTTAAAGCTAAAATATTTTTAAATAAAATAAATTCTTAATCCATAAACTATTAAATATAAATATAAATAACTATAGAGTATACGAGTTAGGTTGGATTGATCAGGTTTCAAAAACCCTAACCCACCATCCAACCTATAATATTTATTTTTAAAATTTTTTAATCCAATATTTTTTATAATATATATATTATCCAACTTTTTTAAACACCCTAATCCTTTCTAAAATTTGTCGCAAACACCTTCCATACAATGCGTGGAATTTTGGAAATGGTTGATTCTCCGATCCGACCGGCATGCAAAACTTTTTTTTATCACCGTTTCTTATAACTTCATGCATTTTCTACAACATATAATATTTTTTTACCAATATATTAATTCACGTATAAATTGATTTAAATTAATCATAGTTATTTTATCCGTAATTTGTTGAATAGGTTGAAAGTTGACATGGAAAAAAAAGTTGGAGGTTGACAACGAAAGAAAGACATAACTAATAATTCATGGTATAATCTGCAGCTGAAGCTTTTCTTTTTTGATAATTAATTCAGGATCTGGACACTTAAAATTCCTCCGAGTATCATAAAGAATCATGATGAACGTGCCAAATTCGTCATTTGAAATAATTATTATTGATAATTCCAGGATTTAAAAAGGAAAAAAATCCCTAATATAAAATAAAAATATTTGAAGACAAAGCCAATTCGACTTTGCTAGCCGATCCCACGAGCTCTCCGAGACAGGTCGGTCCAATACATGACGAATAGATGAAAAGTAAATTCCAAATCAATAATGGCAAGAGGAGTAAATAAAAACCTTTTAGAGGGTGATTAGTCGAATTTTACCGACTCTGTGGAAGGCGTTTGGTGGCCGAGAAAAGGTATCAAAGAGTCTTAATTCTCAAATAAAGAACAGAGATATAAATATTAGAAGATAAATGGTGCTTCTGAGCCTTCACCTCCCGAAGTTGTCTTGTTTTAGCCATCTTCTATGTTTTATCCCAATATTACCCTTCCATTTCTATTTTCTTCGATCTTGACATCATCCTACTAGTTTCGATCTTGTTTTAATTCCAGCTTTTCTTTATTATCGCCATTTTTTTTTTTTGATAATTAGAGGGATTTAGTGACCTATAATCAAACTAAAAAATATAACAATATGAAATTATAACCATGTAAAATCAACTCAAAATAACCCTGAGCTCTTATTTTTAAACCTCCAAGACTTTTTACTGCGTTAGAACATGATTGTTTAGTCAATAATTACTATAACCATTTTTTAGCTGCGATGTCGTCGAATTTCTCAAAATACACATAGAAATTTAAAGGGTAAAAGTGTTTGGGATTTTAATTTTTTTTTTTTGTTTTTTAATCGTTTTAATACCAAAAATAAATTTAAAAAAATAAAAAAATATATTATTTAAAAAAATAAAAAATATATTATTTAAATATATTTTCATATAAAAGATACTTTAAAAACAATCACCGTTATTATACTAAATAAGCACGGAGTAACATTGATGCGGTTATAGAATAAACGAGAGACGGTATTTGGACAAAAAATGATAAAAGTACCAAACTAAGATAATTTCGAGAGTAAAAGGATCAAATAACACGATTAGCCCTAAATTTATATCGACAAACAAATAGTAATAGAAATGTTAAGAATATCAAAAACAAACACCACCGAAAAATAGCCCAGTCCCTCCCTCCCTCCCTCCCTCTCCCTCTAGTCTCGATTTCTTCGATAATCAAATACGATTGATTCTATCTCCCCGATTAGGGTAAGGTTGTCTCTGATTATTTTTTCTTGTCTTCTTCTATATTTATTGATTTAGTTAAGGTTGCTTTTTAAATTTGAAATTTGAATTTTTTTTTGGTTCGATTTTGTTAGATCGGCCAAAATTATCAAACAGGTTAGTGGATTTTTTTTATATTTGTTTTATTATTAATGTCTGAATCAAACTTGATGAGAAATTAAATGAAAGGGAATCCTGATTAATTAATTTAAATGAATTTTTTTTTGCAAATTACGGCTTCTAAATACTGAATTCTGTGTATTAATTGTGAAACTGAGTGTTTTATGTCTATCTATGCATGTTTTGTAGTGAATTTTCAATGATTTATTGACTAGTTAGTGTTTTATGTCTATCTATGCAGTTTTTACAGATATTGATCGGCTTAGATGCTGTTTTGGGTATCTGGGGTGTCATGTTATAAGGTGAAATGATTGTTTTTGTTTAATTTTTGACGAGTAACAATTCTTCAAAGTGATAGATAGGTTCCATTTTAGGTAATCAGGAGTACACAGAAGCTGGGAAGGTTTGGTTTTACTTGGTTTGAGTCAAAAAGAGCAGCAGATAATATGGCTCTTGGTTGGGAAGTTGAGGACGGGGAGGGTGCGTGTTGAATGAAAAATTCCCTCTTTTATTTCTCTTGCATAAGAAGGCGTGGCATGACTTTTCTAGCTGCTTAAACTCATTTTAATGCTCATGCATATGAATCTCATCTCCTTTCTCGACTTTGGCTCCTTCGGGTGGTGTGGGCATGTGACAATTTCAGGAATAGAAGTTAGGGTGTAGGCACTGTTGTCTTTCGTCTGTGTGGAAACTTCAATTACTTGTGAACTAGGGCGCCTTGATGGTGTAGGTAAAAGTTAGCTGCTCTTTTTGCATGCCCTTGTTTCTCCTTTTTAGCTATTTGCTTGTGTACTTGTTATTAGGAAGTTGGACATCCTATCTGAGTGTTTGAACCAAAGTATGCATTTGCGCAGTTGGTACATGAAGGATTGTGCTTATATTCTATGAAAATTAGCATCAGTCTGGCAGACAATGAATGGGATGTTGTGTTTTCTTGTGTGCTCTGGCTGTATTTCAAGGTGATTTTCCTGCAGGACTTTTGAGAAGATGGAGTCTCATGATGAGACTGGATGCCAGGCTCCAGAGGGCCCCATCCTCTGCATCAATAACTGCGGCTTCTTTGGAAGTGCTGCTACAATGAACATGTGCTCCAAGTGCCACAAGGACATAATCCTGAAGCAGCAACAGGCTCAATTGGCAGCATCATCCATCGAGAGCATTGTGAATGGCAACTCTAGCGGAAATGGAAAAGAACCTGTGGTTGCTGTTGCTGTTGATGTACAGTCTGCACCAGTAGAGGTGAAAATCATCTCTACAGAACCATCAAGTGCAACTTCAAGCAAGCCTTCTGAGATGAAGGCAAAAGAGGGGCCCAGTAGGTGTACCTCTTGCCGAAAGCGTGTCGGTTTAACAGGGTTCAGTTGTAGATGTGGAAACCTGTTCTGTGCAGTTCATCGCTACTCTGATAAGCATAACTGTCGCTTTGATTATCGGAATGCTGCTCGGGATGCTATTGCTAAAGCCAACCCAGTTGTCAGGGCAGAGAAGCTGGATAAAATCTAAGAGTCATGGACTGAAGTGATTGTTTATGTAATCAAGTATGATTCTTCTCTTTCTATCCATGAGTCTTGGTTTAAGTATGGCTGCTTTGTCGTGTTAGGTGTCCTTTATTGATAAAAATGATTCAGGTCATGATAGGAGGACATCTTTGCAGTCTAAGGAACTTTATATTCCTAGTTGATTGGCGAGGATTCCTTTGTTGGCTCCAGTGTGTAAGTCTTTGTTTGTGCTGGTTTGTGGACATCTTTGTGGGTTACTTTGTAATGTTATTTGCTGGTTGGAATGCATTTCTTTCTGGCAGTACATGGAAAATGTACCTGCCCCACTGCTTCTATCCGTGCATTTTTCATTTGTTCATAAATGTTTTAGCAGTTCAATGCGTTTACTCTAGCTATCTGCTCTACAAAGGTCTGAAGCAATGTTGAGTAAAACCAATTACTGGCAGCCTGTTTTCACTTTCGGCTTGATCTCTTGCTTTATATTTGGATAAAGGGTTCCTTGAGCTGTAGATGTCTACCATCAAAAAGCTCAAGGATGTTTTATTTTATAAACTTTTCATATGTAGTCTTTTGGCGTTATTGTCCTTCTAATATAGTCAATTAGGACTATTTTGCACCGGTGCATTTTGTGCGAAACTGTTGGATCCATTATTCCAGGATAAAAATTGCTGCTTTTCCTTTAATTCTATGTAATCTGCTGAGTGACTGTTATAGATGATGGCTTGGTCTTTGTTCTTCCTTATTACTAAACATAGATTTTGTTTTCCTTCAGTTATCAGCAATGCATTCATTTTCTTCTTGAGTTGGGACAGGCTTCGGGGAGAAAATGTTTCTTAGGCCTCATTTGAGGGGATTGGGTGGGTTTTCCCAATCAGTTTTGCTGTGCATTTATATCATCAAGCTCAGATTGTGTATATTAGCTTCATTTTCCCCTTACCCATGATATTGAATGTATTTATTCTGTTCTATCGCCCCTCTGTTTTCGTTGTGCCATACTGTAATTCAAGGTTCAATGGAAGTTCAGGTCTCTGTTCAAGACTGAATTGCCACCCAATCTTTAGTTTCTAATAAAAAAAATTGTTGTCTTGAACGTGCCTAATGACCAAGACTTTACCTGATTAACTTGCCCCCTTCTTTGAGGTTCTCTTCTCTCCAAAACTCGCAGCTGATTAACTTTCAGTAGCTGATTGAACCTCACTGCGATTGAAGTTCTTGAAGCACATAATCTGGTTAGAACGGCTGATGAGTGTTTGGTTCCTTCGCTTATCTCTTTTCGTCTATTTTCTTTTTCTTACATCGGGGATTGTCTCATACAGAGCCAAAACCAGAGGGTGGATGCATTTCAAGGTTCCATTTAGTTGCATTTTCACGTCGGATATGGTTCCCTATCATTTGTAAAACTGATTGTTGGTGAGTTGTTGCCTGTTTTTATAGTTTGACGTGCATAATATTATGCTTCTTAGTTGCGGTATCGGCGTTGATGTGCCCCTAACTTGTTAATACTCATCGCCAGCTAATCCTAGGATTTCTGAGTTGAGGATACGTGTTTCCACGTGACATTTTGATTGAAGTCTCCTGAAGGGAAGCTGTGCTTAGACCAACTTCTGTCGCAGTCCCTACCAAACTCTTGGTTGAAAATTCGCATGGATATACCTTACTTATCAACTGCTTATCAACTGATGTTATATACTTGTGAAAACATGTGTTTGTTTGAAATGTATTAAAATATTTTTTTTAAAAAAATTAATTTTTATATTAGTATATTAAAATAATCTGAAAACATTTTAAAAAATAATTAATTTAAAAAAAATACAAAAATTTTAATTTTTTTTAAAAACAAAATACAAGAACCAATAGGTTTTAACTCATATGTCCGCATTTAAGGCACCTGTGAATGCTATTCGAATAGAGTAGACGTTGGAGCCTGTGATACTATTTGAATAGAGCAGTGGAAGAATAAACAATGGGTTTTTGAGGGAAGTGTGTCTTCTGGTAGCTAGCTTCTGCTTTTGGTTTACTAAAAAAAAAAAAAAATTTATCTTAATATATTTTTAAATAAAAAAATCACTCTCCACAATACATGTGGAAGTCTAATAGCCCAGCTGCAGTTCTCTACAGGCCTTTGAGCTCTTCCTTTTGCGAGGACTGAGAGCTGAGCTGCCATGGATGGTGTCTTCGAGAGCCTTTCGCTTTATTTTTCACCCTCAAATTTTGTTTGGGAGCAATCTTTTGACCTCTCGGACATTTGTTTTTTAATATTTTCATCCACGTTTCAATTGCTCTTATGAATAAGATAAAAATGATGATAGAAAGATAATAAAAAAAGTAGGAAAAGAAAGAGAAGGAAACAACTGTGTTGTTCAATAGTTAGTGTATGATAACTGTGAGCATGCAAGGGAGTATAGGAGACAGATAAAATTATATTTAATAATAGTGAACAAAATATGAATAAGATAAAATAAAATATGAAAATATTTATTTATCCTTAATATTATGTATAAATATTAAACTTATATATATTTTTTTAAAAACTAGATATTAATTTTTTACTTTAATTTACATTAAGTACTGAAATTAATAATAGTATAATAACCCTAGTTATAAAATCCAGATCATCCTGGTGAGTCGACTTGGGATTCGAGGTCTGGATCGCTCCTGTTTTAAAAGAAAATAGATGAATGATTGACCCGGTTGCCTTGGTCAAAAACTCGGGTTGACTAACGATCTAGTAGACGTGGGATAAAACACGGGTCAAAACCCATTGTTTTTTTTTAATCGAAACCATATCATTTTGATCATTTAGAAAAAAATCATGTTTTGATCAGGATCAACCAGGGTTGATCCTGTTGATCTCTGACCCTAGCCTTATGTTGGCTTGAGTTTTAAAAGTATAATAATAACGATATTTATTTTTACATGCTTTAGTTGGATAATTTTAGAATTACGAGTTTTTTACATGAATATTTTAGAGATAAGAATAATAAATATTATCTCTAAAAACATGTTTTTTATACCTTATTTTTTTAAAGTATAAAATTCCATTATTATTTTGCAATATAAAAAATAAAGATAACAAGAACAAAAACACATTTGGTTAAAAAAATGGAAACGGATATATTAAAAAAATTATTTTTTTTAAATATATCCAACTTCTTCTCTTTAATCAAACTAATCAAATGTGTTTTGTTTTTTTTGTAACTTTACCTTAGATATTTAAGGTATTTTACAATCAATAATAATATTGAAACTTTAATAAAACTACGAAGGTAAAAGTGTAATATTGAAAGCATGTCAGATTTCTACTCTAGGGTTAAATCCTGTAACCAAATAATTATAATCATTAATAATTGGACGAACATGGCAAGCAAACACAAAGGAGTGGTTTCCCTACCCCCACCGTCTGCTGAAAGCAAAGCTGGGTATTTGAGTGTGTGTAGTATTATTCTCATAGCTTTCTTCAACGCCATAAGTGAAATTTGATGGTAGCAAATTCTCACTAACCCCATCACGTCATGCCTGGTTTTTTCATCGAATGACAAAAAGGGTACCCCTCGAATCCATTGTTGGGACTTGAGGGAGGGGGGGACTTCTGTCTAGGGAATACTACAAACAAAATACTTCGCACAAACACCCATAAACCTCCCATGTGTCTCTCTCTCAGCCTAGCAAAATCAAAATTTGTATCTTTTATCGTCTTGGATGCTCTCTCTCTCTCTCTCTCTCTTATTTTTAAAGTTGACTATTGATTGTATACAAGAGAATATGTGCTCAAAACTTTTGGGAATCTGTAAATTTCAGCAGATAACATTGTTTATACTTTCAAGTAACCAGGCTCATGCTTAAATAGTTATTGTTATAGTACAAAGTTTAGGGCATCGCTTGTTGTTGAACAACTAGTAATTGGTTGACATTCTAAACTACGAGTCAATGAGTCATATGCCAAAAGATGAACTTGTCATTTGAAATATGTGCGGGAGAAAAGCAAAACTCATCCCCGGCAAACCCATGGCGGTGAGCTTGAATGGCATGAACTATGTGCCTAAAAAGGGCTGACTGTTTAGCAAAAACTAATTAAGCAGCCTGGCAGGCAGCTTGTATTAGAAAATCTTTAATCATTTCCTTGATTACTCTTGATTGCACAACAAGGACTTCGCGAATGATGGTGGGTTGACACAAAGTATCTGGCATTTGCCTTTAATTTTTTCTTGGAACCTCTTTTGGGTAAATAGTGAGTAGGAATTATGAGTTAACATGGCCTCCTTTTAGTAATTGCACTGGACTAATAATGTACTATAGTTGGAAAAGCTACTCGCATCCATGCTTGCGACTATACAAGATCCATTCGGCAAATCTTGTTCATCATTCAAAAAAAGAAAATCACCCGTGAATTTTGCTATAATAGTTGTTTTTCTTCACGCCATAACCACATTGAATAATTATTCTCATTTGTTGTAAAGTGCTAGCTAGCGGTTAGAATGTTCCTCGAGACTCTAAAAAGATGGTTCGGATAGTAAGAAGAAGGCTCACTCACTCGTAGCTATGAAGTTTAAGTGATGTAAATAGCTTTTTGGAGAAGAGACACATCTGTATTCGATAAATCCAATTCATAGGTTTTGGCTACAGTGTAAATTATGTTATTTTAGCTCTTATAAAACTAATATTTTAAATACAATTAAGATCAAATACCAAACAGTTAATCTCTCTACTGTCTTTGCCTTATCATACTTAGCATAATTTATCCATTAGAAAAAGAAAAAAAAAGCATTAGCGAAGAAAAGCAATGTAATTTTCAAATGAAATTACAAAGCATCACAATCAATGCAAATATGTGGAAAATAATCAATTAAATCTCCCTATACACAAATATAATTATAACCAGTCAATAAAATTTTCACTGTCGAGCCAAAGCCTTAAGCCCCTTTTGTTTGCAAGTAAAGTAGTTTCTTGGGATGCTTTTAAAGCAGGCCTGACAGTGAAATTTTTTAGCAGATCTTCCGTCACAGGATGCAATAATGGTGTTTGTCTTCCATCTTTACACTTTCACAGTTAAAAAGTCAAAACTTTCACCAAAAAGGTCAACCATAAAGTAAGCAGTAAACCTGTTTCAGTTTTTCAGCACTGTATTTTTACTCTGCAGTGATGTACTAGCCTCATTGCTAGCAATGGACTACAGCCATGCTTCACTCAAAACCTCCCCATTGGTCAATTCTGATCTCAACTGAAGCTGCTCTTTATTTCTCTCAAAAATCCCTATTCATTCGATTCAGGTTTTTATAAACAACATTGTTTTTAAAAGAAATTAAAAAAAATAAATGGGTTTTTGACTAAATCAACAAAGTCATAAATAAATTCAAGTTTTTAATCAAATTACAGTGGATTAATCGTTTCTATTTTTCATGGAACCTAAACTAGATTAGATTAAGTTTAGAATTAACCTGATCAACTCATTTAACTATTTCGAGTTTCATAACAGTGAACAAACCCTTACCTGTGGTTTGAAAAAAAAAAAAAAAAAACTAAATCATGATGGCTATGTGAAAGTCATGCCATTGAATGCAAGTTCTAGTTTAAATAATTAGCCATCGATGGTCAAAATATCTTAGGATTAACTGAGTCATGCCATTACATAATTATTGAACCCACATATATTTTTATAAAAAATCTCATTGGATTTGTACTAGAGATGAAAATGTTGAGAGCAAACTCACTTAATTACAATTATCTAATTATAAAGCATCCAGTGATAGTCACTTAACAATGAATTAGCAGAAAAAACAAGTCTTCCTTTGATTTAATATAGCCTAGAGTCCCCATTTTTTTTTTTAAAAAATCAAGAATCCTATCGACTCTCCAAGAAATAATATAAAAAAAGGTTAAGTGACAAGGACAAGGACTCAAATTTAAGAGTTTGTCTCGTTTCCCCTACGCACAGACGCACAGTTACGTGATAAGTTTGAGAAGAAACTAAAAATAAAAATTTTGGTATGCATCGAAAGATCCCAATGTTTTCACTGTTCATAATGTGAAGAAGGAAGATGCTTGAAGTACTTGCAGGAAAGTTGAGAAATTTTTTAGAGATTTATAGAACCATCCTAACTTCATCAATCGTCACGTATTCGCCTGTGCTGGGACCGATCTTTGATTAGATTCTCTGCCAGTCAAAGATGGCCCTCATGGATACTGAAATTTTTTAATAAAAATAAAAGAAATTCAGATAGATCTTCTTCAACATTTGAAGAAAACAAATTAATTGGACAGCTCCATCTCCATGACATGACCTCGTGAATTCAGATAGATCTTCTTCAACATTTGAAGAAAACAAATTAATTGGACAACTCCATCTCCATGACATGACCTCGT
>Ga0307514_10003738_pt1 | contig 14356 bp, 4 predicted proteins | sample 16_EM_MG_FD_203088 | JGI IMG/M metagenome (GOLD analysis project Ga0307514, IMG submission 203088) | Populus trichocarpa ectomycorrhiza microbial communities from riparian zone in the Pacific Northwest, United States - 16_EM | ecosystem: Host-associated > Plants > Roots > Unclassified | place... | reverse complement strand
TTTACTCACACTTCAGATATTTGATGTTTAATAATCGAAAATTCATCAGCTCTGTAAGGGACATAATGTAATTAGACTAAGAATATCAAGTATACCCTTTACAAGTGTTTTCTTTTCTTTTCCTTTTCTTTTAGAACTGCCTTCCCTTATTCATCATAACTAACTATTTTAATGCTCTGACCGCCTAATGGCCGTGAGAGGTGGTCAAGAGTAATCCTTAGGCCAAAAAACCTCTAGACAATGAGTTTAAGGAATCAGAGACTTGCAAATAGTTGATGTCAAATCCTCTTTCCAAAACTCAATTTCTCGTATAGTAACAATAGATTACCTGAATTTGATGGTCAACTTTTAATCTCTTAGTCTCTACATTAGATGTATCTAGAATATTAATTTTTTTTTTAGGAAAATGTTGCAACTTTAGGTTATAATGTGTGGAACATCTTAGTTAGGTTTTCATGTTAGGGCAAGCTACCTCTTTTTGGTGCAACTCCTGTTTTGGTGGCAGCTGATATATGCATGAGACCATTTTTCATTTCATAGGGAAAATGTTCAATTGAGGGAGATGGTAGGAGTCTATAAAATTGCACCTCTCTTCCTGATTCTTATCTCAGGTATGGTTGAAGGCACTATTGAAGGCTTCCTAAATAAGGCCTTTTAGGTTAAAATGTTTTTTCCTCGAAATGTTTTGTGTTTTTGATAGGATAACAAGTAATGTAAAACAAATAGGTTGTTTTGAGACAGACAGAAGTATCTAGATCCAGGAGACAAAGCAAGATGTAACTCACTATGAACTGAGATGGTTTGATATTTTAATTGTCGTTTGCAGTTATTGATTATCCCTTGAAATTATTCAGAACCAAATCAAAGAACTCACCCTTAATTAAGCTGCTATTAATGGTTGAATGCTAATGTCTCTGAGCTATTTGTTTTCTTTAATCTGGATGCACAAGCAAATGAATATTCTTTTACTCCCTCTGAATATTGGCATTTTGTAGGAGCTAATGATGTTTCAATGATCCAAATGGCGGATGTTGGTGTTGGAATATGTGGCCAGGAAGGGCGTCAAGCTGTTATGGCATCAGATTTTGCTATGGGACAGTTTCGGTTTCTGAACAGACTACTTTTGGTACATGGACACTGGAATTATCAACGCATGGGTTATTTGGTTCTCTACAACTTCTACCGCAATGCTGTTTTTGTATTGATGCTATTCTGGTACACCTAAGTCCGTTGCCCTTTATTTCTTGATTTCTTTCTGTTTCATGCTTGTTCATGGGATAGCTTTCTGGTGTTCATGGGGTTAAATCATGTAATAGCTTAGAATCGAGCTATTAATCCCCAATTATTTGCAACTACAAGGAATAAGACGTCATTCTTGGATGATGTTGGCGCTTGTTATTTCCTTGCCATTTTTCGAGATCACTTTGCATGGTCTAGAAGATATCTGAAACAGGGTTCTATTCTTTATTTATCCAAAAATTTCCCCCTCCACTCATTCTAATTTTAGGTTCATTGGCTGGGCCATGGTCAATTTAGAACTCCTTTCTGGGTAGGTTGATTGGAGGTTTCTTTGCTTTTTAGTACCACTTCTACAGTTCATGGTTGAAGTCCTATATTGCTTGGGGTTTGTGTGTCTGTTGTTCAAGTGCTTATCTTTGTGTAGAATTTACTTTGAATAAGATGTCTGTTTTGGAATAAATTCTAAACTATGAATTTGTCTTATCTTTAAAATTCTAAACTACGTACTCTTGTTTTCTTTGATTGTATATTATGCATAACTATCTGAGTTTGTGTCCTAAGTCACTGTGTCTTTCTGTTTTTGGCACCTGTAGGTATATATTGTTCACAGCTTTTTCAACAACTTCAGCATTGACAGATTGGAGCAGTGTTCTTTATTCTGTTGTCTATACTTCTGTGCCTACTATTGTTGTTGGTGTTCTGGACAAGGACTTAAGCCATCGGACACTGTTACGGTATCCAAAAATTTATGGTGTGGGGTATAGACATGAGGCCTACAATAAACGCCTATTCTGGGTCACAATGGCTGATACACTGTGGCAGAGTCTTGTTCTCTTTGGCATACCTGTCATCGTATATAAGGAGAGCACAATTGATATATGGAGCATAGGCAATTTGTGGACAGTAGCTGTTGTTATCATTGTCAATGTACACCTGGCAATGGATGTTCGACGTTGGGTTTCTATTACTCATATTGCTGTTTGGGGATCTGTGATCGTTGCATTTGCTTGTGTGGTAGTATTGGATTCTATACCTATCTTCCCTAATTATGGGTTAGTATTATTGGTGTCAGTAGAAGTATAAATTTTGCTTTTATTTGGGCTTTATTCACATAAGCTAATGCATGCAATTTTCCTTTGGCAGGACCATTTACCATCTGGCAAAGTCACCTACCTATTGGCTAACCATTTTTCTCACAATAGTTATTGGATTGCTCCCTCATTTTCTTTTTAAACTTGTACACCATCATTTTTGGCCTTCAGACATTCAGATAGCAAGAGAAGCTGAGATACTGAGAAGAGGACCTGATTATTGGGTATCAAAACCTGTTGGAGGTTCCAGTTGAGATGTAAATTACGTTGTGGAAATACACACTTGAAGATGGCTCCCATCAAGTTATCCATTCTCTGGACTTCCTGTTGCATGAAGCTGTTAAGTTCAATGGTAAGTGCATGCTTACTCTTAATTAGTTCACAGTAAAAGTGGTAAAAATTATCTGATGGTGCATTAATTTAATTTAGTTTTTCTTTTAAAAAATGCTTTGGTGAACATCAGAAACCTTCCTTGTAGATGTAAAGGGAGTGCTGAGTTGAATTCATGTTGCCATGTAAATCAAGTAGATGTGGAAACAAGAATCATAGATTTAACTTTTTTGCATTGCCTCTTGAGGCGGGGTATCATTCAAAAACTCTTACTTGAATCATACTCTGGAACGATAAGGTCCAGATCAAAACTGAAGGGACATTAATCTGATAGGTTCTTGTGACATTTGCCAGCCTTGAAGTTTTCTTAGCTTGCTTTCTTGTTTGAATTTGAATGACTTGACCTTCAAGGCATAAGAAGCTGAGAACTGTTATGGGTGTCTTTTAATGATTAAAAAAAAAAACACAAGGTGAACTTTCTGAGTAGGGTTTCAATGACTCTGTATAACTCTTTAAATGGTGACGGCACAAACATCATTGTCATGTGTAGGCAGACTTAATCTTGGGGATAAATGCACGAGTTTTGAGCCATTGTTTTGAGCATAAAAAAACTGATTAATTTTGAAAGTTATTGGAAGGATTTACAAATGTTATTGGAAGGACAGGTTTTAAGTTTTAGATCAACAAGTTGCAAATAAGGGAACACCAATGTTTTTATGTCATGTTACCACTGCCAGGATGTCTGATTATAAATGATGTAAACTGTTGTTTGCAATTTATAAGATTTTTGTTGAGTTTGTATATTATTGGACCCATCTACCCATAATAGATGCTATAACAGACATGTAATGGATATGACTTTTTTGTAGTTGACCTATGCTTGTTATCTTCTGTGTAAGTTTTGTTTGTCTTCTTGATGTTCTTCCATTCTTGTTTCCTCGAATGATTTGCACAAGTTGATTTTTTGCTAACATTGGAAACCAATGACCAGGCATTTGACAGCAAAGCAGCAGAACTGTGTAACAAATAAAAGGGAAGGCAGGATGGTCTGTGATGACTAGCTGGCACAAACAGAAACATTTCCATGATTTAGTAGGAGTTCATTGATTGAAAGTAGGTGGAAAATGGCCTTAATGGATGGAGCTCAGGCAACTTAGTTGATATATATAGGTGTCAGCAGAAGTGAAATTGCTTGGTGGTAGTCAGAATTTAGAAATGATATCACAATGAAGAGGGTCTATGGACATATGAAGAGAAGGGAGAGAGAAAATGAGGTATATAACAGTTCCATGTAAAGGTCAGGTTTACATTTTTTTGCTCACACTTGCCAAATGGAATGAGAAAAAGAAAGTGTTACCATGTTTTCCTTCCGCTCTACTTGACTTCCTTTTGCTCTCCTTTTAAGGGCCTCAACCTCAGTCAAACACTATCCTTTAAGCTGGGACCGGAAGAGAAGCCATTGAGGGAGAGTGAATGGAAAAATGCCTAGTTATATTATTTTAAATCATTATATTTTCTTCGTTTACCCTTGGTATGGAGACATAGTAGTGCTGTAACTATCCTGCCTATCTACCCTGCAGTCCCTCTCCCCCAAAAACCCTAATCAACCTTTTGTTAATCAATTACATTGAAGAAGTGTCCATGGGTTGTGTTGAAAAAGAAGTGATCAATTTATCCCTAATAAATTTTTACATTCTTTATGCTCACTGCTTCATCTTGGCCTAAGCAAAAAAAAAAAAAGGGTCCTTGCATTGACATATCAGGCTTCTAAGTGTAATCCTTGCTTTATGATCGGCACTCGTTGCATTCCACGAGCATAGCTGTTAGACTAATGGTGTTTTGTCGTTTTAACTTGATTTGGTGATTGTTCAAATTGCGCCCGACCTCTTTTAAGGGGCATATTTGCTTTCCGAGACAAATATTTCAGTTGCCAACATGGTAGTTTGCCGCTTGAACGAGCTGCAGAGTTGTCCTGTGGTGCTCTGGGACCTAATATCCCAATAAGAAGGGAACATATAGCAGGAAGAAAACCGAATTATTAATGAAGTCAACTTTCCATTCGAACCTCTTAGCAGCTACCCAATTTGTTGAACTGGTGTCTTCTTATAGCCTGTCTTTGACTGCTGCATTGATCTGAAATTTTTGTTTGGTTGATTGGTTTTCTTCTTCTTTTTGTCATTTTTGTTAGTGGAGTCATCATCTGGAGTCCATGTCAAGGCATGTACTTGAAGACTCTATACCATGTAAGATTGATTGTATCTGTATGCTTGCAGTTCTCATGTCCATGCTGCTTGAGGACAAGGGATACTAACTAGTCAAGTGGTGCCTTCGGTTTTTGTCCTTTTTACTCTGGTTTTCCAAGCTACAGGTTTATAAAGATAAAACAATAGATAACAAGAAATTCTTTTAAGAAAATTATGAGCTACTGGATTGTGAGCTTATTGAGGGATCCACAAGTAGGCTCCATTAGTCATGTGTATTTTTTAACCTTTAATTATTCTTTATTTTTTAAATATCTAGCATCCCTTGTTCTCCTTTATGGTACTCTTGAATTCTTGCCCACTTCTGTACCTAATTTTTTTTTGCCGTATTCCAATTTGTTTGTACACTTTCCTGGCAGTGCACTGACCTAAATTGAAACTTCGAGTCTACATAGAATTTTAGTGTGCTGATGATATTGTGATTATTTTTATGGTTATGATTTAAAAAAAATAATTTATAAAAAAATATTTTTGGTTAAGGTTGACTTAATATTTATATATGTTTGGTTAAAACTGTGGTTGAAATTAAGGTTGAACAAAAAATTATTTAATATGTTTGATTAAAAAAATAATTTTCAAATTGAGGTTATAAGATAATTAAAAAATATATATATTAATATTTACGATTTTTAATTTAAATATTATAGATTTAACTATTGCTATTATATCATGAAATAAATAATACTTGTATCAAATATTTTTTATCGTTTTATTAAACTATCTACAATTTCATCACGTACGAAATTCATCTGACAAGGACTATAGTTTTCTTGGTTTCTTAAACGCGCAACAACATCATGTAAAATATCATCAAGAACAAAATTGAGATTGCGATCAAATTCTGTAAATGCTATGTCATCAAGCGATCTCCTTCTAATTTTTTGAATAAAATATAATTAAAAATAAGAATTAATTTTTTTTAACTGGGTCGGACGGACCCGATTCAATGCATTTAGCTTTGGACCGGAGCCGGTCCGGCCGGAACAGTAAAGAGTAAAACTCTCCAGTATCCGCAGGATGTGAGGAAGCAGCTCTCAGCTGCTTTCCACAAACTTGCAGTTTAAATAAATTTTATATGGATTCCATGTGAATAGTAAAATATGTTTTAGCATTACGAAACATTCAACATGTGAAATTTATTCCAAAAGCAAAAGCTACCGCGTAAAGCGGGCATTTAGTCTTGTTCAATTCAACCAAGTTGAATTGATACGTTCTTAGAAAAGAAGATAAAAGAAGGAGGACACGTTTGTGGCTTTACCTATAGTTTAAAAATCAACAGAGAGAATAAACTAGTCTTTGCATGTCAAAGCTGGTTCGAGGATGGTCCAATCCTTGCTCATGGGAGAAGAGAAAAAAGTTAGGGCTAATATACTACTAAAATGTGATGAGCTACTGGCTCGATGACTATTGCTGCAGAGTCTGAATCATAGAGCTACAAGTTTTTAGGTGGTTTGCCATTGATAAATTTTATAATTTATGATTTCCAAGTAGTGGTCTAGTAGTTAAGAAGAAAGAAGACATGTTCTTTTCCTTCATTTTTTTATCTCCCTCAACATTATAAGGGAAATAATGCTTTATCTTGTAACTTATGGGGAAACAATTGGAATTTTTATTTTATTAAATCCATCTAATACAAGTATTATATCGATGTAAAGAATATATTTTTAAAATTATTAAAAAAACTGATTTTAATTGACGGACAGAGCTAATTTAAGGATGTATATTTAATTTGTCGAGGCAAGAACATGTGCTGTCAAATTTATGGAAGGTTTGTTTAATCAAACTCTTGGTTAATACCAGTCGATAAAACGACAAGAAGCAGAGAGAGAGAGAGAGAGAGCTTAAAAGCAGAAACACCATGAGTTTAAATTAACCAACGAGTTGACTGTTATATCTGAGAGGTTTCAAGGAAGCCAACAATTGGATCGGCTGAGCAAATACGTACCATGAAAGTTGACTGGTATTTCTTGGGGGTTTTCAAGGAAACCAGCAAGAGGATTGGATCAACAAATACGTACCATGAAAGTTGACCGGTATCTCTTGGAGGTTTTCAAGGAAACCAGCGAGAGGATTGGCGCAGCAAATACCATGGAAGTTGACTGGTATCTCTTGGAGGTTTTCAAGGAAACCAGCAAGAGGATTGGCCCTCACACAGATCATTATAATTGTATATTTATGCAAATTGTCAGGAGGTCCCCTCTTCACAGATTAAAAAAAAGAAAAAATGAAGGGAATACAGAAATCATCGCTAGTGTGAAACAGCTACCTGTTGTTCATATTTTAGGCACGAAGAGGAAAGAATACTATAAGAATTCAAGAGGCAGGCGAGTGTGAAAGCTTGAATTCCACACGTGGGTTTAAGCATTTTGAAATGGGATGCATGAACATGGCCCAGCTATACAGACTCGATCATTGCCCTTTCACCTTCTACAATGGCATAAATCTAGCCACCCTCTGCGGGGATCAGAGCTGTTGCTTGCCTCTGTGTAAATGCAAACCTTACCATATTAAGGAATTTTTAATCTTTCATAAGAAAGGGAACTGGAGATTCCTTTTTAAGATTATGGTAATGTCAAATCATTTTTCTCATGTCAAGTCTTGTTCTCCGCTCTCGGCTCATGACTCTTGTTATGAAATTCACGAATTTACTTGGGTTAATCCAAACTACATTGTTTAATTCTTTTTTCATAAAAAAAAAAGAATTTTAACAATATCATTTCGTAATTTTTTAATTTTTTTTAAAGAATTAAATTGAATTTTGATCAAATTAATAGAGTTATAAATTGATCTGCCATATTATTCAGATTTGACATAGATTTTTTCAAAAGAAAAGGCACCAAAGATTTTTTTTTTAATTAAGGCAACATAAAATCATTGAGTGTTAATAGAATATATTCTTAAAATTATTTAAAAGAAATTATTGGGATGAACATATAAATTGATTCCGTTGAATACAAAACTCATTGGTTGATATCACTAAAAAAAAACAGCAAGAAAACAGCTTTATGTTTTTAACCAAATGGAAATTGGGTGGTTTCTGGTGAATGGTGACCTCTAATAATCAACCATGGTTTTTTTTTTTTTTTTTTATGCATTCACGTCTCCTCCCTGTAGCTACCAGGAGGAGGAGGAGGAGGAGGAAGAAGGGGGATGGAGAGAGGGTTACAAAGGGCTAGGAGCAAGAACAGAATTTAATGTCAACAATTAAATAAATAGTTCTTCGTATGATTATAAATTAGTGTATAGCATAAGATCTTTTATTTTTTAGGACAATGAAACAATCAATAGAGGACAAACAACATTTAGTCAAATAAACAACGGATTTGTCCCACCACAAAACATCACATGGAAAATTTGAAATAGCTATGAAATTCATTTGACAACTACTTCATCTATTTTTTTTCAGTGTTTTCCATTTGTGCAAGATTTACACAGAAAATGTGGCCATGAGAGTGATGTTTTATATATATATTTTTTTTTAATCTTGAAGCTTACAAAGTATGTGGTTGTAAGTATTTATGTGTCATTTTGATATATCCCAATTTCAATTAGCTTGTAGATAGACTAGTAACACCTAATTAGTGTATATATAATCTTTCTTGCAATTATTTTAAATTCAAAATCAATATGGGAATTTAGTTAGTAAAACTAGCTTGTAGTTTGAAACGAAAACCCAAAGATTACAAGAAGAAAATTGTGTTTTTTTAATATGGAATAGTAAATATTTTTTAGTCTAAATACCTTAATTTAAAAGGAGAGATAATATCTTTTAAATGTGGGATAAAAAATATTTTAAATTAACATTTTAAACATTATTATTTAAAACATATATAGCCTACATCTACATAGATTGTTTCTTAACTTTTTCATGCGGGATATTAAAACCACAATTTTTTTTTAATTTTTCCAGGTTGAATCGGGTCAACCCATGTGACCCATGAACTGGCCCTTGGCCAGGTCAACCCCTGAGCCAAGTTTAATAACTATGATTTCAACAAATTAAATATTGATGGTTGAAATCAAGGAAAAAAACTAAATCCATGAGATCGGTGTATAACTCAATATAAATAATTTTTTTAAAAAAACTACAAAGTATAATTTTCAAAACAACCTAATATTGAATAATAATATTAAAAATAAAAAGATTGGGTTGTTGAAGGGTTAAATTGAAAACAAATAATAATAAAAAACACAAAACTCTTTTCTAGTGAATTGTATTTTTGGGTGTGGCTACAATAATTTAGCAATACCCTTTAGTATTTTGATAATATTTTTTTTTCAAATGAGTTTCTCAAATGATTTTTTTCCATGAATGAATGAATTATTAAAAAAATGATTCATTAAACTTATTTGAAAACAATTTTGTTGCTATTTTATTATTATTATTAGTTGTGGACTCATGCTTCATCGCTATAGGTTGATATTTTGTTTTTTGAGTAAAAAATAATGTCCAGGTGCCATAAACATGTTTTAGAACATGAAGCAAAATCCACACTCGGGTCATAGCTCAACTGGATCAAATAAGTTAGTCTTATTTTAATCAGATAATAGAAAAAATAGGTAACGACAATAGATAAACTAAAATTTAAAAATTACCATGATAACCTAGGAAAAAAATATTTTTTTCAGAGGAGACAAAAGACATAGCTCAATTCTCTGCCTATTAAATACAAAATAGAATTTTTTGATAAAACAAGACAAAAAAAACCAACTCGATTCAACATAAGTTAGCATGACAAACCTGCAACTCGGGTAATAAGGATTGATCCAACCTGAGTTAACCCGTCAAACTCACGACTCAGGTTATGAGATCTGAATAAGTCAATAGAAAAGAAAACGAAGAAAACCACAAAACTCATTTTTTGTAAAAAAATAAATAAATCAACTCATGTTGTTTTTTCAAACTTGTGGCCAGTCATTAAACCAAAATCATCATATCTAGAAAAATAAAAAAAATCAATTTTCAACCAATCAAATATTGAATGATAAAATTGAAAAAACAATTTCAATTATACAAAAGAAAAAAATAGCAATTAAAAGAATGAGAATTAAAATTGAAGTACAAAAAAATTATTTTTGATTAAAGGGTGAAATTAAAAATAAAAATTAATTTAACAAAAGGACCTAAGCAAAAAAAAATCAAAAGAAAGAGGACTAAATTGAAAAATATAACATATCACAAATTGAGATTGAATGATGAAATTAAAAAGATATCAAAATCTTACAAAAAGATCAAGAACAAAAAATAGAAATTGAAAGACTAAGAACCAAATCTTACATTTTAATATTAAATCAAAAGACAACTTTACAATTTTGCATGCCCGACATGATTTTCGAGTTAATGAAAGAGAAAAGTGGGAGGAAAAAAAAAGGTCATTGGGCTCACATCGCCACCCTAACACCCCCACGCACCGTCTCAAAAGGAAGAGACGCAGCATAGGTTTCAATAACACCACAAAAACTGGTGTTTCGTTGCCAAGAGACGCCTCAAGCGCCACTTAGAGGGTGCATGCATCTCCTACACGCTAACACGAGCGTGGCACGCGACAACTATTTTTTAATTTTTAATATTATTTTATATTTAGTAAAATATCAAATCTACCTTCATTTAATATTATAATAATAATGGAAAAACTAGTGTGAAAAATACTAAAACACCCTTGGGTGCTAGTTTATAATATTTTATTTCAATAATATTTTGGTCATTTCATTGTGCTTTTAAAATGCATAAGGAATTATTTGTGTCTTATCAATCTGGTAATGACTAATGAGACTTATGAAAAGATTTTAATGCTCCAAATAGCCAATTAAATAATTTTTTTTTATGAGAATGGCAAAATCATCATGACATTGTTCTAGTTAGTATAGTCTATAAGTTTGCATGAACGATGTTTTTCCCCACAATATTAGTTTTTGTTGATTACTAGATAGGTGGTCTGTGTTATGCTGTAGGTCATCCTGAATTTTTTTCATTGTAAAAAAAACGTTCCTAAAGAAGAAAGAAAAATCAAGAGTCAAGCCATTTACTCGACTTGGTTTAATCATCTCGTATAACTTGAATAATATGAATAAAAAAATATAACGACAATAAAGAAATTGACAAAAAACTAGCAAAGAAAAAAAGGTGAAAAAAATTGACCCTGACCCGTCTTGGTTAGCATCATGCCATATTTGTGATATGGTCGTGATATCGGGGTGATCATGTTGAAAGTAAATTGAATAAACTAATAAAGCTCAATTATTAAATAATCTAATATTGAAAGATAAAAAAGTAATAGAGAAAAAAATATCCAACTCAACCTAGGCTAAGCTGTTGACCTCACCGCCATAGCTATAGGATTGGAAAAACCTCGTAGAAAGGAAAGAAATTTTTTTTGTAAAAACCAATTCTCAATAAATCAAACATTGAAGAATAAGATTAGAAAAAAATTAAATTTAATAAAAAAAACTTAAAAAAAGACCGAGGTCAACTCATGTTAATATTCAAAATCTATGACCCTGATCATGAGTACAAGACTAACTCTATAGAAGACAAATCTTAAAAAATAACAAAGTAAAATTCTCAATTACAAAATAATGATGGATGAAATTAGAAAAAAAAAAGGCAATAAAAAAATGATAAAAAAACAAAACAAATAGCAATAAAAAAGGGACCAAATTTGACATAAAAATAAATCAAAATCAAATATTGAGGGATAAAATTGAAAACAACATTCAATTAGGGAAAGGATAAATAAATAAATAAATAACAATTAAAAAAATAAGGATCAAATTCGATATAAAAATTAAATGAAATCAAATGATGAGGGATAAAATTGAAGAAGAAAAAATAATTTACAAAAGACAAAATAAAAAATAAAAAAGTAGCAATCAAAAGAATAAGGATCAAATTGTTTACGAAAACAAATGAAAAAAAGCTTTTGTATTTTATCTAGGGGTGATTATTTTCGTTTCAGTTTGGTTTTTATCAAAAAATAGTAACCAAACTAAATTTAAAAAAAAAAACCGAAACCAAACCAAAACAATGGTCAAGACACATATGTGCTGTGTGCCTTGACCATTGTTTTCTTTAAAATAAATTTATATATATTAAAATATTTAAACGTGCTTAAATCTATTTAATAATTACAAAAAAAGTTGTAATATGACTAAAACACTCTCTGTATATCTAGATACAGGATGAGAAATTAAAATTTCAAGATTGATTAAACAATTATACTGTGCAAAAAAAGTCAAAAAATCCCCTTCCCTCTAGTTATGTTTTTTTTTTAAAAAATTTAAATGTAATTAACAATTCCATCGTACAATAAAAATATAAAAAAAGACAAATTTATTCTCATTTAATTTGATAATATTAATTAGACTTCGTAAAAATAACAGTTTGCCCTTCAATTTATACTTCCTTGACTTACATTGTAGAAGATATAAACATCATTACAATACAATAACTTATTCTGCAATAAATCTTCCTCCACAATATAATATTTTATGGATAGTATTTATTTATTTTTTATTATTATTATCATAATTGTTCTTACTATTATCAAGTCTAGTTTTTATGGACATTATTATTTCCTTGATAAAAGTGGTAAGAGGCGAGTTGGCCCACATGTGATTTCATAGCTGGAACATTCAATTAAGGTTCATGAACCTAACTAATGTATGGTGTACGAATTGTACCCTTCATTGAAATTAAAGTTGGTCCACTTCATCTTATCACTGCTCATGCATTCTTATCCAAACTTAAAAAATAATATAATATAATATAATATAATATAATATAATATAATGATTCAGCACTATCACTTTACTATTATAATTTTAAGATGCTTGTATAATAAATTAAGTTTAGAGTCGATATTTAATAACTTATTAAATTCTTTTAAATTCATCAAAGCCAATACTTACATTTGTTTGAGGGTGTAGTAGTTTTTGTTTTATAATTTTTTTTTAAAATATGTTTATTTTGAAGAAATATTAAATTAATATTAAATTAATATTTTAATATTAAAAATAATATTTTTAATATATTTTAAAATTAAAAACATTTTTGAAAAAGCTATTCATGTTATTACAAGAAAAAAAAATTATTATATTGCACAAAAAAAGTTAGGAGAAATAACCAATCAGTTATTGTCTTCTCGTTAGATCTCCTAATTGCCCCTAATACCCTCCTCGGGCAACAATAAATTCTAATTAATTAAAACATTAATCTAACATTTCATTTCATTTTATAAAAACACTAATAAACAGTGAGGGCTGCTATTGGTACAACGATAGGCCTAGCTTAGAATTCTTTTTTATTATTTTCTTCTTATTACTTTTTTTTTTATTTCTCTCTCCTCTTTATCTCTTTATTTTGGCTATTTATTACCATATTTTTTCAAAAACAATTAGTGAAATAATATTGATGAAAAAAAATTGATGAAATAATATAATTTGTATAAATTATATTTAAAAAACATAATATTTATAACTTGTCGCTATTCAAAACAATAAATTCCAATAAAAATATTAAATGTGTGGGACAGAGAAGAGAGAATAAATTTTTACAAAAACATATATTAAAATTCTGATTATGACAGCATTATATCACAAAGAAATTTTAATAAAAAAAATCTAAAAATTTAAATGAAAATGATATTATAATTAAAGTTTTAGGGTGTTTCTAATTTTTATTTTTTTTTATTTTACTATTTCCTCTGTCTTACTCATTTAATAATTTTTATTAGACAGCGACAGGTTATAAATATTACAAAGGATGACTTTTATAAATTGTACTATTTTGTCTAAAGATTTTTCAATCGTGCTATTCAGACAATATTTTTAATTTACTCTGATATTTTTTTTTGTAGAAATCATTTATTTGAGGATAGCGTTTTTAAGTGAGCACCGTAAGGTGAGGGTTATTATAGGTATTTCGTTACATTAAAAAAAGAAAACTAGTCCGCATGACGCTGACGCGGTCCTTAGTGACATCGAAAATTGACATCACGTACCAATCGTAAGCATCTAAAATGTCATACCCACGCGCTCCTTGGTGACGTGTTGAAAGACAAGTAAATAATCCAACAAAATTCAAATAGATTCCGCGTGGTTTGCTCCATCGAAGCGCGTGTTTTACAAACAGCGCCTGGGATTGTAAATCAAAATTTTGTGGAATTTTCTTTCAAGGTTCCTTCAGCCTTCCTCGCATATGCTGAGAAAAATGCAATGCAATCCCTCCATGTTAAAAGGATCCCTTCGACTCCACTTCTGGTCACTACTTAGCCCTAGGAGACACTAAAGAGAGCTCCCGAGGGTCTACATGCTCCAATCTTGGCCTCTACTCAGCTCTAGTTGAGAGACCAGAGAGAGCACACCCAAACCCCAGAAAATGGATTCTTCTTGGCATGGGAATTTACCAGCAAACAGAAAGAAGGCGATAGATGAGCT